>CAJDXB010000199.1_pt1 | contig 9531 bp, 6 predicted proteins | sample 7391691 | NCBI WGS metagenome assembly CAJDXB01 (sample SAMEA7055747, study PRJEB34461) | soil metagenome | biome: terrestrial ecosystem; feature: Peninsula; material: soil | place: Antarctica | collected 2016 | reverse complement strand
CTATTGACGCAAGTCAATTCCTTGGTTTACAAGGCTACGTGCGCCTTGTTATCGAACATTATGATTCAGACACTTGACTGTATTGACAGACACTAAATAATGCTTAATGGCTTGATCCGGGTAGATTAGAATCGGACAAGTTGTTTCGCATTCACAATTTGATGGTTCAATACGTGATCATTCCGATCCTGACTCGGGTATTTCCGGCAAATACCTGAAACTGTATATTTCGAACGTCGAAGGAAAAAAAATTACCTGTGAATGCACGACCCTGTAGGGGTCGAATGTTTGTAGTGACTGATGTGAAAATATACGATTCGACCCTGTAGGGGTCGCACCTTTTATGGACGATACAACACAATACCGTTCATTGAAAACCGAATCGACCGTAAAAAAATGGATGATCCCCAAACCATCCAATCCGCTTTACGGTGCGACCCCTTCAGGGTCGGACGTTGATATGGAACGCATATACTACAAACATGCGACCCCTACAGGGTCGGAAGAATGGTGAATTGTCAATGGTCTATGGTTGGTGGCTTGATCAGGGTGGATTAGAATCGGACAAGTTGTTTCGTAATGTTCACGATGGGTCAATGACCCATCGATAATCCCGCCCCTTCAGGGCGGGACGCCCGTCCTTTTGGCAGCGACACTCCTTCGTGACGCATTTTCGTCACCTTCTCCACCTTCTCAACTTCCCCCACCTTCCAAACCTTCTATGGTCAATGTCGTGAAATGCTTCGCAGACGTTCATTAAGTCAACCATCCACCAATCCTTTTCCCCTTGGTGTTAGGCTACATGTATTGCGATACTGTTTGTATAAAAGTGTTTATCTCGAACGGCTTTTCTATATACCCATTGGCACCTGTTCTTATGGATATTTCTTTGATTTCCGCATTGGCCGTAAAGAGTAGGACAGGGATGTGAAGGGTCGCAGGATTCTCCTTTATAAGGAATATGGCTTTTTCACCGCCAATCTCCGGTATCCAAAGGTCCATTAAGATGAGATCGGGTTTGAGTTCGGCAATGTCCGTGATCACATTTTCACATCTCGATAGTGTCTCAACGCGGTAGTTCCTTTTTGTCAAAAGTGCTTTGCAGAGAAACAAGATTTCCAAATCGTCGTCGTAGATTAAAATACATCTGTTTTCGCTACGCTGATGTATTGTGGAATGTGTCTTGGAAGGAAGCTCATTTTCGTGATTTGTATTCATTTTATTCCTTTACTATAGTTCATTGCCGCGGCTGTGTAAATTTCGAGTAAACTGCGGTTTCCAATGGCTTCGCAAGCCACTTCGACAGGTGGTCAGTGAGTTTGTCGAACTGCTCAGCGCATCGCACTTCAACAAATGCTCAGTACAAGCCTTAGTGTCTGTCCATAATGTCCGCTACCTGCGTTGCACTTGCCTTGCAAACAGTCATTGACGCAAGTCAATTCCTTGGTTTACAAGGCTACGTGCGCCTTGTTATCGAACATTATGATTCAGACACACGACTGTATTGACAGACACTATTTAGGGCCGATTGTTACCGGTTATGGGTACCGAAAAATGAAATGTACTTCCTTTTCCTTTTTCGCTTTCCGCCCACAATTTACCCCCGTGTCGTCGGATTATTTCATAAGAAATAAACAAACCGATACCCATGCCTTGAAACTGTACTGAATGCTCTTCGACGCGGTGATACTTTTCAAATATTTTATGGAGGTTGTGCTTTCCAATGCCAATACCGGTGTCTTGAACCGACACTTTTATCAGATCCATTCTCTGTGATACCTTGATAAAAACCTTCTCTGAATCGGGAGAATACTTGATGGCATTGCTCAATAAATTGATCACCACTTGCTGCAACCTGTCTCTGTCCCCGGTCAGATTATCCTTTGCTTTGCCGGTTTTCACGATGGTAGTGGTTGGTGAAGTAAGCTGTATACTTTCAACGGTACCATCAATCATCTTATTAAAATCGAAAGTTGTAATGGTGTAATCCAATTTGCCAAACTGTATTTTACTTACGTCCAACAATTCGCCTATCAGATCATTCAGCCTGTTTACGGATTGGCTTGCTTTCTCTGCAAAGAGTTTTGCCTCTTTGTCGTTTTCATCCAGAGAAATTTCCAGCATCTGCAAATATGCCTTGGCAGTGGTAAGGGGCGTTTTCAATTCATGGCTGGCTATGCCTATGAATTCATCTTTCTCCTCTTCTTTTACTTTTTGGTCTTGAATGTCGGTACAAGATCCCACCCATTTTACAATCTTCTTTTCCTCATCCATAACAGGTATCGCCCTTACAATGTGCCATCTGTATTTGTCTTCTTTATTTTTAAGCCGCAGTTCGGTATTGTATACTGTTCCGCTTCTCAGGATGTCCGCCCATGAGGCCATAATTTTCTCATAGTCGTCAGGATGCATTATTTGTTTCCATTCTTCTTTTGTCGCCGGTTGAATTCCCGCATATTCTTTCCATCGGGATGATGTAAACTCCATATTGCCTTGTGCATCGGTAACCCAAATCAATTGAGGTAAGGTTTGCGCAAGGGATCGGAAGCGTTCCTCGCTGCTTTTTATGCTTTGATTCGTTAATGCTCTTGACGTTACTTCGAAGGCGATTATTCCAATGCCCTCTATTTCATTGTTGACATTGCGCTGCGGGTAGACCACGAAATTGTAATAGTTCCAAGCAGGTTCTCTATTTTGTAGAAATCGTATAGGTGTTTCGACGGCATCAAATGGTCGACCCGTCTTGTAGACACGTGCAAATATTTCCAGATAACCTTGCTCCACCATTTCGGGTAATGCTTCAAAATATTTCTTGCCGATTATGCCTTTATCCTTGCCCCAAATTTTTATCATCGCTTTATTGGCGGTGGTGATGACCATATCTTCTCCCGCCAAAATACAGATGGCAGCGGGGGAAGAATAAACGAGGTTGTGGAAACGTTTTTCACTTTCTTCAACTTTCTTTCTTACGGAAACCTCTTCCGTGACATCTTTGATGGAAAGCAGGATTAATTCCTGCTTTTTATTTTTATGATTGATGCGACTCGCATTGAGCAACATTACTTTTTCACCTATGTCGGGGAAGTTGTGCGTAACCTCAAAACCGTTGAAATGCGCGTTTTTTGGGACGATCTTTTGCAGGAATTCCCGGAGGCGAGGGATGTCCCATTGATTGTTTCCCAAATCATATAAAACCACTCCTTCCGTTTCTTTTTGGCCAACGGCAAATGTTTTGTAGAATGTTTTGTTGGCAAACTTTACCCGAAAGTTTTTATCCAGAACAATTAAAGAGCTGTGAACGGTAGACACAATAGCTTCGGAATAATCCCTTGCTTCCGTGACCTGTTCACTCAGCGTAACCAATTCCTGATTTAAAACCGTCAATTCTTCGTTGGTACTTTGCAATTCTTCCTTACTGGTTTCCAATTCCTCGTTCAGGCTCTGCAATTCCTCACTGCTGCTCAACAACTCTTCATTGCCACTTTGCAATTCTTCGTTGGTTGCTTCCTGCTCTTCGGTAATGCTCCGCATATCCTCATGGGTTTGCACGAGTTGCTGCTCCAATTGTTGTATCAGCACATCCCTGCCGTCTTTTTCCAAGCCGACGGGAAGCCCATTGGTTTGCGCTTTGAGATTGGGAGTTTCGTGGAAAAGGACTAAAAAATGTGGCTCCAGCGTGTCTAATGGAATAGCTTCAATATTTATGACGCGGGAAGGTGTGCTTTCCTGCCCGGCAGGAAGATCTTCATGTATGGCGATGTTTTCTCTTACAACGGTCGTTTTTTCCTTTTTTGCTTTATGCAAAATGGTTCTCAGATGGAAGGCCAAACTCTTCTTGGCCAATTGTAATAAATTATGGCTGGGCATCCCGTCCAATTGCTCCAAATAATCATTTGTCTTTCCGCGATAATTTACGATGTCGAAGCTCTCGTTTACCACTACCCCGGCGGGCATGTATTTTTTGAGCAGAACATCATCGGCGGCTTTTCGATAGTCGGTGGAAAGGGTTTCCGTTTTTGTCCTTTGGTAATTCTCTTGCAGTGCTTGCTCCCGGCGTTTGGATGTCACATACATAAATTTGCAGGGGACATCTTTTCGTGAAAACAATTTATCATCTTTAACGACCGAGGCGAATAAGTCCGAAACACTCGTGACGGTTTCTGTTTTACCCAGCATTAAAAAGCCTTTTAAATTCAAGGCATAGTGGAAAGTGGTCAGGGCCTTTTTTTGCAGGTATGGCTTCATGTATATGAGCACATTTCGACAAGTGATCAAATCCATTCTGCCGAAAGGCGGGTCTTGCACAAAGTTGTGAAGGGCAAATACGCACATATCCCTCACCTGTTTATTTACCTGATAACCACCATTTCTCTTGATAAAGAATTCATTCAGTCGCTTGGGACTTACACCTTCTACTTCGCTTTTCTTGTATATCCCCGCTCTCGCTTTAGCAATGGCGGGCTCGCTGATGTCCGTGGCAAATATTTGCACGGGGCGATCCTCGTCCCCTATAATTTCTTTAAAACATATAGCGACGGAGATGGCCTCTTCGCCTGTGCTGCACCCTGCAACCCATACGCGGATGGGTTCACCCTCGGGTTTGTCCTTTATGATCTGAGGAATAATGGTTTCACATAAATGTTTGAAGCTTTTTTTATCGCGAAAGAATTCGGTGACGGGAATCAAAAAGTCTTGGTATAAAATATCCTGCTCCTGTTTATTTTCTATTAAATAGTTCAGATAATCGGTAGGTTCTTCATTTTTGTTTAAAGCCATGCGGCGAAGTATGCGCCGATCAATGGTGTTCTTTTTATAAAATGTAAAATCAGTGCCTGTGCGCATTCGGATAAGTGCAAGAATTTGGCTGAACACAACTTCATCCGACAGCACCGCTGAAGAGGGGGACTCAATACGTTTCTTGCCATTTGTAATCTCCGTGAGCTCGAGTAATTTCCCCGGTATCTTATCGGGCTCAAGAATAAAATCAACCACGCCTGCCTGCGCTGCGCCGTGGGGCATGTCTTTATTTGCTGCAGATCCCCGGTCCTGGGCAAAGGTGAGGCCTCCTTGGTCTTTTATGGATTGCAATCCTTTTGTTCCATCGCTGCCATTGCCGGACAGCACTACTCCGATGGAATGACTTTGATGCACTTCCGCAAGCGAATTAAAGAACAGGTCAATGGGCATATTGCGCTCATTTTTACTTGGTGCCGGTCGGGTGGTCAGCCGCAGCACACCGTCATTGGCCACCATTATCTTGTTGCTCGGGATAATGTATATATGGTCAGGCTCTACTTTTATATCATCGGTAATTTCCGATACGGGAATGCCCGTAACTTTCTGTAGCAGTTCAGGTAGCAGGCTGTCGTGGTTCGGGTCCAGGTGTTGCACCAGCACATAGGCCATTCCCGAGTTTTCCGGAATGGCTTCCAAGAGTATTTTAAATGCCTCCAGCCCACCTGCCGAAGCGCCGATACCCACCACGGGAAATTGATTGGTGGATTTTGTGAGCGGTTCATTGGGTTCGAAAGCGACGTCAGTTTTTTTCATCTCAAAAGTGGAATGATCCAAATTGTTGTCAGCTAAGATAATCATCCTGATCAAAAAAATAAAGGTTCCGCAAAGTCAATGCTGTAGAGATGCCCGATTATTACTGCACGGATAGACTTGATGCGCACCCCGCACACGGTGTAGTTTAATGCTGCGTTTTAAACCCCCATAATGTCCGCTACCTGCGTTGCACTTGCCTTGCAAACAGTCCCTTCGATAAACTCAGGACAGCGCATTGACGCAAGTCAATTCCTTGGTTTACAAGGCTACGTGCGCCTTGTTATCGAACATTATGATTCAGACACTTGACTGTATTGACAGATACTAAATAATGCTTAATGGCTTGATCCGGGTGGATTAGAATCGGGCAAGTTGTTTCGCATTATTAACGATGGGGCAAGTCCCGTCGCTGTCATATCCCGCCCCTTCAGGGCGAGACGCCATTCCTTTCAGCACCGGCACTCCTTCGTGACGCATTTTCGTCACCTTCTCTACCTTCTCAACTTCCCCCACCTTCCCAACCTTCTATGGTTAAGGACTTGATCGGGGTAGATTAGAATCGGGCAAGTTGTTTCGCAGTGTTAATGATGGGCCAAGAGACCCATCGATAGAATATCCCGCCCCTCCGGGACGAAACCTTCGAGATCACGGTTTTACTGTAAACCTCACTTATTTCAAATTTCTTTCTTTCAAAAGTTTCTCCAACTCTTTATTTTTCGTCTTATTCTTAACTGCTAAGGGTGCATAAACCAAGGGAAGAAAAGTTAACAACCCAAAGCCATTTTTGACAGAGCTATAAATTGCAATTCCAATCAGTATACCTAAGATCACAGCATCATAAACGTTAGTGGGTTTAATTTTTTTTGCTTCTAGCAACAATTCTTCGTCTGTTAATTCCACTAATTTCTTTTGCTTCATTTCTTTGATGGTTAAGTTTTAGATGGAGGGTGTTGGTACAGCATTAAAGCCAACGTCTAGTGCATGGTGTCGTGGCTGACGATAGCAAACCGTACACCATACCCCTTGTTATCCGTTAATCTCAGAAAGCATGCCCAAGTCCTATGCCCACACCGAGGACGCCAACCTTGGCACGGAAAAAAAATCCGCTTTCAGGCTTTTGAAAGCGGTATCCCAAGTCAATTAGAGGTAGTGCTCGAAAACCTAAGCTTCTACATGAACTCGTGGGACTTTCATTCTTATTTTTACTTCGGAATGATCCCAAAAATGCCCCTCCATAGGCTTCGAAATGATGGTTCCCCTTTCCGGTCAGCATCGTTACCCCCACGTTTCCCCCAAATGCTCTTTGACCCTGACAAACTATTAAGCCAAGGATATCCACATATTCCAAACCGGCCCTTCCATAAAGATGGATTTTCTCTGTTTCGGAACTGAAAAACTTCCTTTCGAAATTTATGGCTAATGAGCTCAGCAAGACATACGTCGCTGCCTCAAAGTGCAATGTCGTTTCGCTCATTTCCCGAACACTGTCCGTTTGTGCACTGATGTGATTGGTGGCCAGCAGCAATGTTAGGCACAAGTAAAACAAATTCTTCATGTAGGTTTATTACGAGAGGGCTGTAAATTAGGCAATAAAATATTTAGACTTTCAGGTTTAAACCATTTGATGAATGGCAAAATCCAAATGAACTTGGTGGTGGGTGGTTGGTGGTGGGTGGTGGTTTGATCGGGGTGGATTAGAGATGTCATTCAAACGCCTCTAACTCGCTGCACTTCGCAGAGGCGCTAACATCAAAAACCACTTGATGTGACGTGGTTGATGGGAGGTTGAGACGGCTGACAAGGCTAAATTTAGAAAAACGTGACGTCACATTGCGTGGGTTATGAGATGTAAACCAATTCTTAAGCGCACGTCACGTCGAGTGATTTTCGGTCTTAGAGGCCGTTGTTGCGCAGCGACCTACGGCGTCTTGGGCTGAAAATTGTATCGAGACGCAATGACATCTCGATACAATTTTTCATGTAACCGCCTCTAACTCGCTGCGCTTCGCAAGTGGCGCTAACATCAAAAACCACTCGATGTGACGTGGTTGGTAACGTTGTTCCGGACCTCACGTCACATCGAGTGAATTCACGCCTTCGCAGAGGCATCTCTGTGAAGCAGTGAATTTGTATCGAGATGTCATTCAAACGCCTCTAACTCGCTGCGCTTCGCAAGTGGCGCCAACATGAAAAATCACTCTATGTGACGTTGTATCGAGACGCCCTTTCGCCACCAACCACCAACCACCAACCAGCCAACCACCAGCCACCAGCCACTAGCCACCAGCCAATCACTGTCCACCAATCACCACGCGCTTCACCTCTACCCTATCGCGGTATGTGATGCGGACGAGGTAGAGTCCGTTGGATAGATGGCCGGGGGTGATTTTGAGCGGGGAATATCCTTTGGGCAAGTCGTAGCGGTGGCGGAGGGCGGTGCGGCCGGAGGGGTCGATCATCTCGATCTCCACGGGCGCGGCGATGGGTAGCACGAAGGCAAAATTGATTTCGTTTGTCGCGGGGTTGGGCCACGGGTCGGAGATCACGGGCTCGGTGATGGGCAGGGCGGCGCACCGGTAATTGTTGCTCGTGTCGAACTCGCCGGGGAGGGCGGGGTCGTCGTCGATACCGTTGGGGTTGCCGACCCACACGCAGACGTAAGGCAAGTCGGTGTCACGGTATTCAAATTCCGCGTCGAAGGAGAATATGACGGTGTTGCCGGGGTGGATGACACCGTCGTTGGCGAAGCGCGCCTTGGCGTTGCGGCCGATGGACACTTCGGCGTCGAAGGTGTGGATGGTGGTGTTGCCGGCGTTGTAGAGGGCGGCTTCCAAGGTGAGGCGTCCCCCTTTGACGGTGGGGTAGAGTTCGCCGAGGGCCAAGTCATAGCGGGGCACGATCACGGCGAAGGATTTCGAGACGGTGTCATTGCAGCCGAGCGTATTGCCTGCGATGAGGGTGAGGGTGTATTGGCCGGTGTCGGGGAAAGTGATCTCGGGTGCGGATGACGTGCCGACTGCCACGCCGTTGAGCAACCAGAGGTAGGTCTCCGCATCGGTGGACTCATTGACGGGGACAACTGTGATCGGGGGGGCTTGCACGGGCAGCTCGAGGGTGAATGCCGCATCCGGCACCTTCAATATTTCCACGGATCCTTGCGCATCCACCTCGCACCCGGAAAGGGTTTCCACTTGAAGGTCGATGTGGTAGGTGCCCGCGGTGATCGGTGTCCAAAAGACGATGCTGTCGGTGCCAAGGATATCTCCGCTGCCCGTAGGGCCGTCCAAAACGGCCCAGCTTCTCGACGCCACGGGGTCGTGGGTTTGGCCCACGACACTCGTCACCGTGAGGTCGGTCATGGCGGTGGCGGTGCCGAGGCAGGCGTCGTGAAGCGCAAGCCCCGGACTCGGAGGGGGAAACACGATCACCTCTTTTGTTGCGGTATCCTTGCAACCGTTGGCACCGAGGTTATTGCCCGTAGCGGTCAAGGTGACGGTGTAGGAGCCGGGAACGTTGCCGAAATTGGAGAGGGTATGGGAAAACTCGAAGAAGGAACCGGCTGAACTGATCAGCGTGCGATCTTGCACGAGATCGAGACCGGGGCCGCCAGTGACGCGCACCCGGACGGTGTTAGTGGAGATATCGCGCGGGATAAAGAGGACCGGATCGACGTAGCTGACATCCGCGCGGCTGGATATGAGCGTGCCGGGCGGAGGCGCGGCGGCGCGGGCTGGCGACAAAGCCAAAACCGCGACTGCCGTGCACAACAGCCAGAGGCTAAAAAGATGACGCAAAAAAGACATCAACGCTTGAAAATAGGCGAGTTAGTGAAAGAGACAGTCCTCGGCCCGACCAGAAAGGCGGACCGAGGCTATCTTTTCGAATTAACTGATTACTCGTTGATCTTGACCGCGAAGGTGATGACCGCGGACTCGGTCGGAGCGAGGGTGCCAATGTTGAACAACAGCGCGCCGGTGCCAC
>CAJDXB010000145.1_pt1 | contig 9590 bp, 6 predicted proteins | sample 7391691 | NCBI WGS metagenome assembly CAJDXB01 (sample SAMEA7055747, study PRJEB34461) | soil metagenome | biome: terrestrial ecosystem; feature: Peninsula; material: soil | place: Antarctica | collected 2016 | reverse complement strand
CACTTTCCCCACTTTCTTTTGGGCGTGCCCCCGACAGACTTTCTCTACCTTTCTCACTTTCCCCACCTTCTCTACCTCCTCAACCTTCTCCACCTTTCTCATGCCGGGGTCGGTCTACCGCCTGTATCTCCCTCTGCTAGTGGGGCGGGGCGCATGGCGTGAAGGCGAGCTTCTAAGGTCGCTGCCTTCACGCCGCGCTCCGCAACCCGCTCACCGAGGGAGGATGCCGGCGTCCGCCCTCACGCAAATCAAGACCTGAATTTTAAATGTAAACCATCGGCAATCTCCGAAACGTCAGCTAAAGAGACAACGGACCGGTTTAGGGCAAAACGCCGCGCTTGGACCTTATGGACGGACACAAATTAATATCGGGTTATAGAGTCAAGTGTCCGGATCATAAACTTCAAGAGCAAGCGATGCACTGAGCATTCGTCGAAGTGGCTTGCGCATTCTTTGAAAGCGCAGTTTACTCAAGGATGGTTACAACGGCTCTTTCCGCAGCGCCAAATGAGTATTTCGGCAACGCAGCAATTCGGAAAAAAGAACAAGTTGTCGGACGAAAAGAGCCGTTGTAAACATCCTCAAAGTGAGTATTTCAAAGGGCTCGCGTAACGCCGCTCTTGGACTTTATGGACGGACACTCTTTCGGTAGAGCTTGCAACCTATGGCATGATGATCGCTGATCTCTTCCGGATAAGTTCGGTAATCGAAAGACCCAAAAATCGGATCGTAAAAAATATAATCTATACGGAAAGAAGGAAACGCCCCGATATACGTATTGCCAATGCCCCAGCCGTCCACGCGAAAGGCATCGACCAGACCGGCGGAAACGTGCGTATAACTGTATGACACGGGAGTATCGTTGAAATCCCCGCAGAGCACCACCGGGTGGGGGCTCTCCGACATGTGTTTATGAATTTCACGCGTTTGTATAGCCCGCTTTTTATACGCCAAGGTCAATCTCACCAAGATGTTTCTGCCACGGTTGGACAATAGTTCACCGCTGCCTTTTTGCTTTTGCAAATCCTCCAAAAACCGATAGTCGGCATCGCTGAAACGAATGGACGCCACATGGGCATTGTACACGCGCACGGTGTCATCACCAATCTTCAGGTCGGTATAAATACACGTGTTCCCGCGTTCACCGTCAAAAACGATACGTCCTTTCGACACGATGGGATACTTGCTGAAAGTCGCGATTCCATAGTGCTGGTCGCCTCCGATGGTCCCCGTGTATTCGATGTGTGCCGCGGGTGTTTGTAACGCCTCGCGCAGGTGGTCTCGGGTGTCAAACACTCCCGGCTTGCTGTGGTGAAAGTATTCTTGAAAACAATAAATGTCCCCTTCCATGCCCTTCAGGTTGGCGATCATTTGATCGCGGTCTTCCTTGTTGTGCCGCCAATTGTACCACCCGAACAATTTCACGTTTTGCGACACCACTTGCACAGTCTGTTCGGGACTCGGCGACGAAAGCGAGGGAAATATTTGTAAATAGGTACTCAGGTGATTGATGCCGATCAAAATGGCAATCGTTGATATCAGCGCCAGGCGCTTTTTGACCAATAACCAAAACACTATAAACAGCACATTGACCACCAGGCTAATACCGTATCCAATACCAAATAATGGCAAGAACGGAGCCGTCTCCGGGCTGATTCGCGTGGCGAGATAAGCGAGCAATAATGCCACGACGGCCATGAGGTTCAACACGACCAAGCCTGACTTTCCCATCCGCCGAATTACCCGTAACACTACTTTTTGCTTGCGTTAAACAAATATTCCTTCTCTGCTTTGGTCAAACTGTCGTATCCGCTCTTGGAAATTTTGTCGAGAATAACATCGATCTTTTGCTGGTGGTTGTTGTCTTGCTTCGACTCGGAGGTATAATATTTGGTGCCGGATTTCTTTTTATTTTCTGAGGCGACCTTCATCTTCGGTTGTGGCTTGATGAGATCGCGAAAAAAGTTGACTACGACATAAAATCCCTTCGACCAGTCGTTTCCGTTCTTCAAAGACGTGCTGTAAAGATACCCGAAAATGGCCCCGCCGAGGTGTGCCATGCGTCCACCCGTATTGCCTCCATCGAGGAGCAACACATCGAGGGCCACAAAGAAAATGGCGATGTATTTCAACTTGACGTTCCCGATCAAAACCAGCCGCAGCTCCATATTCGGAGTATAGGTGGCCAGCGCCACCAAAATGGCCATAATTGACGCCGAAGCTCCATAGATGATGCTCCGCGATTCCGAGAAAACGGGAAAGAGATTGTAGGCGAGGAAATACAGCGCAAATCCCGCGATGCCCCCGAGGAAATACACGGCGATAAACCTTTTCGCGTTAAGCAAGTCGGCGAAGATGCGTCCGGCGAAAAACAACAATATCATATTAAACAAGAGGTGGAAAAAGCCCTCGTGGACAAACATATACGTGATCAGCGTCCACGGTCGGTGGAGCATTTCATCCGGCGTGCTGCTGCCGGCGATCCACGGGATCACTTGCCACTGCAACCCGCGTATACCGAACAAAAATCCGCCAACAGAGATCAATTTCAACGCCACGAATACCGCGGCATTGATGTATATGAACCGCATGGAGATGTTCGCCGTGTGGTAGTGGTATTTCAAATCTTTCAATACACCGGCCATGTCAGAACTCTCGGGAGTTGTTTTGTTTCTTCGTCCATAATTTGATCAGCACAAAGCCGAACAGCATGCCCCCCAAGTGCGCAAAGTGCGCCACGTTGTCGCCTGGGCGGTTGGCAATGCCCGAGAACAATTCCAGCGCGCCATAGCCGATCACAAAATATTTGGCTTTGATCGGCACCGGAAAGAACAACATGATCAACCGTGTATTGGGAAACATCATTCCAAAGGCGAGCAATATCCCGAATACGGCGCCCGATGCGCCAATCACCGGGATGTTGTACAGCAAGTTGAGGTGTGCCAACTCGGGGTTGGTGTAATTGCGCCCGTGGATAAACAATTCCGAACCTTGCGATTTCACCATGGCGACGGCGTCCGTCCCCAATTCAGACACGAGTTGATGGACTTGAATGCCCACCACGGCGTAATGCAGCGCAAATGCGCCCAGCCCCGTGACCATATAATAGATCAAGAATTTTTTGGGGCCCCACACGCGTTCGATCGCCGTACCAAACATCCACAGCGCAAACATATTGAAGAAGATATGGGCAAACCCACCGTGCATGAACATGTGGGTAATGATCTGATAGGGCTCAAATTCAGGCGAGTCCCAATAGTACGCACCGAATATCCTCGTCAAGTCAATGCCTTGAGACTGCAGGGCGATGGTCGCCAAGAAAAACAACCCATTGACGATCAAGAGATTTTTAACTACTGTCGGCATATTGGACAGAAAGCCGCCGGTCCCCATTCCATTCATTATATCTTGAATTTTTTATCGATATCATCCATATCGAAAGTGATTATCACAGGCTTGCCCGTAGGCGACAAGCTCGGTTGTCGGCAGGCAAACAAACGGTCGATCAAATCGATCATTTCGACTTCTTCCATGGGCTTGCCGTCTTTGATGCACATGGTCGCCGCCAGACTGCGGGCCAAGCGTTCGCGGTGGTCGCTCCTCACTTCGTCCACCGAGTTTTTGTATTGTTCCAGCAGGTTTTCAATCAAACTCTCAACGGACAGTTCCGAGGCCTCTGCCGGCACGCCGTGAACCACAATCGACCCCGATCCAAACCCGTCGATATTGAATCCCAACCGGTAGAGGTCTTCGCGCAAATCTTCGATCAGCTCGCAGTCCCCGGGGTTGAGTTCCACCGTTTGGGGAAATAGTTTCTGTTGGCTCCAACCCGATTGGCTTTCCAGTGAGGTTAGGGCCTTTTCGTAGAGCACCCGCTCGTGGGCCCTGCGCCGATGAACGAGGATAAACCCGGAGCGAATTCGCGTCAGAATATATTTCTGCTGCAAGTCGAGCACCACTTGCTTGGTCGTCGTCTGAACGGCTTCATCAGTGGACGCATCAAAAATCGCTTGGGGTTCTTCACGGCGTTTTTCCGAAATGCGGTAAAGTTCTTCCCAATCCCCTCCAAAGCCTCCCGATCTCGACGAAAGCGATCCCGCTTTGGCGGAAGAGCCCTTCTCACGTTCAAATGGATTGAAGTACTGGTCTTTGGTCGTCGGGATGCCGACGTGAACATTGCGCGGCATCGGCGCGACGTTCATCACATCTTCCTGTTCGAAATCCAAGCTGGGAGAGATGTTGTATTTGCCCAAACTGTTGCGCACCGCCGATCGAATGATGGCATAAATGGCCCGCTCCTCGGAAAATTTAACCTCGGTCTTGGTTGGGTGGATATTGACGTCGATCGTTTCCGGGCTGACCTTCAAGTACAAGAAATAGCTCGGGTGTGCATCGCGGGCGATCAAATCCTCGAAGGCCCCTTTGACGGCATGGTGCAAATACCCGTTTTTGATAAAACGGTCGTTGACGAAAAAATACTGCTCGCCCCGCGTCTTTCGCGCAAATTCGGGTTTGCCGATAAACCCTTCAACCGATACGATGTCCGTCGCCTCGTTAACCGGCACGAGCCTTTCGTTGAATTTTACGCCGAACACATTGACCACCCGCTGCCGAAGTGTTGAAGCGCGCAGGTGAAACAACTCGTTGTCGTTGTGGTGCAAGGTGAAGGTAACATCGTTGTGGACCAAGGCCACGCGCTCAAACTCCTCGACGATGTGGCGCATTTCCACCGAGTCGGACTTAAGGAAGTTGCGCCGCGCCGGCGTGTTGAAGAAAATATTTTTGACCGATATCGAAGTGCCTTCGGGCGTGGCACACGGCTCTTGACCTTTGACCTCGCTGCCTTCGACGATGATCTTGGTGCCCAATTCGTTTTCGCGCAAACGAGATTTCATCTCCACATGGGCGATGGCTGCGATGGACGCCAAGGCCTCACCGCGGAAACCCTTGGTTCGGATACGCCACAACTCTTCGGCGTTGGAAATTTTGGACGTCGCATGGCGCTCGAAACTCAACCGCGCGTCGGTATCGCTCATGCCGCAACCGTTGTCAATGACTCGGATCAAGGTCTTGCCTGCGTCTTTCACGATGAGAGAAACCGTGTCGGCCCCGGCGTCGATGGCATTTTCCATCAACTCCTTCACCGCAGAAGCGGGGCGTTGAACGACCTCACCGGCGGCAATCTGGTTGGCAACGGAATCGGGAAGAAGATGAATGATATCCGACATTAAAACGTCAAGTCCAGTTTACTGAATATCGCGTAAATGATCGCGACAAGAATCGCCAAAATTAACAAAAGTCGGAACGTGGAATTTCGCTGCTGCCGACGCGTTTCTACCCGCGACCATGAATCGCTGATACGCTCGCGTAGCAACTTCTCACCTTTTTCACCCAACCTTTGTTCGCCCTGCACCTCTTTCTCTATTTCGAGACGACGCTTCTCGAGTTCTTGTTTTCGCTCATCAAATGTGCGAGGCTCGTATGAAAACCTTTTGTAACGGTTATGTTCGGTTAATTTAAATATCGATGGCAAACGCGGAGCTCTCATGGGTTCAAAAGTATTATTGATCTTGCGCCGTAATTTGGAAGGTCAAATTTCGTTTAATGTGGAGGATTGGCAAGGTTTTGTGGATAAAAACTTGACGACGACCCGCCTCGTTTCATAAGGTAGGGATAATTTCGCAGTTTAAAGGCAAGTCATGGTGTTAAATAGGCTCTTTTTCGCATTTGTTTTCGTTTTCGCTTTTCACACCTTCGAGGTGAATGGCCAAAACGTGCCCGTTTTCGAACGAGCCCCCACCCCATGGGCCGACAGCGTCATGGCCACCCTCAGCCTAGACGCGCGGATTGGTCAATTGTTTATGGTTGCGGCCTATTCCAATCGCGGCCCCGACCACGAAAAGCGTTTGGGCGAATTGATTGAAAAACAGCAAATCGGCGGATTAATATTCTTCCAGGGCGGCCCTGCAAGACAGGCGAACATGACCAACCGGCTACAGGCCAAAGCAAAAATTCCACTGTGGATCGGAATGGATGCCGAATGGGGCTTGGCGATGCGATTGGACAGCACCCCAAAATTTCCCCGTCAAATGGTCCTCGGCGCAATCCGCGACGATTCAATCATTTATGACATGGGAGCCGAAATCGCCCGAGAAAGCCGAAGGCTCGGAGTACACATCAATTTTGCCCCGGTGGTTGACATCAATAACAACCCGCAAAATCCGGTCATCGGCAGCCGCTCCTTCGGCGAAGACCGAGAGGACGTGACCCGAAAATCCCTGGCCTACATCGAGGGGTTGCAAGACAACCGCGTCTTGGCCAACGCCAAGCACTTCCCCGGCCACGGAGATACCGACGTCGATTCACACTACAACCTGCCGGTGATCAAACAATCCCGAGAACGACTGGAAAAAGTCGAACTCTATCCCTACCGAAAACTTATACCGAAAGGTCTCGGCTCAATCATGGTCGCACACCTGTCCATCCCCGCCTTGGACTCCACGCCCGACCTGCCCTCCACCCTTTCACACACCATCGTTACGGACTTGCTCAAAGACAACCTGGGTTTTAAAGGACTGGTCTTTACCGATGCCCTCAATATGAAAGGAGTGGCCAAGTTTTTGGAGCCCGGCGACATCAACGTCTCCGCGCTGCAGGCCGGCAATGACGTACTTCTTTTCGCCGAAGACGTTCCCGTTGCAGTCGACAAAATCAAAAAAGCCATCGCCGACGGCACCTACACCGAAGAAGAGCTCAACCGATCGGTATAAAAAAGTGGCAACCAAGGGACTATACAAAGACCTGAACACGCCCAAGAGCGATTTCATCAATCAAAAAATCGCCGAGGGGGCCATCACGCTGCTGCAGAACAAAAAAGACGTGTTGCCCCTCAAGAACTTGGATGAGCGCAAAATCGCTTTGCTGACCGTGGGCGACAAAGCGGAGCCCTTCAGAAACCGCTTGGCCAAATACTGCGATTTCCAAACCTTCACCGTCTCCTCCTCGCCCTCGCCGGCTGAAAGCAAGGCGGTCATAGATAAAATGGCCGACCACAACACCGTCATCGTGTACATCGACCGCACACACAACAATCCCAAGAAGAACTTCGGCCTCACCGATGCCGCCATCCGATTGGCGGAAACCCTCGGAGTTGAAAAAGAAGTCATCTTGGTCCACATGGGAAGCCCATACGCCTTGGCACGTCTCGAGCACCCCGATCGATTTGCGGCCATTGTTCTCGGTTACCAAGATGAACCCGAACTCGGCCGCGCCGCAGCCGGAGCCATCATGGGCGCCACGCCCATCACCGGCCGCTTGCCCGTGTCCATCGGTACGCTCTTCCCTGCACATACCGGATTGCAAATTGCCGAGGCCGTCAGGCTGCACTACACTTCACCCATGGAGTTTGGATACTCCCCGGATGCCTTTGCCCTGGTCGACAGCATCGCATTCGACGGCATGGCAAAACGCGCCTATCCCGGCGCTCAAATCCTGGTGGTCAAAGACGGACAAGTCATCTACGACAAAACGTTCGGATCGCATACCTACGACGACCAGAGTCCGGTCAGGCAAACCGATATTTACGATTTGGCGAGCATCACCAAAATCGCCGCTACGACCATAAGCTTGATGCGGCTCGACGACGAGGGAAAATTCGACTTGGACGCCCCGCTGCACATCTATTTTCCCGAAATCGACTCGATCAGTCCGTATTACAATATGCAGCCCCGACGGATGTTGGCCCACGTCGCCGGTCTAAAGTCTTGGATACCCTTCTACACCAAGACACTGGTCAAAGGCCAGCCACGCTGGGACCTGTATTCCAAAACCGAATCCGACCGCTACCCCATTCCCGTGGCGCCAATGATGTACGCCACCAAGCACATAGCCGATAGCATGATGACCGAGTTGTTGGCCTCTCCGCTTCTGGAGAAACACGAATACAAGTACAGCGACTTGGGGTATTATTTCCTCCGCGGCGTTATCGAGCGTGTGACCCATACGAGGATCGACAGTTTCGCCACTCAAACCTTTTACCGCCCGCTCGGGCTCCAGACCATGGGGTATTTGCCCTTGGACCGGTTTCCATTGGACCGCACCGTGCCCACCGAATACGACACAAAGTTCCGCAACCAACTCATCCACGGCTATGTTCACGATCCCGGAGCCGCCATGCTTGGCGGTTTGGGCGGACACGCCGGCCTGTTCAGCAATGCCGAAGACCTCGCCGTTTTGATGCAAATGCTGCTCAACAAAGGCACTTATGGCGGCGAGAGGTATTTGTCCAAACGCGTCATCGATGAGTACACCCGTTGTCAATATTGTAAAGACGAAAATGACAAAAACCGTCGCGGAGCGGGATTTGACAAGCCCGTGATCCCGCCGGGCCCCGGCCCTACCTGCAAGTGCGTCTCCTTCGATTCCTTCGGTCACTCGGGATTCACCGGCACCCTCGTCTGGGCCGATCCCGTCGAAAACATCATTTTCGTGTTCCTGTCCAACCGCGTCTATCCCACCGCGGAAAACAACAAACTCGCGAAAATGAACATCCGCACCAACATCCAAAAGGAAATTTACCGCGTGCTCGCTCCCGAGAACATCCGCGACACCGCCGATGTAGGCTTCTGACTTTTATTTTGGGCGTGCCCCCGGCTTCAAACCTGTCAGGTTAACGTTCACTCGCCGGAAACCTGCCGGGTTATCGCTCGGGGTCGGCCTACCGCCTGTATCTTTTATCGGTTTCGGCGGGGCCGTCGCGCCGCTGCGGGGGCTCATAAAATCGCCCCGCCTCGTCGGTCGTCCCCAAGCCCAAACCGATAAAAGGATGCCGGCGTCCGTCCTCACGCACATCTCGGTATTATCGACTACGTCACGTCGAGTGATTTTCAATTTAATCCGCCTTTCGCCATCACGTCACGTCGAGTGATTTTCAAACTTAGATGCCGTTGACGCGCAGCGACTTACGGCATCTTAGTCTGAAAATTGTATCGAGACGTCGCTCTTTCTCTACGCTACCCACCACGTCACGTCGAGTGGCGCAGATCCCTAGGTAGCGTCCAATGGCCGTAATACACTTATGCTCTGTCTTTCGCTACGCTACCTTGGGCTATGCGTTGTATCGAGACGTCTCTCTTTCTCTACGCTACCCACCACGTCACGTCGAGTGATTTTCAAACTTAGATTCCGTTGACGCGCAGCGACTTACGGTATCTTAGTCTGAGAATTGTATCGAGACGTCGCTCTTTCGCCACGCTACCTTGGGCTGTGCGTTATGTCGAGACGCCACCCCGTTAGGTCGAATGTTTTTCAATTTAATCCGCATTTCGCCATCACGTCACGTCGAGTGATTTTCAAACTTAGATTCCGTTGACGCGCAGCGACTTACGGCATCTTAGTCTGAGAATTGTATCGAGACGTCGCTCTTTCTCTACGCTACCTTGGGCTATGCGTTGTATCGAGACGTTTCTCTTTCGCTACGCTACCTTGGGCTGTGCGGTGCATCGAGACGTCACGCGTCATGACTTCATTGGTGTTCGGTCAGCGGAATTCAACTTCAAAAAAAACCGAACCCGAAGGAATCGCCTTCGGGT
>CAJDXB010000077.1_pt1 | contig 9694 bp, 3 predicted proteins | sample 7391691 | NCBI WGS metagenome assembly CAJDXB01 (sample SAMEA7055747, study PRJEB34461) | soil metagenome | biome: terrestrial ecosystem; feature: Peninsula; material: soil | place: Antarctica | collected 2016 | reverse complement strand
GGATTTGGGCTTGCTCGGCCCTGTCGCGAAACGCGACTTCTGTGGCTTGCCGGCCCAGGAGCGCCTCACCCTTTGCGCTTAATTTCTCCGCAAGTTGCACAGACCAAGGTGTTCGAATCCAAGTCATAAATATGGAATCGGGCTCCGTGTCTTGAGGCAGTCTTTGGCGGTATTCACGTTTCAACTCGTCACTGAATCCGGGGGCGATTGCGAGGATGCCACCGCGGGTGATGTGTTCAAGCTTTTCTTCTTTTGGCAGATTGCCGGCCAACAAGATATTGTGGTCTTGAATCAACCATCGGGTTTGTCGAAGCCCCTTTCCGGAAGGCGGAGACACGATAAGCGTTTCGAAGTTGAGGTAGTTCAATATGCCATCCGGAATGACATGAACCTTAGTAGACAATTGGGATTTGATCGGAGCCCATAGCATTTGATACAGCGAGTGCCCCAACCCCACAAAACGCTCTGTTCCGGAGGCGGATCCCGGGTTTTTCATGAATCCAATATAGGTTTGAACCGAATCGCGCCAGCCAAGAGGCATGTCGAGGATGGTAGTGTTAAAGTTTTTCCCATCGGCGGTTATAGCGATCAGGGCAGTATCGATATCTACATAAACGAGGAGGTGGGCATCCGCTTCTTGGAGACGACGATGCAGTTCTTTTGCTTCGATTTCTCGATTTTGATACAACATGGCATACCATCGCGGGTACTGCCGTTCGAGCTGACTTCTGTGCGCTTGGAATTCATCGAGTAGCTTGAACCGCAATTCTTGCCAATGCCGGGGGTCTGCCGTTCGCGCCTGGGCATCGATGTATTTGAGATTTTCCCTCAACTCGCGGTCTTTTTCAATCACCGAGTCGGGAACCTCGGCATAGCGCATGGCCTGGCGGTGTTGGTGCGCGGCGCGAATGGTCGCCGATCGACTCTGTTCGATGGCGTTGAACACATCTCCTTGTATTTCGTCATCTCCGTTCGCCGATACCACTGCCAAGAGGATACTCTTGTCGTAGATGTTTTTGATTTTCGCCATCAGGTAATCGTTGTTTCCATCGAAGTTCAACAATGGCCACAGTTGGTCTATGATTTTTTCGGTGATGCGCCTCAGGTGATGGCTTTGAACTCTCACGTCATCGCCCCATCGCGAGGGGTTTTGCGACAGAAAATCAAAATGAAAATCGATAACGTCCAGCAGAAATGGATCGAGGAATACCGGTTCGCGACTTGAAAGTTCCTTGAGGTTGAGATTGTTTTCTTGCGTATCATAGACCACATTCCAAATTTTACGCAAATAATCACGTGCTTCTTTGAATTCTCCGAGCGCTTGGTGACTTTGGGCCAACTTCAATTTCGCTTCGAGCGTCCATCGGTGTCGGGGGCCTAATGAGGCGTTGTAGAGCTCGTTGCTTCTCTCAAAGTTGCCGATGGCTTCGGCGTATTTTCCTTCTTGCCACAAGATTTCCCCCAATGCGAAAAGTGCATTTACGGTTTTTGGATTTTCCGGCCCTAAACTCTTCAACAATAAATCATGGGAGAGTTGGTAATACCGAGAGGCATCAGAGAATCGCTCTGCAATTTGGGCTGCCAGACCGCGATTGAAATAACTTTGCGCCAATTCGGTTTGAGAGATATCCTCGAGTCCCAGTCGTTCTTCCAAAGCCAAAAGAAACAGCGAATCCGCTTTTTGAGGAAGATCCCGATGATAATAGATGCTCCCCAGGCCGTCATACATATTTGCGCGTTGATAATTGGGTTTCGGGAGCAATGAATCGCCGAGGGCGATGGCATGGAGCATATAGGGTTCGGCACGAGCGTAATCGCCGAAGGAAAGATATATTGATCCGAGGTTGAAGTATTCGCTCATCAGAGGATAGTCCATGCCGAGTTTCTTGTGGCCGGCGATGGCCTTTTTCAAGAGGTGAGTAGCTTCGGCGACTTGGCCTATATCTGCTTTTACACTGCTCAAATTGGACAAAATGCTCAAAACGTGCGGGTGCTCGTCGGAAAGGTGGTGAGCGAGAATCTCATAGGCGGCGGCATAGGTGTCGTGTGCGTCTTTGAGCCGTCCCTGCTCTTCATAAACTGAGGCGAGGGAATTCAAATTGTAGCCAATTTCTTTGGCAGTTGAATCAAAGGCGGCATACCGCAATTCCAATGCGCGCTCAATGAGTTGGGTCGCAACGGTTAGGCTGTCGAAATAGATGTATACGATGCCTTTCCACTCCGTGGATTTGGCCAAAGTCAAGGTGTCGGGATTGGGCATATGGGATTCCACGATTAGACTTGTGTCCAAAAGTGCTTTGGCCTGGCTCAACATGCCGAGGAAGAAGTGGTTGCTTCCCGATGTGAAGTACAAGCCGCCAAGGAATTGGGGGGATGGTTGATGGTGACGCCAAACGGTAAGCAGGGAATCGCAGGTGGAGATACAGGCTTCGTGGTATCCCGCCTGCCCCAACACATGAGCGCGTCGGTATGCGTAATATGCAGCGCTATCTACGCTTCCTTCTTGCTGCCAGGCATTTATGAGTTCTTGTCCCACTTTCAATGCTTCAGCATATTGACCTTCATCGGATAACCGAATGAATTCATTGCGCAAGTTGTCTGTGGGATTTTGTGCACTTACCGATGTGGCCCAAGTGAGAATAACCACGAGCGCAAATCGTCCAAGAATAGAATTACCAGTGCGAACCAAGCTCTGCAAAATAGCCGAAAAAGTGAAAATGGTCATGAATTGGTTATCGATTGGTCGGACTAAGTTATAAATATATAGGTTTTTAGCTTTGAATTCCACAAAAAGTCAAATGATTGCTACAAGTGGAAACCACCGAATGATTTCTAAAAGTGACTAAACCGCACATTTCGACAGGCGGGCTTTGGAGCCGGTCGAATCGTGCAATTGAATCGTTTTTCGATAGTTTCACAAACCTCGCCTTTGACCTTTGCCAATCGACTATTGCGCTCGGATTTAACGGTTAAGTATCCTGATAATCAACACGATTCAGAAACCGGTTATTTGGAATGGGAGTTTTTCTTCGGTGTGTCTTCCCGATGTTTGACATTCAAGACTTGGTAACAGTATTGCGTTTAATTGGGACGGTAATTTCATCGGCTATGGCTATGTTTGGACTTTGAAATAAAAATGTCGCAAGCCATTGTGCATGCTCCGATATATTATCGATCCTAAACCGGATTCAGGAAAATATCTTCGGTAATGGATCGAATGCCAAAAAATGAGCTGTATCCATACTACCTTCCTATTTGGAAGCTTGTGATCGATAATGAAATTTAACCCTTGCCATCAATGTATAACGGATGGCCATAAAAGAAACAACCATGAGAAAGCCACTGGTAGCGGGTAACTGGAAAATGAATAAGAATCATTCCGCGGGAAAGGAGCTTTTGGAAGCTCTGATCCGCGACGCATCTCGGTGGCCCGAGCGCGTGGACGTGATGGTGGCGCCTCCGGCGCCTTTCCTCGCCAATTTCGCAATGCACTCCATCGAACGTGTGGCCATTGGCGCACAAGACGTCAGCGCACACGCTGATTTCGGTGCCTATACGGGCGAGTATTCCGCTTCGATGCTGCGCTCGGCCGGCGTACGATATGCCATTATCGCCCACAGTGAGCGACGCGCCTACCACTCCGAAAACGACCAAGTGGCAGCCGCTAAGATTCGAGCATGTGTCGAAGCGGGAATCAAACCGGTCTATTGCTGCGGTGAAAAACTCGAAGAACGCGAGGAAAGACGCCACATCAAAGTAGTGACAGGTCAGGTAAAAACCGCATTGGGTGACATGGATGCAGAAATGCTGAAAGACTTGGTGGTTGCCTACGAACCGGTTTGGGCCATTGGCACCGGGAAAACCGCCACGGCACAACAGGCGCAAGACATGCACGCCGAAATAAGAAATGCGCTGAGTGAATTGTTCGGTGAAGAATTTGCCCAAGGTGTGCGCATTTTATACGGCGGCAGTTGCAAGCCGGAAAACGCAGCCGAAATATTCGCCGGTGAAGACGTAGATGGAGGTCTCATCGGAGGGGCCGCATTGAAATCCGTGGATTTCGCCGCCATCATTCAAGCCGCCGGATGAATTACCGCGTATATAAATTCGTTTGCCAACCCCAACAACCCACGGCCGAAATTTTGGTCGGTGAACTCGCCGATATCGGTTTCGAATCCTTTGTCAATACCCTGGAAGGCGTAGATGCGTATATTCCCGAGCCCAATGACGACGGCCGGGCGGTGAGTCGATTGATGGAAAAGATGACTCCCCGGTTTAAAATCGATTATACCGCGGAAACTTTGGTCGAACAAAATTGGAACGCCGTCTGGGAATCGGATTATGAACCGGTGACCGTCGGTACCAAGTTTCACATTCGCGCTTCTTTTCATCCGGTCGATCCCAACGTGGAGTTCGACATAGTCATCGATCCCCGAATGTCTTTCGGTACCGGCCACCACGCCACCACGACGCTAATGATCCAAATGATCGGCGATCTCGACTTGAAAGACAAAACCGTGCTCGATATGGGCTGCGGTACGGGGGTTTTGGCCATCGCCGCCCTTATGTCCGGTGCCGCACGGGCCGTTGGGATCGATACTGAGGAACGGGCCTGCGAAAATACGCGGGAAAACGCCCAAGCCAACAATGTGGAATTTGAGGTGAGATGCGGGGATGTCGAAAGCTTGGGAGATGAGAAGTTCGATGTGATTTTTGCAAACATCAACAAAAACGTCTTGAAAGCCGATATGTGCCGATATGTGCAAGTGCTGGCCAACCGTGGAATTATTTTATTCAGTGGATTCTTTGACGTCGATATAGACGAATTGACGTCTGAAGCCTCGAAATACAATTTGAAGCTCTCCGTTAAAAGGGAGAAAAATCACTGGGCTTCACTTCAATTTATTAAGGAAACGAAAATTACTGCATGAACCTGCGATACTTAATCATTGCTTTTTTTCTCTTCGGTACTTTAACGGCTCAAAGTCAAGTGCCTCGTGAATTTACCCACGAAAGGCAGGCTTTTTACAACGAGCTCAGTAAAATGATGACCGACGCGGACAAACGCGAGGCGCAAGAACTTTTGGAAGGCCGTTTTAATTTGTTTTGGCTCAATGGCGAGGCTTTCGATGATGCGCAGCGAGAAAAAATATACGCCGTGGCCGACGTCATGCTCAAGAAAAAATTGCGGCCCTTCCCGTATTTCAAATCGCTCGTAATGACGCTCATGTCATTTCCCGGATCCCCGCAAGAGGGTGAGGGCTTTAACACTTGGGCTGCCATCGTCGAATCCCTTCAATCGAAGAGTAAATCCGATCTCGAAGAATTCATTCAAAAGACGGAAATCTTGTTCGCCACAAACACCTTTTACAAGTCGGCATCGACGGAATGGAAAGTCGATAAGCCCGCGTGGAATTTCGAACTCATGGATGAGGGATACGGCATATCCTTCGGCGACGTCGATTTGATCTGTGTGGCCAAAGACGACAGTTCGACTATCCATGCCACCACCGGCCATTACATTCCGCGCAACGAGACTTTCTCGGGGCACAGTGGGAAAATCACCTGGCAGCGCGCCGGTCTCGATCAAAATGAAACTTACGCGATCATCGATCGTCCATTTGAGCTGAGCGTGCGATCCTCTTTTTATACCATCGATTCCGTGATGTTTTTCAACACTTTTTTCAATAAACCGCTCTTGGGAAAAGTTGAGGACAAATTGTTGGCCCATGTCACTCCGGATAAAGCCACCTACCCGCGATTTTCATCTTATGACAACCGACTTTCGATTATTGATGTGGTCGACAAGGTGGATTACACCGGCGGCTTTCGCATGGAAGGAGCCAACTTGCAGGGATTCGGAACGCCCGAAGAGCCGGCCATTCTCACCTTTAAGCGTGACGGCTTGCCCCAACTGGTGACACGAGCGCAATTTTACACCATCAAACCCGATCAAATATCGTCACAGAACGCAGAAGTGATGATCATTCTAAATAACGACTCCATCGTTCACCCCGCTTTGCAACTGCGGTTCAAAAATGAAAATCGATTGCTCACACTCATTCGCAACAACGAAGGATTTGGCAAATCACCCTATTACGATTCTTATCACGACCTCGAACTCTATTTTGAAGCTTTCTACTGGAACATCGATGATCCAATCATCCGTATGGGCAACCTTTTCGGCAGCACTGAAACCAGGGCCGCATTCGAATCGACCAATTACTTCAAAGAAAGTCGCTACCGATCGATCCAGGGCATGGATCGCATCAACCCACTCTATGCCGTTCGAAGGTATGCCGAACAAGTCAACTCAGAGGTGTTTTCCGCCGAAAGCCTTGCACACTCCCTCGGTTATCAACTGGAGATGTATGTGCCGCGTTTGGTCGGAATGGCCACCATGGGATTCATCGATTACGATATTCCCACCGAAACTATCCGAATCAAACCGAAGCTTTACGATTACATCTCCGCCGCCGGCGGAAAAATCGATTACGACGTCATTCAATTCAATTCCAATGTCGCAAGTGGCAACAATGCCGAACTCAACTTATCAAATTTCGATTTGGTATTGCACGGCGTTGACCAAATCCAACTCTCGGACTCACAACAGGTATCCATATTTCCAAAAAACGGGGAAGTCAACGTTCGCAAAAACCGCGATTTCAACTTCGGCGGAGTGATCCGCTCAGGAAAATTTGAGTTCTATGGACAAGAATTCGCCTTCAGTTATGACAAGTTTCAAGTAGACCTGATCAGCGTGGACTCCTGCCGCCTATACGTGGAGGATTTCCGACCCGAGTCCACGGCGTTGCGCCGCGTCAAAAACGTCATTGAGGGCATCGGAGGAACGCTGCAAATCGACAATCCTTACAACAAATCGGGATTGCAAACCGAGTTTACCCAATATCCCATTCTGACCTCGGACCACGAGTCCTTCGTCTATTACGACAACTCCGCGATTCAAGATGGCGTCTACGAGCGCGACCGCGTTTTCTTTGAGCTCGAGCCTTTTGTATTAGACAGCCTCGACAATTTCGCCACCGAACAAGTGGCCTTTGACGGCAGGTTCGTGTCCGGCGGAATCTTCCCCGAGCTCACGGAGAAACTCCGCGTTCAAGAAGATTACTCACTCGGTTTCGAGCAAACCACACCGCCCGGAGGTCTGGCCCTTTATGGCGAAAAAGCGACTTTTACCAACAAGGTTATTGTCAACTACCACGGGATACAGGGAAACGGAGAACTCGAATACCTAACCGCAACCGCCGTCTCCGAGCTGTTCACATTCTTTCCTGACAGCACGCGTGGGTTGACCACCTCATTTGAAAACACCGCCATTCAAACCGGCAAAGAAGTGCCCCAAGCCGAAGCCGGCCAAGTTGATTTATCCTTTTATCCGATCAAAGATCTCCTCACCGCCGAAGTGGTCCGCGACCCGATCAACTTGTTTTCAGGACAAGCCATGGCCAAGGAAGGATTTGTTGACTTAACGCCACTCGGACTCACCGGCCGCGGAATCGTTGAGTTTTCCGGCGCAGAGCTCGAGTCGGATTTGATCACCTACAACTATGAAACATTTGATTCCGACACGGCCGATTTTCGGTTGCTCGCACTCAAAGAGGCCAGCCTCGCATTCAAGACCGACAACGTCAAAGCCCACATCGACTTCGACAACCGCGTGGGAGAGTTCACATCCAACAGCGACGAGACCATCGTCGAATTTCCGGTCAATGAGTACATCTGTTACATGGATGAGTTTAAATGGTTCATGGACAAAAACGATATCGCTTTGGAGACTTCCAGAGAGATGTTGAGCGACTTCGTTATAGATACGGAACTCGACATGTCGCGGTCCAACTTTTTCAGCACGGCCAAAGGTCAAGACTCCCTCAACTTCATGTCGCCCAAGGCGATATATGATTTGGACGAATTCCGCATAACCGCCGACGAAATCCCATGGATCCGCGTGGCCGATGCCAAAATCGTTCCCCACGATGGCCGCGTCGTCATCCGCAAAAAGGCGCGCATGGAACCCTTGGAAAATGCTGAAATCACCGCCAATTACGTCACCCAGTACCATACGATCACCGACGCCACCGTACAGATTTCCTCGCGAAATGCGTATACGGCACAAGGATCCTACGAGTATATTGACCAAAACAAAAACCCGCAGTCCATCTACCTCCAATCCGTTGAAGTGGACAGCTCTTTGCAAACGGTCGGTAAAGGTCTCATCACCACCGAAAACGCATTCACGCTCAGTCCCCATTTCGAATTTCGTGGTTCGGCCATTCTCAACGCCAACGACAAATTCTTGACATTTGACGGAAGTACGCGCATTATCCACTCCTGCGAGGGCCTTGAGCGCAATTGGATGGCGTTCGAGAGCGTCATAGACCCCAACGATGTGCTCATACCCGTCGATACGGTGGTTGTCACCGACGCCGGCCGACCTGTGGAGGTAGGAGTGGAGATGACCATCGACCCCTACAGTCTCTACGGTACTTTTCTGTCCGAATCTCAAAACCTCGATGATGTCCCCGTGCTCACTTCTCGCGGCTTGCTCCGCTTCAATACCGCCGAACAACAATACGAGGTGGCTCGTCAGGACAAACTCAAACAGAACAGCCTACCCGGCAATTTTATCGCCCTGAACAAAAAATCCTGCGCACTGTCCGGCTCCGGCGACATCCACTTGGCGCAAAAGCTCGGATTGTTCGAGATGCGCACCATCGGAAAAGCCGAATTCGAGCCGGCCGACGCCAAATTTGATCTGAATGCATCCTTGGTCCTCAACTTCTATTTTAATGACAAGGCTTTGGACAAAATGCGCGAATACCTCAATGCAGTCCCCGACCTCAAACCGATGGACTTCAGCAAATCCAACTACGAATATGCCATCAGGGAAATCATGGGACTCGAGGCATCGGATAAAATCATATCCGAATTGAGCCTCAGTGGCACCATCAAAAAAATGCCCGATCAACTCATAAAAACCCTGTTTATTTCCGACATCAAACTTAAATGGGACCGCGTTTTGGAATCTTTCGTATCCGAAGGTCCGATCGGCATTGCGAGTATCGGCAAGGAGCGGTTCTTCCGCCAAGTGCCCGGAAAAGTCGTCATCGAAAAGCGCATAAGCGGGGATGTGATCCACGTATACCTCGAAGTCAACGATGCCAACTGGTACTATTTCAACTATAAGCGCGGCGTGTTGCAAGGCTTCTCCAGCGACAAGGACTTCAATTCCATTTTGATGGAAGAAAAAGAAGACAAACGCAAAAAGGCAGCCGACAAAAAAGAAGACAATTACCTCTACATGCTCGGATCGAAAAGTTCGCGCGGCATATTCCTCGATCAGTTTATGTTCTGATACTTTTTTTCAGGGCGTGCCCCGGTGGGATTCTTCATGTAGAGACGTTTCATGCAACGTCTCTACATGAAGAATCCCACCGGGTCGGTCTACAGGCTATATTCCGCTTTCGGGACGGCGCGGTGCGCATGGACGAGACACGAGCTTCTTCGGCGCTGTGTCTCGCCCGCGCTCCGCAACCCGTCCCAAAATCGGGGATGCCGCCTTCCGTCCTCACGCAAAACAACCTCTATATTCTCATTTATTTTTAAAAAATGATTCAACATCCTCCGTTGCCGGTATTCGCTTGTCATCACGCACTCAGACAAGCCGATTTGGAAA
>CAJDXB010000098.1_pt1 | contig 9766 bp, 8 predicted proteins | sample 7391691 | NCBI WGS metagenome assembly CAJDXB01 (sample SAMEA7055747, study PRJEB34461) | soil metagenome | biome: terrestrial ecosystem; feature: Peninsula; material: soil | place: Antarctica | collected 2016 | reverse complement strand
ATCTGATCCCTCTTCGGGAACCGACAACCCCATTGAGGCGTTTTTGGTATCTCCGAGCATCAATTTGACGGGCGCCACCAGTGCAGCCATCAAATGGACTCAAAAATACCGCATCTGCTGTTTCAACTACGGATTGTTCGTCGATCTGTCCTTTGACGGCGGTGCAAACTGGACTGAGGCATGGCTCGCAGAAGATATCACCGGAAATGATGTGTATGAAAACACCACCATCAAGGACATCACCGCATTGATCAACGGCGCAAGCGACTTGAGCAACACAAAACTTCGTTTCCGCTGGCCTTTTAACGCACAGGATCCCATCAATGGTTCCACCAACAGCCACTACTACTGGATGATCGACGATGTGTCCATTATGGTATCACCCGACAATGACCTTGTTGTTACTGAAGTAGGCTACAACGACTGGATAGCATTGCATAATGAATGGGACGAATCCGGTGGAGCCAATGACTACGACTACGTTAAAGGATTCGAATACGCCCGTACTCCCTCATACTTGGGACAACCGATGAATTTTATCGCAAAGGTTACAAACACCGGCGCCATGGCTCAAACGGAAGTAGGTATCAAAGCGACCGTAACTGATCCCGATGGAGGAACAACGGAGTTTACCACCCCCGACGAGGACAAAGTAACCATTGAATCGGGAGAAAGTGTAACGCTGGTATTAATGGATCAAATGATGCCCGGTGGTGCCTATACCGACGGTAATTATTCAGTTGCCGTTGCGGCGGAACAAGCGGAAGAGGATTTTAACCCTTCCGACAACGTGCAGACCAAAACCTTTGTGATTGATGCTGAAGGCACATTCTCAGTTCCCTCAGGCGCAGGTAGCTCACCCGTTGCAGACAACGACTACATCATCGGTCAACGGTACTACTTCCCGCAAAACACAGTTGACGGCTACAATACGGTCATCACCGGTGTGGAATTCGTTCTTTACAATACGGGTAACGAAGGCTTTATCACCACTGAAGGTGTTCTTCTCTACGGTAACGTTCGTAAAGGATCACTTTGGTCCGACGATACCACCAGTGTGGAATTCCAACCGAACAATCCTTTGACTTATGACCCGATTGAAACCATATACGCCACTGTGGCAGCTGATATGACTTCAAGTACGGTTGTTTGGGCTGGTATGCAATTCATGTCCGAAACGGGTGAATTCATCGCTGTTCCCGTAGACGCCAACAACGTATACCAAGCCGAATTCCGCGTTCCCAACTTGGGACAAGGTTCGGAAGTGGCCAGTGCCCTGCAGCCCAATAAAGGCAACGGAGCCCTGATCATCGACGGAATCAGTGGAGACTCTCCGGATTGGGGCGCGTTCTCCGGCAAATATGCCGCTTCAGTGCGCTTCAAAACTGCAAGCGTTACCGAAGTTAAGAACGTAAGCTTCGATTACGGAATCCAGCTTTTCCAAAACTACCCCAACCCTTTCAGTGACCAAAGCAAGGTGAACTTCAAGTTGCCTTCAGCGAGCAAAGTGTCCGTGGAAATCCACGACATCCAAGGTCGCTTGATCAGCAGCGAAGATTTGGGAACTCTTCCCCAAGGTGTATCTGAATACTACATCAACGCTAAAGGCATCAGCGCCGGCGTATACACCTACACCCTGATCACTGATCTGGGTAACTTGACTCGTAAGATGACCATCGAATAAGTACAACTTATCCGAGAGTAATCTTCTCAATAATAAAACCCCGTCGGCGAAATGTCGACGGGGTTTTTTTATGCTTATGACTTGGCTCGATCGCCGTCTGTCGCTACGGATGAAATCTCCGTTCCATAAGTCGCGTTTCCGTCGCAGCCGCTCGCGTCTCGCGAGTGGCGTCAACTATATATTTCGGCGATATCGTTAGAAGAAGGCACACTCGCGAGACGCGAGCGTGTGCACATACTTGAAAGTACGGCAATAGCCGCTCGCGTCTCGCGAGTGGCGATAATGATTTTCCGCGATATCCTTAGAAGAGGCTATATCCTTCGAAGAGAAGACACACTCGCGGGGCGCTGGCGCGTGTCTTGATCCGAGAAAGTCTTACAAGATTTTATCGACGTTATCCGTCGGTCGACCGATCACGCCCTTCGCACCATTAGTGATGATGGGCCGTTCAATGAGCTTGGGATGCTCACTTAGGACGATGCGCCATTCAAGGTCGTTGAAATTCTTGTCCTTGAACTTTTCCTTGTAGAGGCGTTCATCCTTTCGGATTATATCTTCCACCGACACGTGCAGCTTGGCACAAATCAAATTGATCTCTTCGGGGCTTGGAGGGGTTTTCAGGTACTCGACCACACGCGGCTCATGGCCTGCATCGCGGATGCGCTTCAGCGCTTCGCGACTTTTGCTGCAACGTGGATTGTGGTAAATCGTCAAATCTTCCATGTTGAATTCTACGTCGTTTATTGTGTGCTTGATATTCGTGTTATTTCGCTTTTCATCCATACAAGACCAACGGCAATTCGACACTTGTCTTGATAAAACTCAATTGACTATCAAGTCGTGCAGATCGGTCTTGCCGATGACGAGTCAAGTGTTATTCCGAGGGGGTCGCCTTACCATGTTCCATCAAATAAGCTTTGAGAAAGGCGTCGATATCCCCGTCGAGCACGTCGTCGACATTTGAAGTTTCCATGCCGGTGCGCACGTCTTTTACCATTTGATAAGGCTGCAAGACATAATTGCGGATCTGGGAACCCCATTCGATTTTCTTTTTGTCCGATTCGATTTCACTTCGCGCCTCGTTGCGCTTTTCCATCTCGATCTCATAGAGTTGAGATTTTAGCAATTGCATCGCCTTCTCCTTGTTTTGGAGTTGTGACCTCGTCTCGGTATTGTCAATAACGATACCCGTGGGTTTGTGCCGCAGGCGCACTCCCGTCTCTACTTTATTCACGTTTTGACCGCCGGCGCCTCCCGAGCGAAAGGTATCCCATGAAACGTCCGACGCATTGATGTCAATCTCTATCGTGTCGTCTACCAGAGGATATACATACACCGACACAAATGAAGTATGGCGCTTGGCATTGGAATCGAATGGGCTGATGCGCACCAATCGGTGAACTCCATTTTCGCCTTTGAGGTATCCGAAGGCAAACTCACCTTCAAACTCCAATGTTACGGATTTGATACCGGCCACATCGCCTTCCTGCATGTCGAGCTCTTTGACCTTCATGCCTGATTTCTCACCCCACATGATGTACATGCGCATCAACATGGATGCCCAGTCGCAGCTCTCCGTGCCCCCGGCTCCGGAAGTGATTTGCATCACGGCGTTGAAGCTGTCTTCCTCGGCCGACAACATATTTTTGAACTCGAGGTCTTCCAACGCTTTTTTGGCAGTCTCATACTGAGCCTTCACATCGGCCTCATCGGCCTCGCCCTCCTTGTGAAATTCCAACAACACCCTGAGGTCATCGATTTCCGTTTCGGCATGGGCATAGGAATCCGTCCAGACCTTGAGGTTGCGGATGCGCCTCATGGTCAGTTCCGCCTTCTTGGAATCGTTCCAAAAGTTCGGGTCGAGGGTGTGTTTCTCTTCCTCGGCAATTTCTATAAGCTTCCCGGGTATGTCAAAGATACCCCCTTAGCGCTTCCAAGCGCCCGGCAAGCTCGCTGACATTCTCAACGTGTACCATGCTGCGAAATTAACAAGAAAGGTTGACCTGCCGAACTTTCAATGAGGTTCTTCTCCACCAATCCGCGCAATGTCTTCGGCAGTATAGCCACGATCGTATAAATACTTGAGCACCTTGCCGTTTCGGTGCCATGCGGACTCGTCGTCCAATCGCATCAGTTTTGCTGCCTGCAAGGTCCGTAGATTCTCTAGATACTCATCGGCATCGATGTCCTCCCGGGCCGCTTCAATGTATTGATAAGGAATGTGAAGGCGGCGAAGCGCCGCCTCAATTTTTTTTATGCCCCACTTGTTGAACCGGTATTTGTCGCGTGTAAATGCTCTTGCAAATCGATCGATATCGATAAAACCCCTCTCCTTCAATCCTTCGATAAAACACTCCGCCTCATCGGAATCCATGCCGCGCGATCTCAACTTTCGCTCGACCTCTAGGGGGGCTCTCTCTCTGCGGGCACACCACTTTTCGATGTATTGGCGATTTTCCTCCGCTGAATATTTCTTTCTCGATTCCATCAACTCCGGGTAATGACGATGTAATCCCGCAAGACGGTTCGCAAAAACTTGAATTGATCGGTGGGCAACTCATCGAGTTCGAGCACCTCACTACACCTGCGTGCCGTGACTTCGAGCAGTTGACGGTGGGCTTTGTTGTGGTATTTGTGGTACCGATCAATAACCGATTTGACCGTCAGCATGTCCCGCTCTTCGAAACGATACACTCCTGAGTACAACGGCTTGTAACTGTCTCTGTCCTCGATGGACAAGATATCCTGCAAAGTCAAGTCGGTGGCATCGCCCACTTTGATCACCATCGTATTGCCGAGCACTCCGCCCAAACGCCGTCCCCGAGGCGAAGTACTGATCATCACCAATGCGAGTGTACCCAAGCTCAGCCAAATGTCGACCAATCTAAAAGCCCACCGAATAAACAAGTCCAAACCCGATGGCGCTTGGCCGTATACGTCGACAACTCGGATTTTCATGGCGCGCTTTCCGGGGGTTTGTCCACTCAAAACCAATTCGAAAATCAAAGAATAGAAAGGCACCACGGCCAGGAGCAAATAAAACACACCATCGCCCAAGACAATTCCGAGAAACACGACACTCACTATAACGGAAAAACCGATCATGGAGATATCGAGCAGAAACGCGAGTACGCGTTGTCCCAACCCGGCGATCTCCAAATCGATGGACACATTTTGAGCCGTGAATATTTCGACTTTCTTCATTTGATGAATTTGGATAACTTCGAAGCCGGGCAATCCCTTTTTCGATGAGAGAAAAGCGATTTGTAGAGCAAAATACGGAAAAATGGAGACGTTACGAGTCTTTATCCTCGAAGAAATTCCGAGGGCAGCCTCGGAATTTGAGCGAGCTTTACGGAGGCATCACAAATGACTTGGCCTATGCGCGAACTTATTACCCTCACCGCAGCATCCGTATATACTTGAATAAGCTGGCTGAAAGGGCCTACTTGAGACTCTATCGCCGACGCACCAAGCGCGTTCACGGCTTCCTGAATTTTTGGACCGACGATCTGCCCCTGGCTTTATATCAATCGCGCCGTGAGCTCGATATTTCATTCCTGTTTTTTGCAGTAGCCATGGCGATCGGGATATTTTCGAGCGTTCAAGACCCGGATTTTGCCCGGTCCATACTCGGATCGGGCTACATCGCCGAGACCGAAAGCAACATTGCATCGGGCGACCCCATGGGAGTGTACAAATCGACTGAACAGTTCGACATGTTTTTTTCCATCACATTCAACAATTTGCTCGTCGCGCTGCGCACCTATATCCTCGGTGCCTTTTTTGGCGTGGGCACCTTGATGATCATGCTGTACAATGGAGTAATGGTCGGAACCTTTCAATACTTTTTCGTCGAACGCGGACTGTTCCAAGAAAGTTTCCTCACGATATGGATGCACGGTGCATTGGAGATATCGGCCATTGTCATCGCCGGTGGAGCAGGATTGACTCTCGGGCGTGGACTTCTCTACCCCGGAACCCTTCCCCGCATGCAAGCTTTTCGTTTGGGCGCGCGAAGGTCCATCAAGATTATGTTGGGCTTGGCTCCCGTATTCATCACGGCCGCATTCATCGAGGGATTTTTCACACGACTGACCGAAACACCGGATGTTTTTCGCGCGGTATTCATCGCCTCTTGTTTTCTTCTTGTTCTCTTGTACTTCCGTATTTATCCGTGGATTAAATTCCGAAATTCCCCATCGGCACCCTACGACCGAGATATGCTCATCCCCGATTTGGATTCCACGGTGGAGTTTCGCACGTTGAGAACGACGCGCGAAGTATTCGTCGCCACTTTCGCAGCCTACCGCAAGACTTTGCCACCAATGATTCTAACAGCCTTGGGAGCTGCAATCTTGTATACGGTGAGTTTTTATCTGCTATACGGACTGGAAGGTTTGAAAAATGTGGACTTTACCGTGTACTCTTTTTTCGGCATCGCCCGGTTTTTCGATTTCACGGTTTACTCACTCAATTTCTATGCAAACGCGGCATTTCTCACCCTCGTGGTTGTCGCAAGTTTATACTTCGTCAAGAAATCGCACGCAGACCAATTCAGTTCGGGGTTCCACATAGGTTTCCCATTGATCCTGAAGACCGCCGTTGTGGTCTGCTTATTCGAGTTGAGTCTTTTTTCCGGCAGCGTCTTGGTCGCAGCTTTGGGCATCGTAGCCATTCCTTTTCTTGCTTTCTGGTTGGTGGCCTCAGCCGTGGAAAATCTCTCCCTTCCCTCGGCCTTTAGCCGTATGCTCAAGGTTCTTTCGGGAGCTAGACGCCATGTATTTGTCACCTTTATGTCCGGGGCGCTGATCTCCGTGCTTCTCCTGTTTATCATCGATGCGCCTTTTACGTGGTTTTATGTCGATGTTTTGCAATGGAACCTCCACGTGGACTACGAGACCCGGAGAATGATAGCCAAGCTGAGCTTGGTGTTCATCAACTTCGCCGCTCTGGGACTCGTGCTCCCGCTCATCATCTACGGTCAAATGCTGGAATACTTCTCTGCACGAGAGGTCACCGAGGCCGAAGATCTGTCCGATCGCGTGGCGGAAATCGGCGTCAAACGAAAAGCCTATGGCCTGGAGAAGGAGTGAATTTCGCCGTTGGAGAGCTTGGTTGCCGGGATTGACCATGGGTCTGTTGCAGCGCGGCTTTGATCGCGATGCATGGGAAAAGGGGCGACAAGGCCTCGACTACCTCGAAAACGCACCGCAAGCCCAAGAACCTTTAGAAGCGACGAATGATGGAGGAAGTTTTTCTTTCCCCTCCGAGTTGGTGATGTATACTCTCATCGTCCTATTGGCCGCGGCCGTCATTTATTTCGTCCGGCGCTTGATTCGGAAGGGGAAGTCTGGAGGGACAAAAAATTCCCGGGGAAAATATGGGGAAGCCGAAAAAACCAAAGAGTTCAATGAGCTGACGCCCCTCGACATATTATTCCGCGCATTTGAAGACGCCCGCAAAGAAGGGAGATATCGGGAAGCGCTCCGGCTCCTATATCAAATCATCCTAAAAAAACTCAGTACACGGGGATTGCTCATCGCCGACACCGACAAGACCAACCGAGAATACCTCAAAGAGATGCGCGGCACTCCCTTGGAAGGCGATTTCGCCGGGTTGACACGCCTCCACGAAATCGGTTGGTACGGAAAAGAGCACATCGAACGGGTCGAGTTCGACGCCATCGTGCCCATTTTCATGAAATTTATCGACAAGACCGATGAAACCTAATCGAACGGCCATCATCATCGGCGTCGTAATCGTCGCGGGAATCGGCTGGATGATTTATTCCTTTCTGGCATTTCCTCCGAAGTACGATTGGAGAGAGGGCTACCGTTCCAACAGAAATGAGCCTTATGACCTCAGCTTGTTTCATCGCACGGTTAAAACCTATTTTTCAGATGCGGACTTCATTCAGCTCAACGGTTGGACCGGCGACACAACTTTTGTGGAAGAGACATCATCGAACATGATATACGTCGGAACGGACCTGCCGGCAAACAACACCGAGGTCGCACGCATTTTGCGTTACGCCGCAAATGGCAACACCGTATTCATCAGCACCAACAACCCTTGGCGTTTATTAAATCCCATATTCGAGGAATGCCCCGATAGCGCGCGCGCACTGAGTAAAACCGTCACCTCAAACAAAGTGTTTCTCACCACTGCAAACGATCCACGCAATCGCGTTCCATTGTTTTATGCCGTGAGAAACGATTCGGTTTCTTATCCATGGGTTTCAATAGGCCTTCCGCCTTGTCCGGACATCAACACCACTCCATTGGGCTTTATCGAGGTGGATGGTGTGCAATATGAAAACTACATCAGAATCCCGTATGGCGAAGGCCAAGTCTTGGTACATACCACGCCTTTGGCTTTTTCAAATTTCAACTTTAGAAATGAGCCGTTTTTCGAATATGCAGAACGCGTGTTATCAGCACTGCCCGATGGCAAGGTGTATTATATCATACCGAGCGCGTCAACATCCTCACCGAGTTCCCCACTTCTTTCGGAAGGGCCGTTGCAACTTATTCTGTCCCATCCCGCCCTCCGTTGGGCGTGGTACGGTGTCATCGTTTTGGCTTTGATTTTTGTTTGGAACGGAGATCCCGGTGGTCCAACTTCCCGAAAACCATACATTGCTCTACCTCAACGTTGTGACCCGGATGTATCAAAAGGAAAAGAACCACAAGCACATTGTCGCCTTACAGTACGATTTGCTCAAAGCATTTCTGCGCAATCGCTACCGACTCAACGTCGACCGGGGCGAGGAGTTCTATGCACTCGCTTCATTTCGATTGGAAATGGAAGAGCCTTACCTTAGACGGTTTTTCACTTCCCTCCACGCGGCATCTCACCTCAGCGGTATGAGCGACCGTCAACTGATTGAACTCGACCAAAGAATCACGGAATTTTATAAATCATGTCCATAGAAAATCCTGAGCAACCCGAATCGTCACATAGAGAAAACGACGGCGCAAAGCACGAGCACCCCGGTGAGGATGGCGGCGACCGTCTTGGGCCTCCAAACCTGCCGCTTACCGAAGAGGCACTGCGCACCCAAAACCCGGCCTATACCGAACTGGCCAATGCGATTGATGCCATCCGCGATGAAATGGCGCGTGTGCTGATCGGCCGCGGCGAGCACATCGAGTTGATGATGGCCGCACTTCTCACCGATGGCCACGTACTGCTCGAGGGTGTGCCGGGGATTGCCAAAACCCTGACGGCCAAACTGCTTGCCCGCAGTCTGGACGTTGGTTTTTCGCGCATTCAGTTTACGCCCGACCTTATGCCTTCGGACATCGTCGGCACCACGGTTTTTGACATGAAGCGCTCGGAATTCCATTTCAAAAAAGGCCCGATTTTCAGCCACGTCATCCTCATCGACGAGATCAACCGCGCCCCGGCCAAAACCCAAGCGGCGCTCATGGAGGTCATGGAAGAAAAGCAAGTCACGGTAGACGGTCACACCTATGAAATGCCCCCTCCCTTTTTCGTCGTCGCCACCCAAAACCCGGTCGAGCACGAAGGCACCTATAAACTTCCGGAAGCCCAGCTCGACCGATTCATGTTCAAACTCACCATGGACTATCCCGAGGTTCACGAGGAAAAAGAAATATTAAAGCGGTTTCGCAGCGACTTTTATGGCCGCAGCGAAAGCGAAGTCAAGCCGGTGGTAGATGGGGCGAGCCTGATCAAACACCGAGCTACCGTGGAGGGCGTATACATCAAGGACGAGTTGCTCGACTACATCGCCACCATCGTGTCACACACGCGAAACAACAGCGATCTTTTTCTCGGTGCCTCGCCGCGCGCGTCGATCAATATCCTCAAAGGCTCCAAAGCGATGGCCGTCATGGCCGGGCGCGACTTCGTCACCCCCGACGACATCAAGAAAGTGGTCTTTCCCGTTCTCATTCACCGATTGATTTTGAGTTATGAACGCGAATTGGAGGGCATGGAACTGCGGGAGGTCATCGAGGGTATCTTGCGAAAAACCGAAGTGCCCAGGTGAAAAAAAGGTGGGTACATACCGTGTGGTACACTCCCTTGTTTTTTAGCATTGGTTCGGCGGCC
>CAJDXB010000090.1_pt1 | contig 9777 bp, 11 predicted proteins | sample 7391691 | NCBI WGS metagenome assembly CAJDXB01 (sample SAMEA7055747, study PRJEB34461) | soil metagenome | biome: terrestrial ecosystem; feature: Peninsula; material: soil | place: Antarctica | collected 2016 | reverse complement strand
TTCCACGGGATGAATCGCGTGTCCCCGATTTTCCAATTCTTGTAGCATTATCGGGTCGAACCGGTCTTTTTCCACGGATATTTGATCGGGCCACCACTGCGAATGGAAACGCGGAGTCTCCATGGATGTTTGGAGGTCGAGTCCGAATGCGGTCGTGTTCATGACGGTCTGAAATACCGAGGTGATGATGGTGGAACCTCCGGGGGAGCCGGCCACCAAAAACAAATCTTCGCCGCGGGTGACGATGGTCGGCGACATCGAACTGAGCATGCGTTTGTGTGGCGCGATGGCGTTGGCCGCTCCGCCGATCAGACCGAACATGTTTGGACTGCCGGGTTTGGAGCTGAAATCATCCATCTCGTTGTTGAGCAGAAAGCCGGCGCCGGTGACCACGATCTTGTTGCCGTATAGCCCGTTGAGCGTAGTGGTGATGGCCACCGCATTTCCCTCGGAATCGACGACCGATAAATGGGTCGTTTCGGTCGATTCTAAAGCAGGCTCCAAAGTACCGGGGTGTACTTCCGAACTCGGCGTGGCCCGCCACGGGTCGATATCGGCAATGCGTGAAGCGAGGTAGGCCGAATCGAGAAGTTTCTCGACGGGGACTTTGAAAAAGTCGGGGTCGCCCAAGTACTCCGAGCGGTCGGCATAAACCCGTCGTTCGATTTCGGTAATCAAATGCAAATATTCAGCGGTGTTGAGTTGGGTCGTATCTACCTGAAGCATTTGTGCCATGGCGAGCATTTGCCCGATGGCGATGCCGCCGCTCGATGGGGGAGGCATGCCGTAAACACTGTATGTTCCAAACCGGGTTTCGATTGGTTTGCGGCGTTCCGCCGTGTATTCCGCCAGATCTTGTGCGGACATCAGACCGCTCCCTGCAATCATCTCATCGACGATCATCGATGCCGTGGTTCCCGCATAAAATTCCGCTACTCCGTGTTCCTTGATGCGTTCCAAGGTTGCGGCGAGGTCGGGCTGTTTCAAGAGATCGCCGGCTTGCCATTCTCCTTTGGGTTTGACAGCCGTGATCTTTGTGCATGGCGAATATGCCTTCGACCGAGCCGGGCACTCCGGATGCCAAACGGGTATTGAGGCTAATTCCCTCAACCACTTCCCCGGCCTTGTTTTGAAACATTTTTTCATAAGCGGCAGACGGGGCTTTCTCACGAAAATCGAGGGTGGATACTTGCCCGTCTTTCGATCTGTACACCATAAACCCTCCGCCACCGATGTTTCCCGCTTGGGGATAACAAACGGCCAAAGCCCATTGTACGGCCACCGCGGCATCTATGGCGTTTCCGCCCTCTCGGAGTACTTCGGCTCCGATGGATGCAGCCGCCGGATGGGCACAAGCCACAGCCGCGGATAGTGAGTCGAGGTGTCGCCCGCTTAGATGGGTGTCGACCACTTCCACCGGCCGTTCGGTACAGGCGGCCCAGAAAAAGACCGAAATGAATAGAAGGAGTATGCGATGTATCATGGGATGACTTCCATTTTCACGACCAGCGGATCGAAGGGCCAATCGCTGCCGTCGGTTTTTACTTCGGACAAGCTTTTCAGAACGTCGAACCCTTCGTACACCTCACCGAATACGGTGTGTTGACCATCGAGGTGTGGCGCACCCCCGGTGGTGCCGTATACTTTGCGCTTCCATGCGGGAATTTTCATGTCGTGGTCGCGTTCCAAGGCCATGAGTTGAGGTTCGTTAAAGGTTCGGCCTTCGACGAAAAAATAATTGTACGCAGAGGACATTTTATCCGGATTGTCGTCGTATCGACGGGCCATGGAGAGCGCTCCTTTTTTGTGGATGTGCTCGGGGAGAATTTCTGGCGGCAGTTCATAGCTGCCGATAAGAATCCGTTTTATTTCCTCGGTATCGTTATCGTTGTTGCCGCCTTGCACCACAAAATCCTCGACAACCCGGGTGAACTCCGTGCCGTCAAAATATTCGCGTTTGACCAGCATGAGAAAATTGGCGGTGTGAATGGGTGTGTCGTCAAAAAGCCGCACTTTCAAAGTGCCGAGCCGCGTAGTCACCCGGATATTTCGTTCAGGGTTTTCTTTGAAATATTCTTTTAGGAATTTTACGGCATTGTCGTTGTTCAAAAGTGGGTATTCGCGGCGTGAAATCGTTGGTGATCGATTGGTGTCGATAATCGATCGATCGTTTTTCTGATTGACCTCGGAATTTTGCATCGGCGTTCGGTCGTTTGAGCCGCTGGATGTATTGTTACAGCACGTGAATATGGGTAGAAGACAAAAAAGCAAGATACCCGGCAAGGTTTTGCCGAGATTGAGAAGAGGGAGGATAAACATCAATCGAGAGTGTCGTCGTATTCCGAAACGACTCCTCTGCGGCTTTCCAATTGCTCCAGGCCGTTGAGGGTGTCATATTTATGGCGAATGAGTTTGGCGTTGCCCGTAACATTCAATGGTTTATTGAACGTGCCCTTCTCGATTATTGCATGCCATGTTCCATCGTGTGGAATGGTGAATTCCACGGGTGATTTTTCGACAAATCCACCGCGATAACGATACGTATGACCGCCTTTATACCGCTTGAATTCCGACGCTTGAATCAATAGAACCTTTGTAGGCATATTGAACTCAACGACGACGCGGTCTTTGGTCTTGGCGATGAACGGTTTGTGTAGAAATTTCATAGTTATGGCTAAAAGACTCGATTAAGGTAGCGAAAATAGTCGATATAAAGCGATGGGACAAAAAAAGAATGAGAAGGTTGGGAAGGTTGGGAAGGTTGGGAAGGTGTGGACGGAGTAGGTTATAAAATAAAAACGGACGGCAACTGGGCCATCCGTTTTTTTTGGTGCTCTGCTCATAAAGCAACCATCAGAAGATTTTGGAATAGAATTTTTTTTTGAGAACTTTTTCTCTTTGGCGATGAAAAGGTACAAAGAACCGGTGCTTTTGGATGAAGGAATTCAGAAAACGACCGGTTGGGTTGATGAACGGCACCATTTGCCGAGGATTGGTATTTCACTCGCCGGTTGAGATGACGGATTTAGGTGGGAAATGGGAGGCAACAGAATTTACGACTTCTCTCGTGGCATTATTTGATACTCGAAGACTACGCGGTCATCGTATCCGAGGGGATAGGCGTGAAACTTGCGCGAACTGCGGATGGTGATGTTTATCTGCGCTTGTTTTTTGATGTGTTTATCGGCCACTTCAAAAAAAAGGATGTTGCCGGCCTGCCACTTTTGACCGTGAATTTTGTATTCGAGGGGCATTTCCTCAGGATCGTGGGCCTTGATGATAAACTCGACCGTATCGCCGGGGCGTAGAGTGAGGTTGGTCTTGACCCGGCGCGGCTTGCCGGGTACCCACACGTTGCCCAAGTCGTCTTTGATGTATTCGATCCGCGGGAATCCTTGTTTTCCCACTTCCATCAGGCTTCGGTAGGCGATGATTTGTGCGCGTATTTCACCGGTGATGCCCAGTAAAAGGTGCTTTTGGTGCACGAAGAGCTCTCGTCGGTAACGATCCGCATGGCGGTACTCTTCGAGAATTCGCAGAAACGTGATGAGCTTCTCTCGATCGCTGAATGTCGCTTGCAAATCGCCCACCCAATTCTCTCCAATCAGATCGTATAAATCTTCGAAAGGAGCGTGATAAAGGAGCCGCTCTTCTCCGGTAATGGGTGAGGTATCCGTTTCTGCTTGTGCTTTGCGCTCGCGCCACACATCAATCCTAGCGGCGGGCAGACCACAGCGCTCAGGCCATTCCTCACCGTAATTTCGCTCGAAGACATATTCCAAAAAATCGCGTAAAGCGGTCTCGGCATCTTTTATCGAACGTGCGATTTCCATAAGCGTGCAAGATGGTGAATTTTTTTTTCGGATGTCCGAAAAAGGTTGGGTAGGTTGGGGAGGTTGGGAAGGTGGAGGAGGTTGGGAAGGTTGAGAAAGTTGGGAAGGTGTGGAAGGAGGAGGAGAGAAGGAAGGTTGGAAGATGTGTATTTTTGCGGCATGAAAACGCGATTTTATTTTTTACCCTTCATTGCAGCATTGCTGTCATTTTCGACGGGGTGCAGCCAAGAGCCTTCACCGCGAGACGCTTATGCCGATTTCTGGAAAACAACGGACATGGAATTTGCCGATGCTGAAAAGTCGCCGCTGAACGAAGCTGCACGGGCAGAATTCGATTCGCTACCGCGATACGAATTTGACGAAAACTACCGGGTGCCGGCGAGGTGGGAGCCGCTCGAACGGCAGAAACCGATGACATTTGAAACGACGGGCCCGCGAAAACACCGGTATCAAAAGGCCGGCATCTTGCACTTTGAAATCGATTCGGTTGAACTTCAATTGTCCGCATATCGCAATTTGGATCTATTGCGCGATCCCGATTATGAAGACGAATTGTTTGTGCCGTATACCGACGAAACTTCAGGGATGACCACTTATGGCGGTGGAAGGTATGTCGAACTCGAGGTGCCCGAAGGCGGTAAGGCGATCGTCGACTTCAACCGAGCGTACAATCCGTATTGCGTGTATAGCGACCGATATTCTTGTCCCATACCGCCTAAGGAAAATCATCTTGAGGTGGAGATCCGTGCGGGTGCACGAGTGGAATGATTGAAGAAGGGGAAATTAATGGTGAATGGTTAATGGCGAATGGTTAATGGGGTTCGGTAGATTTAAAATCCAAGCACCATTATGGAATTGGGAACGATGGGTTGGCCAGTGGATGGCAACGATGGGAGGTAACGAAAGGGCGGAGGGATAACCTGTTAGGCCTATTCTGCGAGTGGGCGTTTACTTGACTGGTTTGTGCGAAGAGGTATGGCGGGAGACAGGGAAGGTTGAGGAAGTCGAGCCTTACATGGTTGTCTCTTGGTTCCAAACGCGTTCGGTCACGGCTTCACCATTTTTGAAGTAGAAGACACCGCCCCAGTCGTGCGCGACTTTGCGGTAGGCGTTGCCGCGTTTGTCTTTTACTACGACGCGGGTAGTTATGGTCTTGTTGCCCTGTTTTTCCACATTTTCGGTTACGCCTTGTGGATATGTTTGCCCCAGTTCTTCTTGGTAATCTTCGGTGCTCATTTGGGGCACCTCCCCTGAGGTTAGAGTTGGTTCCGGTGCGGCTTGTTGCTCCTCTTGACGTTCTCTGGCGCGCTCTCGGTTTCGACGTTCTTGACGTTCCCATTCACTTAGCCGGTCGATGGTCTCTTGTTTGGTTTCAGTAATCTTCGGTTCGGGTTTTTCTTTAACCTCATCCGGCTTTTCGCGCTTCACCTTTTGATCTTCCTTCTCTTTATCGGCTTCTTCCGCGCGTTCGGCGTCGCGCAAGACTGCCAAGGTGTCTTTCATCGACAGTTCGATGTCCGTGATGATGACTTTCGGATAAACATTGTATGGCCTTTCTTCTTGAGCCGCTTCGTATTTGTGAATGGCCTTGAGGTAGTGTCGGCCTTCAAAAAGTTGATGGCCCTCGTGCATGAGTTGCTGAAATTGAGCGTCATTTTTCGCTTCTTCTTTTTCTTGTTCTCCGATTCTGAGGCGATCTCGCGCAGACAGGTTTTCCCAATCCGGCTGACCGTTGACAGTCCCGGCAATAACCGTGAATGTAAAAAGCAAGCCTGCAGCAAATAGACGATAGTGGATCATGGGAGTTCTTTTGTTGGTTCTCAAGGAATAATCTTCTCTGCGTTCGTAAAACATTATATCGGGATTAAATGGGATTTATTTTGATTCGATCTTGGGTTTGCGTTTTTCTTGGCTCCATCTCTGCACCTATATACATGATACGGTACAAATATCGAAAAACGATACCACCAAGTATATAACAGCACACGTCGACGATGTCTCCTTCAAAAGCCATTCCGGAAGAAGGCAATATCCATTCGAAAACGACGGCGGAATAAATTACCGCTACGGCAATGCGACGATCCGTGATGCGTATGGACCTACCCAACAAGTCGCCGACCGCTACGGTGCTCAGGAGCAAGGTGGGGATGAAGAGAAAATCGGCGAGGTGAAAACGCAACCATTCCGGTCCCCATGCCATGGCTTGTGCACGAAAGACCAAGAAATAGCATCCGATCAATAAAATCAGCAGCCAACCGCGGTATTTTAGAATATGCTTGTTCATGATTGGATGTCAACCGGATAAAAATGCGATGAGCCAAATAAAAAAAGACAGAACAGCCATATAAATATTGAAGGCTCCGTGCAATACGTTTGCAAATCCGCGGGCAAATGGGTTGGGCGACTCCCCCATTTTTCGCATCCACCTTTCGAATCCGGACTCTTTGGCCCGTTTTTCTTGACGATGTTGTTCGAGTGATTGTGCCCGGGATTCCGAACGCAGCATAGTGGGATCGATGAGCTCACCGCAATTGGAGCAATGCGTATGGTCTACATCGTTCCACGTTCCACAAGCGTGACATTTTCTCTGGTTCAATGGGGCCATAAGCGCGAAAGTCAGGATTTGTCGGCGGCTATGGGACTAACGGGCTTACCGTGTTCAGGTTCAAGAACCCTCTCGGGCAAACGTTTCTTAATTTCCTCGCTCAAAATGTCGATGACTTTCATCTTGGGTTGGCTGTCTCGGTATACAATGCTGATTTCTCGGGTCGGTTGCGGGTGTTCAATGGGTTTAATTCGAGTCTTGGCCTCTTCGTTCAAGTCCAGTGCGGTAAGGTAGGGCAGGAGTGTCATGCCAAAACCTTGGTCCGCCAAGCGGATCAAGGTTTCAAAATTGCCGCTTTCAAATTCCAGATCCCTGTGGTTGCCGGGCCCATCGGGAAAAGCCGAATCACAAATATTCAAAACGTTTTCGCGAAAGCAATGCCCTTCCTTGAGGAGCAAGATGTCTTTTACTTTGAGTTCGCTCAACAGTACGAAGTCTTCGGTTTCGAGCCGATGACCGTCGGGAATGTATGCCATAAATGGTTCGTAATACAAGGGCCTCTCGGTGAGGCCCGACTCGCCCAAAGGCGTGGCTAATATCGCTGCATCGAGTTGGTCGTTGGTGAGCATATTCAGGATTTGTGAAGTTTGCAATTCCTTGATGCGAAGGGTGATTTGTGGATACTTGTCGAAAACCTCCCGCAAGAACCGAGGCAACAAACTCGTACTCACCGTGGGAATGATGCCCAGCCGAAACTCGCCACCGATCTCACCCTTGGCCGCTTTGACGATCTCTTCGATGCGCTCGCTTTCGCTCAATATCACTCGCGCCTGTTTGATGATGGCCACTCCTACCCGCGTGGGCTCAACAGGCTGCTTTTTTCGATTGAAAATCGTTAACCCCAACTCTTGCTCCAACTTGTTGACCTGCATGCTGAGCGTGGGTTGGGTGACAAACGAATGTTCGGCGGCCCTGGCGAAGTGGCGGTAGGTGTCGACGGCAACAACGTATCTGAGCTGGGTGAGAGTCATGGGGGTCGGAACCGATTGAGTTTTGTGACGGCAAAGGGCAAAGATAGCAACCTGAGTTCGACTATTATTTGTGGATCTGAATCCAAAGAAATAATCAAAGTCAGGTTAACACACTATTCCTCCATAGAGTCGGTTGAAACATTTAACCGAAAATTACGGTAAAACGCCATTAAATGGTGCCTCTGCACAAACAACTTGCGGACACCAAACATTATAACCCATGGCAACTTTGAAAACTCCCCTGCTTTTTTTGCCCGCCTTCCTCCTCCTTATTTCCTGCAATAAAGACCCCGAACAAACGGGGTGTACCGATCCAATTGCGATAAATTACGAACCGCGTGCCTTGAAAGACGACGGTAGCTGCAATTTCAATCAAAAAGAACAAGTCATTTGGCAAGACGGTTTTTTTGGCGGTTGGAATACCAATTTGCACGAAGGAGCTTATCGCTTGGATGTTTGTCAAGGAACCGCCCAAGAACTGACTTCAATCGGTGCCGACTCTAGCGCGAGCACTACTTTATATCTCGGTACCGGCGGAGCCATGCACCACCATTCCGTATTTACTTTGATTAATGAGCGAAATGCCAAGGATTTCGCAGAGGGAAGCCTGCGTTTTAACGCACGACTATCCCACGCCACCAACTCGGCACCTGAGTTTATTCAATTGTTTGTCAGTGGAAAGATACTTCGCGATGAAGAATGTAAACCGTACCGCCGAAGTACTTTTGTCGAGATTTCAACGCGTAGCTTCAGCGATTCGGCATTCACCGAAGTCAATATACCCTTGCGTCATTTCTCTCAAGTGATGATGGCCCACATCAATGTCGTCGCCGGATTTGATTTTGAAGCCGATCGCAACATGGGCATCGAGATCGATCGACTGCGATGGGTAGCGAATGCGGTAAAATAAACGTCAATTATTCATGCTTAATGCAGCTGCTCGCGTCTCGCGAGTGGCGGGCAATTCAAGCCCAAGCCCAAGTCCCGTTCCAAGGCTCTATTCAATAGTATTAACACACTCGCGAGACGCGAGCGTGTGCGCTAGGGATTCCGGCCATTAACCATTGACAACTAACCATTAACAATTATTCTCGCAGCCGCTCGCGTCTCGCGAGTGGCGGGCAATTCAAGTCGAATCCCAAGTCCAGTTCCAAAGCTCAATTCAAAAGTAATAACACACTCGCGAGACGCGAGCGTGTGCTCAAGGCATTTCAGAGGGCGAGCGTAACGCCGCTATTGGGCTTTATGGCCGTACACCAAGTGTTATCCCGTAAAATAGTCAAGTATTTGGATGATAAGAGTCAGTGTCTGAGTCATAATGTTCGATAACAAGGCGCACGCAGCCTTGTAAACCAAGGAATTGACTTTTGTCAATGGCCTGTCCTGAGTTTATCGAAGGGACTGTTTGCAAGGCAAGTGCAACGCAGGTAGCGGACATTATGGACAGACACTCCTATTCGGAAATTTTCTTGAGCTGCTTCTCCCTATCCGCTTTCATTGCCGGCTCGATTTCCTTCAGGAGGATTTGACGCTGGTCCTCGGTGAGCGTACTCATGATCTGTTTGTCGGTATTGAGGTCGATGCCCGATAGCTGATTCTTCAGAGCTTCGATCTGATCGAAGATCGCTTGCTTCTTTTCCATTTTCCATTTCAGCGCTTCCGCCGTGGCAAAGGTCTGCTCGGGAGTCAAGTCCAACAAGTCGACGTAGCGCCGCATTTCGGCTTGCATTTCCGCATCGGCCGGTTTGTTCAATTTTTGTTTGACGGCGTTGTTTTGGGCTTGAAGAGCAGAACTCATCAATCCAAAAATGGCGATGATGAGGATGGGTAAAATTTTTGTTTTCATGGAATTTGATTTTGTGGGTTCGTTGTTAATGCTTGAAAAGGATGTCATTTCTCAAAGATATCAAAGACAATCACAAAGCGATTTTTTGGTCGCCCTCGCGATAGGGCACGTAATTTATGAAAAATTGAAACATCTCATCCGTAGTCTTCATGTTCTTACCGGCTTCGTACAGCGTTTGAGGCGGATCGTTTGGGTTGAAAGGGTTGTCGGAAGTATTGTCGAAGCTCGCTTCCACGCGAATTGTATACCCTTTTGGGATGTGGAGCATGTTTTTGTAGGTATAAAAAAACTGCCAACGAAAATCCCATTTTGGAATATCGATCATTGGGATGGTATCGTTTTTATCCGGACTGAAGGCATACGCTTTTATGGTTTTACCGAGTAAGTGCATGTGCGGGTTGATCGTCAGTACCGATATGTCCTCTTTGGTGCGGTATTCGGTGGTGAAATGCGAAATGGTGTCGGCGGGGATCACAAAATCGGGACGTACCGGCGTAATGCCCAAGGTGCCGAGTTGCAATT
>CAJDXB010000074.1_pt1 | contig 9931 bp, 4 predicted proteins | sample 7391691 | NCBI WGS metagenome assembly CAJDXB01 (sample SAMEA7055747, study PRJEB34461) | soil metagenome | biome: terrestrial ecosystem; feature: Peninsula; material: soil | place: Antarctica | collected 2016 | reverse complement strand
CTGCTTCCACACCTTGATGAAGCGCTGCCCGGCGGTGATGACGTTGAGCGCCAACATGATGATCAGCGCGGGGATCATCAGCATGGGGAACAGCAGTGCGACGAGGAGGATGATGAAGCGCTCTGCCCGCTCGACCATGCCGCCGCTGGCGTCGAAGCCCAGCGATTCGGCCTTGGCACGCTCGTAGGAAATCAGCATCGACAACCCGAGCACCGCCATGGGCAGGATGGCGATGGGGTAGAATTCGTCTGAGCCCTCATAAGGTTCGTCACTCGCCGTCCAAGTGGGAAAATAATCCGAGCGATTGTCCGACCCTTTGGAAAACACCCACCCGGTAAAAGTATATCCCTCAACCATTTCTTCCACGTGCGGGAAGCGACGGGAGGCGAGGATGTCGAGGTCGGTACCGTGTCCATCGCTGCAATACTCGGGACCGGAGTAATTGGCCAAGATGTCCACGCGCCTCTGCAGCGGAATAGTTTGGGGATATATGTTGACTTGAGCCTCGCGCACAGCTGCCCCGCGTTGTTTCAAGACATAATCGATATAATCGGGATTGGCCTCGGCTGCAACAAAAGCATCGGGTCGATCGGCCATGTTTTGCGCGATGAATGCAAAAGGTTCCCGTGAAATGACGTCGTAGTGATCCCTGTCTATGAACAAGGAATAGGTCATCATCGCCAATACGGCCACCGGCACGATGACTCCGACACGGTTATCAACGGTTTTCCACGGCCAGGCCGCCGCCACGACGATATATGGCAAGGCGAAGACCAAGGTCAAGATGTACAATACCGGATTGAACAAATGGGAGTAGGCATACCCAATGATGAGGATTGCACCAAACCAAAACCAAAGTATGCCCCAAAACTTACCGTTTTCACGATCGACCACGGCGTATCGTACCAGCCCGAAAACCCACGAAATCACCGCGGCCGAAGTCAGCAACAAATTGAAGTTGAATACTTCCCGAAGCCAGTCGATCACATCGGACGAGTCGGGGGCCCGGAGCCAACCGTCGGGGCCGCCGATGCCGCCATAACCCAACTGTGTGAAAAACACCGGCAAGTAAGGAACGAAAAGTAAGAAGGCCAGACCGGCGTGGAGAATGTAGCGGACCACCGATAATCGGCGCGCATAAAACCAACCGGAAATCCATATCACCGCCACGGTGAGCACGGCGAAATAATGCGTGTACGCGGTCAGGGCCATCAACACCGACATCCAGATAAACCGTCCGGTCGACCGCCGATCCAGAACCACCCAACGGTACCACGACAACGTGTACAAAGCGGTGAACAGCAAGCCCGGAGCGTAAGGGCGTGTCATCTCGGAATTGTAAATAAACAATTGTCCCGCGGCCAAGACGGCGGCGACCAAGTTGGCCCGAAAGCGATCGGCCGCCACATCTACGAACCGCCACATCACTACTACCGAGCCCCAGCCCATCAGCGCGAAAGGCAACCGCAACCACCACGTATCGCCGTCGACAATCGGCGACCAAATCCACAAGAAGACTTGAGTAAAAGCGGGATGTGTGTCGACGGCCACACCGCCGCGGATCAGCGCCATAAAACCATCGAAATCCGTTCGGACCAACGCGCTGATCTCGTCGTGAAGCAAAGGAATGGAGCCGAGATGCCAAAATCGCAAAACCAAAGCGACGACCGCGAGCAGCACCGCTACGGCAGCGGCGTATGTATTCCGGTTTTTAAGCATGGATTTGTTGCATGCGCTGAAGTCTGTTGTACAAACCGTCTTCGCGTGCCGACAACTCCAAGTGGCTTCCCGACTCGGCGATGCCGCCGTCTTTGAGCACCACGATACGGTCCGCGTTTCGGATGGTGCTGAGGCGGTGGGCGATGACGATGCTCGTCCGCTCGCGCATGAGTTTTTCCAAGGCCTCCTGCACCAAGCTCTCCGACTCGGAGTCGAGCGAGGAGGTAGCCTCGTCGAGAATCAATATTGCCGGATTGCGCAATACCGCTCGGGCGATGGCGATGCGCTGGCGCTGACCCCCGCTGAGCTGCACTCCGCGCTCTCCCACCAAGGTGTCGAAGCCCTCGGGAAACCGAGTAATGAATTCCGTCGCATTGGCTTTTTCCGCCGCGAGTTCGATCGCTTTCTCACTCGCATGGGGATCGCCGTAGCCGATGTTTTCGCGGATGGTGCCATTGAACAAAAGAACTTCTTGTGGCACGATGGCAAACTGAGATCGATAAGCGGAAAGATCGTATTCGCGGGCATCGCGACCATCGACGAGGATGCGACCGCCGATGGGATCGTAAAACCTCAGCAACAGCGAGGTTAAAGTCGATTTTCCCGCTCCCGATGGGCCGACGATGGCGAGTTGCTCGCCTGCCTCCACTTCCAAGTTGATGGACCGCAGAACGGGGATATCGGGACGACTCGCATAGCTGAATTCGACGTTTTCAAACCGAATGGCCCCTCGGAAAGGCGTGATGGATACGTCTTCTTTCAAGGGCTCGGCTTCTTCGCCGATCAGTTCGAGCAAGTGCTCCGTGGCGCCAACCGCCTTTTGGATATTGGCGTAGAGATCGGGCAAACTGCCGATGGACGCCCCGAGAAAAATCGTGTATATGATGAAGGCGATGAAAGACGATTGCAACATCTCTCCCGATTGGGTCATCAACACGCCTTGCCAAATAATAAATACGATGGCGCCGAACATGCCCACGATGATGAACGATACAAACAAACCACGCCATACCGCCCCTTTTATAGCCAGATATCGAATGTCTTTGATCGCCGTGGAATACCGCGCCATTTCAAAAAACTCGTTGGTGAAGGCCTTCACGTTTTGGATGCCTTGCAGCGCTTCCTCCAAAATACTGTTCGATTGCGCCGCGGCGTCTTGGGTGCGTTTGGACAGCTTCCGGATAAACCGCCCGAAGAATACCGCCAGGATGGCCACCGCCGGAATGACCCCGAGCATGATCAGCGACAACCGAGGCGACAGCCATACGAGTGCTGCTATGCCGACCACGATGGTTATGATCTGCCTGACAAACTCCGCCAAGGTCGTCGTCAAGGTCGATTGGAGTTGATTGATGTCCGTGGCGATGCGGCTGGTCAATTCACCGACTTTGTTGCGGTTGAAAAAATCCAACGGAGCCATGACCAACCTCGAGAAAGCTGCCGTGCGGATATCCATCAAAGTATTTTCGGTCACTTTGGTGAAGAGCAAAATCCGAAGAAATGAAAACGCTGCTTGAGACGTGAATACGATCATCAACGCGATGATGATGTCGCGCGTAGAGTCAAATCGAAACCCACCCGCCATCGGCGTCTTCATGCCGTCTTGGCCGATGAGCTGCCCGAGGAAATACGGGAACATCAAAGCCGTGAGGCTGCTGAGTATCAGAAAGAAGAATCCCACGGCAAAGGTGCCGCCGTAGGGTTTTAGAAAACGAAATATTCCGGCCGCCCGCTTGAAGGACTTTTTCATGCTTCCATCTTTGGGCGTGTTTTTCCGTTCGGCCATGGGTCAAAAATTCAGGTTGCAAAGGTACTCACATCTCACGAAACAGACCGGGAAGCTCCAGACCGTTTCCACTTTACTTCTTTCAAATGACGCGTCCGGGATTTGATCAACGTAAATTCATCGAGTCGGGAATTCTATGGAAGCACTCCGGTGGCATCTCGGTCGATTATGAGATATACCGAATGGTGATCCCGTTACATGGCTACACTGAAATCTATGGTATCGCTCGGAATTAATTTTTCCGCTTTCCCCCGGTCCATACAAGATATCCTCTCGGGAATTCGCTATCCCCCAACTCCCTCAAAAAAACTTCATCGAATTTATCGATTGCCATTTAGTTTTCCAAAGCGTTGGTAACCACTTAATAACGCGTCATTTCCTGTGGTTCCGTGTGCCATTCGACCTCAAAGCGATCTGTAACTAAATCTTCGAATTGATATCCAAAAGGAAACTATACCTAAAAATCCCATGCACATGAAAAAGCTTGCATTATTATTATCGAGGTCTGCGGTTCCCATTCTGGGAGTCATCCTGCTCATGAGTTGTGAGAAGGCGGAGATCCGCACGAAAATCACCACCCGGACAGTGACTGATACGCTGCATCTGGATCCGGTCCTGGTGGCCGAAGGAAAAGAGGTCTTCCGATATGACACCTTCGGCGACGAAGTGTTTTGGTCGGATGTCATGCACATCGACAAAGCCATTCTCGGCGAAGTCAATGGCGGATATGGCGCTGGCGTCAGCCCGGCCACAGCCCTGGCGGTAGGCTTGAAAGTGGACGCTGAAGCCCTTCCGGCCGAAGTGGTCGCAGGCATACAATCCGGAGCGATCGATTTGAACGATCCGGCATCCACCGTTGAACTCCTCCGACTGAACTCGGTGCTCGGCGTGATGGGAAACTTTGACGAAGACGGTGACTTGTCTTCCGTGGGTATCACCTGCGCGTTTTGTCATTCTACGGTCGACAATTCATTTTCTGCCGGCATCGGCAAACGATTGGACGGATACCCGAACCGCGATCTGAACGTCGGTGTGATCATCTCCCTTTCGGACAACCTACAAGCCCTGGCCGATTTGTTGCACGTCGATGAACCGACGGTCAATACCGTCCTCAACGGTTGGGGCCCCGGACGATACAACGCCGTGTTGAACATGGACGGCGTGGCATTGACTCCCGATGGACAAGTGGCATCCAACATGATTCCCGCAGCCTTCGGCTTGCAAGGTGTCAACTTGACTACTTATTCGGGCTGGGGTGATATGGTGTACTGGAATGCATACGTCGGCGTAACCCAGATGCGCGGACAAGGTAATTTCTTCGATCCGCGGTTGAACGATGCAACCCATTATCCCATCGCCGTTGAAAACAACCTTGGAAACGTCATCCACAGTCCGGACCGAGTGACTCCCATACTGCCCGCTTTGCAGGCATACCAACTTTCGATCCCCGCACCAATTCCCGCTGAGGGAAGCTATGACGCAGAGGCGGCAGAACACGGAATGGAACTTTTTAATGGAACCGCACAATGTGCCACCTGTCACGTTCCGCCCACCTTCACCGACTCCGGACATAACCTGCACACTGCGGAAGAGATTGGAATCGATGACTTTGAGGCCAGCAGATCGCCGACCGGCATGTACCGAACGACGCCTTTGAGAGGATTGTCCTTGAGAATGCAAGGTGGACTCTACCACGACGGACGGTTTCAATCGCTCAATGAAGTGATTGACCACTACAACGATCACTTTGATTTGCAACTGACCGCCGATGATAAATACGACCTGGTGGAATACCTGAAATCCATTTAATCATCAGTGACTTTAAGATTGGTTTATACAAAGCTCAAGACCTCGACCTCCACACCCATCCCACCAAGTTATCGGGGTCTTGAGCTCTTTTTTTATTCGATTGGACATATGACCTTCCGGCATCCGTTCCGGAAAGTTGAAGATCACGACAAACCCCATCGCAACCTCATCACAGCCCCTCGCTTCTCGCGTTCGGCGGTTATGAGACACTGCGACCGAATCAAGTGATCAACGCGAATGGGAAGGGCGCGTGCACAGAGCGGATACCGGATTTCACATCGAATAACAACCCAATGGAATTCTCGAAATCGCTTTTAAGAAAGCTACTCGCCGCACTCAGCTCGACCCGACTGATGGCTTTACTTTTCATCGTTTTTGCCGCAGCATTGGGGGTAGGCACCTTCATAGAAAACGACCACGGCACCGATGCGGCACGAATCCTGATTTACAATTCGCGGTGGTTCGAACTCTTGATGGTGTTGTTCATCATCAACTTCGTACTCAACGTAAGGAAATACGGGCTGACCCAAAAAAAGAAATGGTCCATTCTCACCATCCACCTTTCCTTGGTGGTCATTATTCTCGGAGCCTTCGTCAGCAGATATTACGGTTTTACCGGCTTGATATCCATCCGCGAAGGGCAAACCAATGACGAGATGCTTTCCGACGACACCTTTCTCAATGTCGTCGTCGAATCGGAAAAGGACGGAAAAGTAATGCAGCAGACGATAACCAAAAAGGTATTGTTGTCTCAAGCCACGCCGCGTCACAACGAGTTTTCAATACGAAGCAAATTCGACGGTGAGGACATCGTAATACGCCAACGGGAATTTGTGGAAAACGCCGATTTGGTTTTTGTGGAAAACGCCGATGGCCCCCTTTATTTGAAATTGGTGGAAACCAAAAACGGCGAACGCTTCGACCGGTACATAAAAGACGGGGAAATCGCACGCTTTGGCAATACGACCTTTACCTTGAACAACCCCGTGCCCGACGCCATCAATTTTCAGGTCATTAGCTCTAAGTTTTTCTTGAGAACCTCTTTCAGCGGTTCGCTTTTTTCGATGGGATCAGGCGAGACTCGAAACGTCAGGACCGGCATAGACACAGTCGCCTTAAAGTCCTTGTATACTTTTGATAACGCGCAATTCGTGGTGCCGGACCGGCCCAAACCGGGAAATCTGAAATTGACGGCGAAAAATTCAATGGGATCCGATGAACTCGATGGCGCCTTAAAACTGGAAATTTCCCGCGCCGGAGACAACCAAGAAATCACCGTTCTCGGCAAAAGGAGAAAGATGGGCGACCCGCGCAGCTTTGTCATGGACGGCTTGAAGTATACCGTTACATACGGCAGCAGAATTTATAAACTCCCCTTTCAAATCGAACTCCAAAACTTTATCGCGGAGCGCTATCCCGGCACGACCAACTCGTATTCCGCATTTGAAAGCAGGGTGCGCGTGATCGACAAAGGAGGGGATTTCAACGCGCGCATCTATATGAACCACGTACTGGATCACAGAGGATACCGATTTTTTCAGGCTTCCTACCATCCCGATGAAAAAGGCACCATCCTCGCCGTAAATCACGACAGGCTTGGCACTTGGATTACCTACGCCGGGTATTTCATCCTCTACTTCGGATTGATTATGATGTTGTTCGGCAAGTACACGCGCTTCGGAAGGGTGATGAAACGAATCAACACATTGGACCGGAAAAAAACGGCGCTCACCGGCGCGATGGTCCTCATTTTTGCCACATTCGGTTTTGCCGGTGGCGGATTGGATTCTTTTGGCCCGCATTTCGACGCCAAAGTCGATTCACTCATACACCACTACAAAACGCCCGAGGATCTGGCATCCAAGTTTGGACGTTTGGTGGTACAGGACCTTAACGGCCGGATGAAACCGATCAATACGTACTCCTCGGAAGTATTGCGAAAAATCAGCAAAAGCGATGTATACGGAAATCTCGATGCCGATCAAGCCTTGCTTTCCATGATTCAGTTTCCGGAGGTGTGGTACAACGTACCACTGATTTATGTCGCTTCCGGCAACGATAGCATCCGAGAGCTCATCGGCGCACCGTTCGATCACAAGCTGATCCCACTGTCGGCATTCTTCGAATCCGATGGCCGGTACAAAATCGGCGGGCCGGTGAACGATGCGTACAAAGCGATGGTCCCCAACCAATTTGAAAAAGATTTCATCGAAGTCGACCGCAGGGTCAATCTCCTCTACAATATGCTCGGCGGTCGAGATTTACGGATGTTTCCCGTTCCCGGTAATGCGGAACACAAGTGGATACCCTCTTCCGAAGTATCGGAATACGGCGATGTCTTATCGATGGGCGACTCCCTGTTCATCGCGCAAGTGATGTCCCTTTACAACAGTTCGTTTATAAGCTCTGTCGCCAAGGGAAATTTTAAAGAAACGGAATCGATCTTGGACAAAATAGCCGCTTACCAAATAAAATTCGGGGGAGACGTGCGCCCATCGAAATCACAAATCGACACGGAAGTTTGGTACAACAGATACGACGTGTTCAAGAGCCTTTTCGCGTGGTATCTCTACGCCGGAGTGGCGATGTTGATAGTCGCCGTGATCGCTTTGTTCAAAATGAACCGGGTCATCAAAACTTCATTGAATGTATTGAAAGTCGGGGTGTTGCTGTGCTTTGCCATGCACACTCTCGGCTTGATCGCCAGATGGTACGTGTCGGGCCACGCCCCTTGGAGCGACGCCTACGAGTCGATCATTTACATCAGTTGGGCCACCATGTTGTTCGGCCTGATCATCGGCAGAAAATCCGACCTCGCATTGGCCGCCACCGCCTTCGTCACTTCCATGATATTGATGGTTGCCCACTGGAATTGGATGGACCCGGCGATCGCCAACCTGGAACCCGTTTTGAATTCATACTGGCTGATGATCCACGTTGCCATCATCGTCGCCAGTTACGGCCCCTTCACCTTGGGAATGATATTGAGCGTTTTGAGTTTGATATTGATGGTGTTTCTGACCGGCACGAACAAGAAACGGCTCGGCCTGAACATCACCAAATTAGTCCTGCTCACCGAAGTGACCCTCACCGTCGGGCTGGTGATGCTGACCATCGGAAATTTTTTGGGCGGACAATGGGCCAACGAAAGCTGGGGCCGATATTGGGCTTGGGATCCCAAAGAGACGTGGGCCTTGACGAGCATCGTCTTGTACGCCCTGATCATTCACCTGCGGCTCATCCCCAAACTCAGCGGCAAGTGGCTGTTTGCCATGATGGGCGCGCTGGGGTATTACGCCATTTTGATGACGTATTTTGGAGTGAATTTTTACCTGTCCGGCCTGCATTCCTACGCCAAAGGAGAGAATATAGTGACCCCCAATGCCATCTATTATTCCCTGCTCGGCATCGGCATTTTGGGTGTTGTATCCTTCTACAAATACAAAAAATTCATGCCGCAAAGCAGGTTCTGAAGACCGATGAAAATCGATTTTCGGATGCGATTGTTTTTTGAGAGGTGGACTTTTGGGGCGTGCCCCGGCGGCTTCCGGCCATGTATTTCATGAGAGACCGCGATAACGATCCACCATTAAAAGATTCACCATTAAAAAAACGCCGGGTCGGTTTCCCGCCTTTATCTTTTCCTTGTCCCGCGGGTGCCGTAGAGCGTTTGAGGAGCTACCAAGGGCGCTCTCAAACTCCCACGGCACCGACGCAGGCCAAAGAAAAAGGATACCGGCGTCCACCCTCACGCGAGGCATAATCGACTTTCAAATGCCGATCCGTGGCCACCGCTATCAATCAAAATCTTGAAATTCAAAAAAACACATTCAATGGCACATGAGTAATTCCTTGTGATTGCAATTACCTACCGGTTGAATGTCGCCGGTTTTGGTAATGATTCGCTTTGATGGAATTGACAAAATAAAAGGGCAGGAGAAGCATTGCGAGTGCCACAATCAAGAAAACGAGACCAAAAATCACAAACATGAAGAGGGTGGCCACTATTGCAAACATGCCCAAATAGAAATCCGTATAACTGCCGTCACCACCACCCGAAGGGCTTTGCAGGATCATTATATAAGCAAAAAGAACAAACCCAACGAGGTACGCGATGTGGACATAATGCATTTTTTTCCAGACGTGCCGGCGCCGAGGCAAGTCGGGAGGCCCGTATAAACGGCCCAATCTATTGTAAGTCCAATAACCCAATCCGATGGATGGAAAGAGCAAGACGTACAAGAATTCCCTTATGTCGACTATCCTTTTTTCCTTGATGAGGTAGTAAGGCATCATGAAAACAATACCATACAACACGTTGAACACCAAGTATGATAAAGGTAATATGAGGATTGCAGCTTCCATTCCGAGATGTTTTCGAGCAAACCGCTTCGTTGTGATTGAATTGGAAATAGAAGGTGAAACTAATGGATTATTTTGATTGAACTTTTCGAATCCGGCCCAATCAGGTGCTGTGCACCGTTAGAAATAAACCTGCCGGGCTTGGAGCGTAACGCAGCCATTGGACCTCATGGGCGGACATGATGTGGTTTGCACGAGGGCGAAGGGCGGCATCCTTTCCATCGCTTCGGTGGCAGCCGCAAACCGCAGGGACAG
>CAJDXB010000108.1_pt1 | contig 9972 bp, 6 predicted proteins | sample 7391691 | NCBI WGS metagenome assembly CAJDXB01 (sample SAMEA7055747, study PRJEB34461) | soil metagenome | biome: terrestrial ecosystem; feature: Peninsula; material: soil | place: Antarctica | collected 2016 | reverse complement strand
GGCGGCATGGCTATCATCGCGGCCTGGTGGGGCGTCTGGCACATCCTGTCCGGCCTCATTTTGGCGGCCGTATTCCGCCGCATGGATGGCGCCTGGGTCGGCGCTTTCAAGTAAGGCGCCTACCCCACTTCACTGACGCACTTTCAGCCCACGTAGTCCTTTTTGACCACCAAAGTCAAAAAATCCCCCTCGATGTCGAGGTATCCTTGATCATAACAAAACCGATACATCTTGCCGCGGCCGGTCTTATACACGTTCGTGAGATAGTTGAAATCAAAGCCCGCGCGTTGCAAATCCTCACGCTTAACTCGCTGTGTACCCTTCCGATTGAACTGAGCGAGTATCTTCCGGTTCTTTTTCAGAATCCCATTGACGCGTCTGATTTCTTCCGACGCCATCGCATTGCGCCGATTGTTATGCGCGCTGCGGCAAGCCCCCGAACAAAATTTCGCATCGGCGCGACCGCGAAATGGTTGGCTACATTCCAAGCATTCTTTTCCCATCATCAACACATTGATGCAGAAAGATAAATATTTTTTATGATTCCGAAGGTTTATGGCTGTATCCAACGGGGATAAATTCCGAAGGAAATGACTGTCTTTCATCGGTATTTGGGCGCGCCCCTCTGATTTTCTTGCCTCGCTGAATATCCCCACCTAGGTCGTTGTATCTCTGGTTTCGAAATTGTGGCAAGTTTTTGTCGGGTCGGTCTACGGGCTAGATCCACACCCGCCAACCCCAAAGGTCTGCAAGGCCGAAGAGGAGCTTCTGAGGTCGCTCTCTTCGGCCGGCAGCCCCTAGGCGTTGGCGGGTGTGGGATACCGCCCTTCGTCCTCGCGCATCACCTCAAGCCTCAAGACCATAGACCAAGTGAAATACCAATCCAAGTTGCATCTGTTGCGGGACTGTGCGTCGCGTCAAAACGCTTCAAGATGTTGGTTCGCCAAGCGTCCATGACCCGCGGTTCGAGCCGGAACACATCGTCTTTGATCAAACGATACTTTGGTGCCCGAAACATTTGTTAAAGTGCAGGCCCATCCACCTGCACCTGAGCTCGATTATTATTTGAAGATTCAGATTTTCACATACGACGATCTACAAGATCCGTTTCCAATTCTTTACCGGGCTAATGCACCTGAAGTGCAATGCGGTAAATCGGCATTTACGGAAAGTTTTTTCATCATTCCGCCTCAATCCGGCGGTTGCCTGTCTAAAAAAAACCTTGAATAGCCCGACTATTTCAAGTCGTTTTTAGTTGGAACCTACTTTTACAAGCGGTCTGAATCCCTGACAAAATTGAACTTAGGACTTAAGATTATCGAAGGTCTATTCCGGCAACGTTCAGATTCATTATATTTGCAGTAGAAAATAATTGAACATGCTCGAGAAGAAAGACAAAAGTTTAGAACCGGAAATAGCCGGCCCCGTGGTGTTTGCGTTATTTATCCTTGCCGTGGTCGTTCTGATCATTTGGATGGCTTCCTGATATACCCTCTCGCCTCCACCCATGTGCATTTAAGGGCACAATCTACCAGTCAATGGGTTTCCGCCCATTCTTCTTCAGGTATTCATTGGCTTTTCCAAAGTGCCCATTGCCTTTGAATCCCCTGTACGCCGACAAAGGCGATGGATGTGCGGAGGTGAGCACCAAATGCCGATCGCGATCGATCATCTCTCCTTTTTCGGCCGCTGCTTTTCCCCACAGCATAAATACCAACCCTACCCGACTTTCATTTAATTTTTGCACCACCGCATTGGTGAACCTCTCCCAACCTTGCGCACGATGAGACCCTGCTTCACCTGCTCGAACGGTCAAGGTGGTGTTTAGCAGAAACACACCCTGCGCGGCCCATGGGCTCAAATCCCCGGAAACGACCGGCTTCTTGCCCAGGTCTCGTTCAATTTCGGCGAATATATTCCGCAGCGAAGGAGGAATACGCATTCCGTCAGGGACTGAAAAGCAAAGACCGTTGGCTTGACCGGGGCCGTGGTAGGGATCCTGTCCGACCACGACCACTTTCACTCCTTCAAAGGGAGTGCGATCAAAAGCTCGAAATATGTCCGATTCGGCGGGATAGATGGAATGCGACTTGGATTCCTCATGCACGAACCCGACCAGTCGCTTGATATAATCGCTTTTGAGTTCTTCCGACAGAACCGACTTCCACGAGGGCGGCAATAGCTCGTCAAACCTCTTCATCGGTTTACATCAATTCGAGACGCAGGGCATTTTTCAGTTTGCGCATATAGGTTTGCATCAACCATTCGCAGTAGCTGTCCGTAGCATTGTGCAGGCAATTGCCATATACCCGACATCTGTATTCCACTTCTTCTTTGAGCAAATCCACCAATTCGAGCGCGTCGCTAAAGTCGTCGGTGTTCTTGAGAATTTGTCGCGTATGGTTCTCAATACTGAATTCCACTGCTTTTCTGGGCCTTTCACCGCTTTCGACCAATTCGGTGTACAGCGCTTTCATGTCGAATTCATCTTCCGGCCCGAAGTTGGGAAAGCGCTCTTGCAGTGAAAGCGGTCTTTCGTAGTGGTAGTCGAGCAACAGGTTGTGGTCGCGTTCGTTGATGCGGTCGAAATACCTCTCGGGGTATTTGAAGATATCTTTCCACCGGATAAAGTCTTGCCAAAGTCCCAACCGCTGCACGTTGTTGCCCAAGTCTATGATCACGAAGTGGCTTTTTGTGCGCGTGATTCGCGATCCACGGCCTATCATCTGGTGGTATAGTGTTAGGGAACGCGTGGCGCGGTTGATGATGATCGCCTCTACCGAAGGCTCATCAAATCCGGTGGTCAAAATGCCTACCGAAGTGAGAATGGCATCGGGAGTTTGGCGAAACCAGTCCAAGGTGTCCCTGCGATCTTTTGGGGAGAAAGTGCTGTCGAGGTGTTTTACGGGCAACCCCGCCGTTCGGAACTGTTCAAAAACGCGCACCGATGTGGCGATGCCACTGTTGAAGATCAATGTTTTCTTTCCCTTGGCCCTTTCTTGGTATGCCGCGAGCAACCTGTCTTGCATGGAATACATGCTGTACAGCCGATCGAGGGAGCTGATGGTATAATCTCCGTCAGGGCCCACCTTCAAGGATCTGAGATTGACGTTGAAGGAATAAGTCGTGGCATCGCTCAAAAATCCTTTTTCAATCAAATCGGAAATGCTGTGGCCGACGATCAGGCCATCGTAGTTTTCATTGAGCGGCAAGTTGCGGTTGGAAGACAAGGGCGTGGCGGTAACTCCCAACATGTTCGCCTTTTCAAAATATTTGAACAGCTTGCGGAACGAATTGTAATGCGCCTCATCGACGATGACCAACCCGATGTCTTTCAAGTAATTCTCATCATCGGTCAAGCGATTGTTCAACGTCTCAACCATCGCTACATAGCAGTTGTAGTCTTCGCGATCGTGGAGTTCTTTGACCTCTCGGTTGATGATCTTGTTGTCGACACCGATTTCCGTCAGGGCTCCGGATGTTTGTTCACACAGTTCCACCCGATGGGTCAGAATAAGTACCTTTCGATTTCTATGGGCGATAAATCGTTTGGCGATTACGGAGAAAATCATGGTTTTGCCACCTCCGGTCGGCAATTGGAAAAGTATATCCGCCTTTTCAGGTGACGCGTCCAGCTTCTCGAAGATTTTACCGATCGCTTCTTCTTGATAGGGATATAGCTCCTTATCTACCTCTTGCTCTATGCTCGCTTCGTTTTTACTCATAAAATCGGCACAAAGGTAGCGGAAATCGATGGTTTAAAACAGCCGAGACACTTTGAAAACCCGAAATGCCCCAACGCGAACAGGGAACGTTCCGGGTTTGGAAATAACACCGAAGAAAGGCAAGGGAATTTTGGAAATACACCCCCTCCCCCTTCGCCATTGATTTAAGGGCAATCTTAAGATTTTTAAAATCCGAGAATTAAAACGAGATGGCCATTTGGCCACGTGGCCCGGTGCTCAAGTTTGATCCTTCGACATGCGAATCGATTGCTCCCGCGGTTCAAATTCGGCCATGATTTTAAGCAATGCGGTCACATCCTCGTGCATCAGGATCAGGCGTGCATTTTTTTCCGCCAACAATCCTTCTGCCGTCATATGGGCGATCATGCGGCTGAAATGGTCGTAGTACCCCTTCGCATTCAAAATTCCAATGGGTTTTCGGTGCAGCCCCAGTTGAGACCACGTGAGCATCTCAAAAAGCTCCTCGAAAGTTCCGAACCCCCCCGGCAACGTGAGCACGCCATCACTGAGTTCATGCATTTTCAATTTCCGTTCCTGCATGGAGTCGACGTAGATGAGTTGGTTGAGGCCATCGTGTGCGATTTCCCGTTCTTGCATAAACCGGGGCAGGACCCCAATCACTTCGCCGCCGGCATCCAGCGCTCCATCGGCCACAGCTCCCATCAATCCCACTTTCGATCCGCCGTAGACCACGCGCAATCCACTTTCGGCCAGTGTCTGCCCCACATGGCGCGCGATGCGCTTGTATTCCGGGTCTTTGCCATTCGCAGAAGCACAAAATACGGACAGACTTTTCATGGGCACAGACTTAAGGGATATTTTAAAGGGATAAATTACGGAATTTTCTCTGTATTCGCGAAGCAAAAACAGATGTGACAATGAACATCGGAATTAATATAAATCTCGAAACCCGCATTTGGCTAAAATACGCGCTTTGGCCATTATTAACCCGGGTTTTGCAATGAGGAAAGTCCGTCTATGGCAGTCATGAAGTACCGCATGAGGTCGTACGCCGATATCCTCTCTCATCGAGCGGGTTGCAGAACCTGGGCGAGACACAGCGACCGGCGGAAGCTCGTATCTCGGCCATAGGTTCCGCCCCGCTCGATGAGAGAGATAAAGGCGGAAGACCGACCCCGCCCCGCCCGCAGGGGCCGGGGACATGCCAAAACAATGGGAATAAGAATAGTTTGGCATGAAACCTGCCTTGGTAAATCCTTATTTTTGCGGCTTTCCCCGAAAACCTCTATGCGAAAAATCCTGCGCGTCTTATGGAAGATCATTAAGTGGCTACTCATCGTCCTTGCCATTTTGGTGGCGCTGATCTTCGTCATTGCCAAAGTACCTGCAGTTCAAAAGTATATCATCGGTTATGGCGTGGAATACTTCAATAAGAAAACCGGTGGGGAACTCGCCATTCATGACATTTCGCTCAACCTGCCTTTCCATGCCGGACTGGAAGGGGTGTCGCTGAAAGACCCCGAAGGTGTGGAAATCGCATACGTGGGTGAGCTGGACGTCCACATCGGTTGGCGGTATGCCCTTAAAAAAACTTTGCGCATCGACGGATTATCCTTAAAAAACGTGCGCGCCCAAGTGCTCGTCGACGGAAATGGCCTGGCAAATTATGACTTCATCATCTCAGGCTTCTCTGACTCCACCGCCGCCCCTACGCCGGTGGATACCACCTCCAAAACGCCGTGGGACATATCAGTCGGCCGTGTGGAATTAAGCGACATCCAAGCCGTTTACGCCGACAGGACTACCGGCGACTCCATCAATTTGGCACTGGGTGAGCTTTTGGTGGACATGGATCGTTTCTCACTCAGCGACAATACATACCGCGCTGATGATATAATGCTGAGAAACACGGAAGGATTTCTCCGCCTCTCCTCGAGAGCAACAGATACCACCGACACTTCCACCACGGCGGACGATACCGATAACTCGTCGCCTTTGGATATTGGCGCGAATAAAATCCTTTTGGAAAACAACCGATTCGTCTATGCCGAAGCAGGCACTCTCAATCGGTATTCCGCGGACTTGGGAAGACTTGAACTGAATGTCAACGAAGTGGACTTGGACGCCATGAAGTACGATGTGCGTCGATTGGCTTTGACCGATACCCATGTGGAAATAACCATGGAGGCCTCGTCCCCCGACACTTCTTCGACGGATTTGGACCCCTTCCTGCCGATGAACATCACATTGGGAGAATTGTCGCTCACCGGAATAAACTTTCGAATGGAGACGGTCGACCGCCCCGAAGAAACGCTGGTTTTGACGGTCCCGGAACTCGAAGGGAAGGCCATAGACATCGACCCCGATCGATACGCGCTGGATATCCTATCGCTTCAAGGGACTTACGGCGATTTCGACCGTTTGAAAAGCCTGGAAGCGAGAGTGGAATTTACCCGAACCGCATCTGCGGTGCATGGTCTTTCGCTCCGATACGGCAGCTCTCGGGTCGACCTCGATGCCGAAGTGAGCTACCCCGATCTCACCGCACTTATCGAACGACAAACAATTGACCGTGCCAATATATCCATCGCCGAACTATACGTTCCGCCTTCGGACGTCGCGCACTTCCGCGATGTGCTTCATCTGCCTGATTCTGTGGTTGCCCTTCCTCGCAATCCCGTTCGCCTCGAAGCCGTTTTGACCGGAGATAGTAAATCCTGGAAGGTGGATAAACTGATGTTCGAGACGGGTGAGACTTCCCTGTCGGCCGTACTCGAAGCGCGAGGCGACGACTGGGCCAACAAAACCTATCGCATCGATCGGCTCAACCTCGATCTCGACCGCCGCGACGTATTGCCCTATACGGCTACGGCCGGCATAGACACGGCAATGATTCCACCGCGAACCCGGCTGAGCATATCCGGGGTGTATGGGCCGGGCGGCACCAATTTCGACGGAGACCTTCTCACCTCTTATGGTGATGTAGCCTTGTCCGGCTATGGCACTCGCACCGACACCGCCGAATTTCCCATCGTATTGAACCTAAAAAGTCGAGGTTTTCAATTTGGCGAACTTCTCGCTACCGCCGACACTCTCGCAGCGGATTTCGATATGACCGTCGACGTTGTCGATTTGCGAGACACCACCAATCTCCGTGCGAACCTCACTTTGAGAACCGATACTTTAATTTATGGCGGCAATAAGATCAGCAATATCGACCTCAAGGGAAACTACAAGGGAGATACGGCAACCGCTTCATTGTCCGTGCGCGATACATTCGTGGTGGCCGATCTTAACATGGGAGCACACATAGGCGAATCCATGAGCGCGGAAGTGGAAGGAACAGTGGAGGGCATCGATTTTCAGGGTCTTGAACTGATGCGCGACGACCTGCGCGGTCAGTTTCACCTCCTTGCCGCATACTCTCAATCCGGCGAGACGCAAAAAGGTCAAATAACCATAGACGACATGCTTTTCGTACGCGGTCCTGAACGGTTTGACTTAACACCCATCAACGGCCGATTTCTGTTCTGTCCCGATTCGAGCGTGATCTCGATGAAAACCCCTTTCGCGGACTTGCATTCCGTAGCAAACCGCAGCGTGGAAGACATCTCTCTGGCGATCGCCAACATGGTGGGCTCATCCAAGAAAACAGCGGTCGATTCATCGGCTTATTGGAAAGTCGATTTCGTATCGAAAGATGCCAAGACCTTGCAGGAATTGTTCTTGCCTGCTCTAACGACCTTCGAACCGGCTACGGCAGAGATCAGGTTCGACGCTGAATCTCTCGGCTGAGGTGGATTCCAATGTCGTAAACGGCAACTTGTACATCAAGCGTGCGGCCATGGATACTCTGGCACTCGAAAAAGTCTCGTTGCAGACAGAAAACACCAAGGACGGGACGCATGTCACTTTTGAAGTGGGAACAGAGGACATGGAACGACATTATCACATCGAAGCCCAACTGAAAAGCGATAAAGGCTTTGAAGACAGTTTCGGCATCCAAATCGCCGATACCATCGTGCTGAATGGTGAGCGGTGGGACGTCGATCCCAACAACAATTTTCAACGAGGTGCAGAAGGAATGGAGCTCAACAAAGTGCTCATCCATCGGGAAGGCCGATCCATCGAATTCAATAAAAAAACCGGGGAGTCCACGACGGAGATGACCGCCGAAAACTTTCCCCTATCGGCCTTGTCAGGCATTCTTAAAACAAAAGAGGAAATCCTGACAGGAGACCTGTACGGAAAGCTCAATTTGAATTACAACGGCAGTTTTGCCGGCTCCGGGCGAATCGAAGACTTCAAGCTGTCTCAGGCGGACTTCGGTAAACTCACTTGGAAAGCGAACAAGGAAGAAACCACCTACCACGTGAATGTCCGCACGGACGGAGAGGCTGTGGCGTTAGGCATATCCGGCAATATCGAACCAAAATCCGACGAAGTTTCAACCTTGGACCTCGTCTTGAACCTGGAACGGCTTTCCCTGGCCTCGCTGCACACCATGGTTCCCGCACTGATCCAAAGCGGTGAGGGAAAAATAACCGGGAAAATGGAAATAACGGGATCTACCGCCTCCCCGCAAATAAATGGGCAGATCGCCTTTGAAAACGCCCAACTTCAGCTCGCCGGCAACGATGCGATCTATCGAATTGGAGACGAAAAAATTGAAGTGGATCCCGATCGTATCGCTTTTAATAATTTCACCATTCGCGATTCTTCGGGGCAGCGGTTGGTCGTTGACGGCAACATCGCCCACAAGAATTTCAGCGACATGCGCGCCAAACTCTCGGTGAAAAGCAATGATTTCGAAGTGCTTGATATGAAACCCGGAGCCAATGAATTGTTCTATGGCAGCTTGGTCACCGACCTGGATATCAAAGTGACCGGAAGGCTCGATGCACCCGATGTGGCTGCAGACATACGAATATCCCCAAAAACCGATTTGACTTTTGTGATCCCGGAAAGCGATTACGAAGAGAGTTTTGACGAGTCCTTGGTTGAATGGACGAGTTTTGACGAGGATCGCGAAACGAATGGAATCCTGACCAGAGACAAGAAAGATTCCAAGAAAACCACCGACATTTTTGCGAATACCGTACGGCTGACCGGTTCTTTACACATAGACCCCAAAGCCGAATTCAAAGTGATCGTCGACTCCATGGCCGGTGATTATCTGATGATCCGCGGATCGGGCGACCTCGGCATCACGTATGACCGCCTGGGCAATCTTCGATTGAATGGAAGTTACGAAGTGTCCGATGGATTCTATCAATTGACCTTTTACAACCTGGTCAAACGAAAGTTTCAATTCCAAAAAGGGAGCCGCCTCACATGGAATGGGGCGCCCACAAACGCAGACCTGGACATCACGGCCATTTATGAGACTCGGGCTTCAGTCGCCAACTTGATGGCGTCGGGAGGTGGTGCGTCATCGGAAAATTCCACCTTCAAGGCCAAGCTGCCCTTCGAAGTAATGATGAAGATCACCGGTGAACTCATGGAGCCTGAAATAGCTTTTGACATCGAACTCGCGGACGATGCGAAAGGTGCCCTTGGAGGCTCCGTCGGGGCCAAGCTGTCCCAACTGCGCCAAAACGAAAGCGAGATGAACAAACAGGTTTTCGCCCTGTTGGTGCTTAACACTTTTATCGGTGAAAGTGGTGGTGATGACAATTTCTTGGCCGGCCAAGCACGAAACAGTGCAAGCCGCATTTTGTCTCAACAACTCAATCGTTTGAGCGACCAATTGATCTCCGGTGTCGACATCAATTTTGACCTGCAATCATACGGCGGAGCGGCAGGCGAGGGAAATACCGACTTGAGCGTCGACATCGCTAAATCTTTTGCCGACGACCGCGTGATAGTGCGTGTGGGAAGCACCATTGCCTTGGAAGAAAATACTGCAGCCGGACAGCAAAGCCAAGAGATGATGACCAATGTGGTGGTCGAATATAAAATCACCGCCGACGGAAGATATCGGTTTAAGGTATTTCGGGAGAACAATCTGGAAGACATCGTGGTGGGGCGCATCACACGCACCGGGGCCGGGCTTTTGTTTCAACGCGATTTCGACCGGTTCAATGTTCTGTTCAAGAAAGATGAGTCCAAAACCAATCCATTGGATGAGAGCAATGAAAAAAATTCCGACGGAAATGCAGAAGACTCCGAAAATGATCAAAACGACCAAGGACAATGAATGCGCGTTTGACCATAGTGATTATTGGGATCCTCCTCGCCTCTTGTTCGGCCAATAAATACCTGC
>CAJDXB010000073.1_pt1 | contig 10006 bp, 7 predicted proteins | sample 7391691 | NCBI WGS metagenome assembly CAJDXB01 (sample SAMEA7055747, study PRJEB34461) | soil metagenome | biome: terrestrial ecosystem; feature: Peninsula; material: soil | place: Antarctica | collected 2016 | reverse complement strand
ATTGACAGACACTATTTACTGTCCGTCCACAAAGTCCAATAGCTGTGTTACACTCGCCCCTCGAAATCCTCGTTTACGCGAGTAAACTGCGGTTTCTAATGGCTTCGCAAGCCACTTCGACAAATGCTCAGTGCAAGCTTAGCTCTTGGGCTTTCCGGACAGGACCCTGACTCTATTGACAGATAATATTTAGGGATCCGGATTTTCAGAAATGTCGATTCTACCGAAAGGTGCGGGCACTCGCCGGCGGTTGGTCGTTTATGTGGTCAGGCAACCGAATTTAAATCTCTCCTATTGTTTTGCCGCCGCACAAATATTCTACGGACCGATTTCACCGGCCGTAAATTTATTTTCAATACGTGGGATGTTTGTCCGATCATCCTTTTCGGAAGTCGTCGAACTTGACGGTGAGCGTGAAGTGGTTGTTCACTCCTGCCGGGTTGAATGCCGCGCGCGCATAGCTGATATGCATTTTGGCGATGCGTATTCCCCCTCCGAAGGTCACCCCGCCACCGCCGGGATTTTGGTCGACCAGGAGTTGTTTGCGCCGATTGTAGTTGTACCCAATACGGGCATACAGATTTTCGGTGAGGATCACTTCTGCATTAAAAACCAAATGCCGCATGAGGTTTTCGCCAAACCCCCCCGGGTTGTTCACCACGTCCTGGCCGGTCAAAGGGTCTATTTCCGTTTTGGTCTCCTCAGGGGTAAGGTCCCATTTTTGCAAATTCTCCGCAATGATGGAAAACCGCAGTGGGGCCTTGTCCAATCGTTTGGATATACCTGCCTGAATCTCGAAGGGCAATTTCTCGTCGATTCCCTCGCGGTAGCTCTTGATCGAGGTGCCGACATTTTTGAAGATAACGGTTGCCGTAAATAAATTCTCGGCATCGTAATACGTTCCACTCAAATCGACTGCGGCCGCTGATGCTTTGTATTCGGCCAGCTCGGAATAAATAAATTTCAAATTCCCTCCGAGTGAAAACCTTTCATCGATTTGTCGGCCGTATCCCAGTTGAAACAAATATTCACCGGCGTTGAAGGTGCCCAAGGACTGTCCGGTTTCATCGGTGTGTTCAAAATCTCCGTATCCGAATGCAGTCAGGGCAACCGAAAATGTGCCGATGTCGGAAAAGTGTTTGGCATAACCGGCTTGAGATAAATTGGCCTCTCCAAAAAACCGTGTGTAGCTCAAAGTAATCTGGTCCTCAGAGGTCGAGTCGAGGAGGGAGGGTGCAATGAGGCCCAAATTGATGTCGCCATCCTTCACCGCTATTTGGTTCCCTCCCAGGGCTGCCACCCGAGCCGGGGAAACCGTTTGTAGAATTTGAAAGTTCGTTTGGCCGTTGTCTTGTGCCTCGGCCGATGAGACGAACCACAATGCGAGAAGAAAGGATATAAGCCGTCGGTACATCATGCAGTGACAAAAAACGGAAAAATTCACGACATAGTGTTTGTCGGGTTAACCCACCTCTGTTATGTTGGTACATGCTCGCGTCCCTGCGAGTGTGTCATGAGTTTCGGATATCATCTGAACAACTGACTGGATCTAAAGCACACGCTCGCGTCTCGCGAGTGTGCACCGGATTTTTGGGAGGAGTCCGGAATGTTACCGGCAGCCATACCAACTGTACTATTGCAAAGTCACAATCCCTTCTATTGAAAAAAAAATCGGCCCAACCGATTGGGTTGGGCCGAATACTTTCAAATTACCGAAGGTTTTTACAGGTGACCTTAAGCCACTTTCAAAGCTGATTCGACTTTCTGATCCGTCAAGGCCGACTTCACCACGTCGATCATGTCTTCCACATAATGGAAGGTCAATCCCTTGATGTATTTCGGGTTGATGTCTTCTATATCCTTTCGGTTTTTCTCCGACAAGATGATCTCACGGATATTGGCGCGCTTGGCGGCGAGAATTTTTTCTTTGATGCCGCCTACGGGCAATACTTTGCCGCGAAGGGTGATCTCACCCGTCATGGCCAGGTATTTTTTCACTTTTCGTTGGGTGAAGAGAGATGCCAGAGCAGTCAGTATGGTCACTCCCGCAGAGGGGCCATCCTTTGGCGTGGCGCCCTCCGGTACGTGTAAGTGCACGTTCCACTTGTCGAACACATCTTGCTCGAGGTCGAGCACCGTGCTGTGGGCCTTGAGATATTCCAAGGCGATCATTGCCGACTCCTTCATCACATCGCCGAGGTTTCCGGTCAGGGTGAGCTTCCCCTTGCCTTTGGTCAGCGAGGTTTCGATAAACAGGATATCACCACCTGTCGGCGTCCAAGCCAAACCCGTCACCACTCCGGCCACGTCATTGTCTTGGTATTTGTCCTTTCCGTGAGCGGGGCCGAGTATGCCGTTGAGTTCATTCGTGGCAATTGTCGGTTTAAACTCTTGGTTCAGTGCGATCTGCATGGCACGGTGGCGCACCAGTTTCGAGATTCTTTTCTCCAGCCCGCGCACTCCGGATTCGTTGGTGTACGATTCGACTATGGCTTCCAAGGTCGGTTTGCCGATGCGGATTTGATCTTTCTTTAGACCATTTTCTTGGATTTGTTTCGGCAAAAGGTGTCGGTGAGCAATTTCCACTTTTTCCTCCACCGTGTAGCCGTTCACTTCGATTACTTCCATACGGTCGCGCAAGGCAGGGTGTACGGTGCTCAAGTTGTTGGCCGTGGCGATGAACATCACCCTCGACAAGTCGTAGTCCAACTCTACGTAATTGTCGTAGAAGGTGCTGTTTTGTTCGGGGTCGAGCACTTCGAGCATCGCCGAAGATGGATCGCCGTGTACGTCGCGGCCCAATTTGTCGATTTCGTCGAGGATAAATACGGGATTCGAGATGCCCACTTTTCGGATGTTTTGCAGGATGCGTCCCGGCATGGCGCCGATATATGTCTTACGGTGTCCGCGAATCTCAGCTTCGTCGCGCAATCCGCCCAGCGACATGCGGCTGTGTTTTCGCCCGAGTGCTTCGGCCACGGATTTGCCCAGCGAAGTCTTTCCGACCCCGGGAGGGCCGTAGAGGCAAAGTATGGGAGACTTCATGTCGCCTTTGAGCTTCAATACCGCCAAGTGCTCGATGATTCGTTCCTTCACTTTTTCGAGCCCGTAGTGATCGCGGTCGAGTATTTTTTGAGCGCGGTTCAGATCAAATTTATCCTTGGAGTATTCGTTCCAAGGCAAGTCCAATAGCGTCTCCAAATAATTGAGTTGAACACTGTAGTCCGCTCCTTGAGGGTTCATTCGCTCCAGTCGGCTCAGTTCTTTTTCAAAGGCCTTTGCGGTCTTCTCGTTCCACTTTTTCTTTTTCGAGCGCTTCTTGAATTCCGTGATCAGCTCGACTTGCGGATTGCCGCCGAGCTCCTCTTGGATGGTCTTCATTTGTTGGTGAAGAAAATACTCGCGCTGTTGTTGATCGATGTCGGTTTTGACTTTCGACTGAATGTCGTTTTTCAATTCGAGGAGCTGGAGCTCCTTGGTCAGGTTTTCCAACACCAATTCCGCGCGTTTACGCAAATCCGCGATCTCCAGTAGGTTCTGCTTTTCTTGCACCTCGATGTTCATGTTGCTCGAGATGAAGTTGACCAAGAAACTATAGCTTTCGATGTTTTTGATCGCGAATGAAGCTTCACTGGGAATGTTCGGCGATTTTTCGATGATCTGGATCGCCAAGTCTTTCAGTGAGTCAACCAGCGCGCGAAATTTTTTCAGTCCTTTTTCCGGTTTCAACTCGGGAAATTCCCGCACGCGAGCCTTCAGATACGGCTCCGTGGCTACGGGCTCAATCAATTCGAAGCGCTTCTTTCCTTGGATGATCACCGTGGTGCTTCCATCGGGCATCTTGAGTAGCCGCATGATCTTGGCAATGGTGCCGATGCGGTTGAGGTCTTGAAATTCGGGATCTTCTATACTCTGTTTCTTTTGGCTCACCACCCCGATCATTGCTTTGTTCCGGTAGGATTCCTGAACCAGCTTTATGCTCTTGTCGCGGCCTACCGTGATGGGCAGTACCACGCCGGGGAAAAGAACCGTGTTGCGAATGGCCAAAATCGGCAATTCCACCGGCGTCTCTTCGTTGTTTATGTTCTCTTCGTCCTCGCTGGTCAACAGCGGAATAAATTCAGTGTCGCCGTCTGCCATATTTTGTAAGTCGATGGATTCCCAAATATTTTGGTCGTTCATTGAAGGTTTTTTTATCGTTTCAAAGGCCGTCAAAATGTCAGTCAGGCCGTGGTTTTTATATGCTCCACCCCATAAGTCAATAGGCGTGCCAAACTCGGACTATGTCCGAAACCACCCGCGAAGGCCCGTATGACTCAAAAATGCGTCATCGAGAGATTAGACTTCGTATCGCCGATCTCTTTCGGCAATGAAATCGAAAATTCCTGCCTCGACCGATGTGAAATCCAAGGACCGTCGAACCATCATGGCTTTGGCGGCCTCCACGGCTTTGGCTTGGAGGTAAGGTGTAAATCCTTCCTCGGGTGACCCCCAGCGAAACGAGGGGATAAACTTTGGCGGAAACCCACCGCCAAACACATTCGTGCTCACGCCGATGACCGTACCGGTGTTGAGCATCGCGTTGATGCCTGTTTTGGAGTGATCGCCCATGATCAATCCGTGAAATTGACGACCGGTGTCTTCATAAGTATCCGTGTCATAGTTCCATACCCGCACCGTTCCGTAGTTGTTCTTGAGATTCGAGGTGTTGGTGTCCGCACCGAGGTTGCACCACGATCCCAGGACCGAATTCCCCAAAAAACCGTCATGGCCCTTGTTGGAATAATCGTGCATCACCACGTTGTTTACCTCACCGCCCACCTTGCTGTGCGCGCCAATGGTGGTCGCACCGTATATCTTCGCTCCCATTTTTACCACTGAGGATTCACCGAGCGCGAATGGCCCGCGAATCACTGCACCTTCCATGATCTCGGCGTGCTTGCCGATGAAAATCGGACCGGTCTCGGTGTTGAGAATACATCGATTGAGCACCGCTCCATCGCCGATGTATATTTCGGTGCCTTTGATGTATGCATCTTCCCCGCTGCCGGTCGTTCGATAATTTTTGGTGATCTCGCGAAAATCGCGGCGCAATACGACATCGTTGAGTGAAAAAATGTCAGCCGGCCGGCGCACGACCTCCGTCGGATGTTTAAATTCGATCCGATCCGCGCCGAAATCCTTCGGCATCAAATTGCGCTCACCATCAATGCCGGATTGCAGGTTCGCCACAATCGAATCATCCCATCGTGCCGCGACCGCAAAGTCATCTTTCACAAGCACTTGACCAGGTTCAAGCAAGGCCAGTTCTGCCATCAGCACCCGCGAGGGCAGTACCGATGCGCTCACGAATACCGCGTGATCATCCTGCCCATGCGGAGGCACGGTATCGCTCAGGCCGAGATACCCGGCAGTCAGCACGCCCGGTTGACCGTTGGCGTAGCGCGCCCATTTGTCGATGATCCGATCGATGCCGATGAGCAAATGAGAAACGGGCCGCGTCAGGCTCAGCGGCATCAGCGATTTTCGATGCGTGTCGACAAGGATGATATGCATGGGCGGAGGATTTCGAATTGCTGCACCGATTTTCGCTGCAAAGTCACAAAGATAAAAGTAACCCCGACGTCGTGCTCCAAATATTGAATTGCCAAAATCCTTTTATCGGTTTTTTGGGCGTGACCGCGGCCCTTCCGGGGGGGCCGCGGTCGGTCTACAGGCTTTATCTCTCTCGGTGAGCGGGGCGTTCCGCAACCCGCCCGCCGAGAGAGGATGCCGCCTTCCGCCCTCACGCAAACCGCTATCGAGGTCACCGCCGCAAAACGCTGCAGATCTCAATTTCTTTTCATTTGGTAACGGGCAAAAAAAATGCCTTTCCGTTTGGAAAGGCATTGATCAAATGCGTTTGTTGGAGAAAACCGATCAGTCTTCGGACCCGGTTTCTTCTTCAGATTCAGATTCAGATTTCTTCTTGTCGAATTTCGCGTAGCGCTTGCGGAATTTGTCCACCCGTCCTGCCGTGTCGACAAATTGCATCTTACCGGTATAGAAAGGGTGAGACGCGCTGGAAATCTCTAATTTCACCATTGGATATTCGTTGCCGTCCTCCCATTCTACGGTTTCGCTGGAAGCGGCCGTAGACCGACTCAAAAAGGAGTAATCGTTTGACATATCCTTGAAAACGACAAATCGATAATCTTCGGGATGGATGTCTTTCTTCATGATGCTTTCATTAAATGGGGTGCAAAGGTAAGCAAATGTTTCTTTCAGAAAAATACTTCGCTCAAAATTGTAATATTTGCCGAAGAAAACAGTTTTCCAAATCATGACGCAAAACTTCTTGCGATTTTTAATCGGAATATCGCTCGGCGCAGTAGCGGTAGTGGTGCTATTGTCGGGGTGCCGAAAGGAGGATTTCAATGAATCCCCCGATTTCAAACTCGAATTTTCGACCGACACCGTGGCCTTCGATACCATTTTTCAAGGCATCGGCTCGGCAACCCGTACATTGATGGTTTACAACCGAGGCAAAGAACGCGTCAAAATTTCGCGGATAACGGTCATCGACTCTTGCTCCAATTACGATCCGTACAGGATAAATGTCGACGGCACTCCCGGCCCGGTTGTCACCGATGTAGAAATCGGGCCCAATGACAGCGCATTTATTTTTGTGGAGGTCACCATCGACACGTCACTCATCTGCAACGCATTGGAAACGGGGGTCATCGAATTTGAGGTCAATGGCCGGATCCAATACGTTAACTTGATCGCCTATGGCCTCGATGCGGTATTTTATACGCCGACCGTTTTCCCCACCAACGGCCTGCCGCCCTATACCGTAATCGATTCCACGGTTTCCGTCATCACTTGGACGGCCGAAAGGCCCATCGTTATATATGGTTACGCGGTAGTCGACGAAGGTCAAAAACTCGTGATCGAACCGGGGGCGCGCATATACTTTCACAAGGGGTCCGGGCTGTGGGTATATAAAAACGCCTCAATCGAGGTCGGCCAAGTCGGCGCCGAGCCGGTGATCTTTCAAGGTGATCGTCTTGAGGCCGCTTATTCGGAAGAGCCCGGGCAGTGGGACCGAATCTGGATCAATGAAGGATCCAGCAACAACCGATTCAGCAATACCTTGATCAAAAATGCCTTTATCGGAATACAAGTCGAGCCCTTGCCCTTCGGTGAAGATGCAAACTCGCTTTCGAGCAATCGTTTGATTTTGGAAAATGTGGCCATCCGCAACCATTCCATCGCGGGGATTTACAGCCGCAATTACCGCATCAACGCGACCAACGTCGTTTTGAGCAATGCCGGCGAGCATTTGTTTGCCGGCACGGGAGCGGGGGAGTATACTTTCAGGCATTGCACCTTCGCCAACAATTGGTCTTTGGCGACGCGTCAAACGCCCTCCGTGTTCCTGACCAACCTGACCGCTATAGATCAGACGACCTTGGGCATCGGAAACATTCTCAACAGCCGCTTTCAGAATTGCATCATCTATGGCAACGGCATCAACGAATTCGGGATGGATTTCGAGACGGAAGACGTGACCATCGATCTCACCGTCGATCACACACTCATTCGCATGACCCAAGAAGATTTTGAAGCGCTCGATCAAAGCTATTTCGGAGACGGAATTTTTGTTGGGTTCACGCCGGGGTTCGTCAATTTTACCGGAGGCGATTTTCGCCTCACCGAATCGGCTTACGCTCGAGGCAAAGGAATTTCCCTGCCGGGAGTCAATACCGATATTACCGGGTTTCCATACGCTTCGCCTCCGTCATTGGGCTGCTTTGAATATCAGCCCGAATAAAGACATGGTTTCTTACTTCAACCCTAGCAAAAACTCCATGGTATCCACCCCATCGGCATAATCCCACAATTCGGGTTTTTGACTTTGACCGAAAGGAATGTCTTGGCGAGACACCACGCATTGTATCATTTCGGAATGCTCATCCAAGTATGACCGCAGAACTTCGGCATCGTCGTACCGCTCGAAATACACGGATCCCACCGGGCTGCCGAGCGCCGTCGATTCGCGAAAGAGCACGAAACCGTTGTCGAGCAACTTTTCGTCGTTGAGCAGCCAAGTCGCTTTGTAATAATCGTAGTTGTTGGCGTATTTGTGGTGGTTGACGATTTGGTTGTAAGGGTAGATCGCCTCAAAGATGCGGTCGATTTTGAAGTCGGCGGGAATGTAAATCTTGGCCACGTTGCGGCAGCCGAGTCCGAAGTAAGCGAAAAAATCATCGCCCAAGACGTGGAGTTCTTCATCGGTTTCATCTCCGGATATCACCGCAACGGAATTTCTGTTTTTGCGGATGACGTGGGGATACTTTCCAAAGTAGTACTCGAAGTACCGTGCCGTATTGTTGGACCCGGTCGCAATCACAGCGTCGAAATCAGAGAGTTTGCCGTCGACCCAAGTCACGGGGAATATTTCGGGAGAATACCGGTCTGCCAAAACCTCAAACAAAGTGGGAAGCAGCACGGCATCCTGGGTCGAGAGCTTTACCACCGGTTTATGACCCGCAACAATAGTGGTGAGCACATCGTGAAAACCGACCATCGGCACATTGCCCGCAGCGACCAACCCTATGCGTTTTGCGCTGCGATCAGAAGAATCGAGCTTTGGGTAATTGTCGAGCCATTTCGACACGGCCTCTTCGCGGAGCATGTGGGCGAGGCCATCCAAGGCGCGGATGGTGTTTTCTGTGGTGAACCAAGGATTCAGCGTTTTGGCACGGATAGCGGCTTCAAATAATCTTCTGCTGTCCGGATCGGTATCGGATTCGTCATTTCTGCGCAGGGCTTCCGACCAATCGATCAGTACATTGCGTAGAGCGGAGATTTCCTTGTTTCGCACGGGTTGTAGTTTGGTGGCCATTGAACAAGTTGTTTTCGATTCTTTCGTTAAAAGGGCAGTATATTTGCAAAAGTATTTATCACACAAAAATTAGCTGATACCATGGCTATAATTATAACCGACGAATGTATCAATTGTGGGGCTTGCGAACCGGAATGCCCCAACAATGCGATATACGAAGGAGGCGTGGAATGGAGGATGAGTGACGGAACCGACTTGAACGGAGAAGTGACCACCCCCATGGGTAACACCTACGACGCCGATGAAGAGCAGGAACCCGTCGACATGGATGTGTATTATATCGTAACCGACAAATGTACCGAATGTGAAGGATTTCACGATGAGCCGCAGTGCGCTGCGGTTTGTCCGGTCGACTGTTGTGTGGACGACCCTGATTACCGCGAATCCAAAGAAGAGTTGTTGGTGAAAAAGAACTTCATGCATTTGGAATGAAGAGCTGAAGTCGCCGGTCCTGACCCAATCGAAGGTTCGGAACAATACCGCGCCACCACAAACGTTTTTGCTCGTAATGAAAACCGTATCCCAATCGGCTAGGGCCGTTTTTTTCTTGTTATTTATCGGTTGCGGGCTTTTCGCCCACGGTCAAGGTTCTGACTTGGAGCGATCGGAACTGCGCATGGCGGAACTCCAAATATTGATCGGTTCGGCCCAGACCGATAAAGAGCGCATCGAAGCCTCAAATGAACTTGCGGAGATCTGCGATGAGGTGGTCAAGAAATCCGAGGCCTTCGAATACCCTTTCGGCCAACTCTACAAAATCAATACGCTCACCTCACCCGACGGAGCGTTTCGAATATTCAACTGGAATGTGCCGCTGCAAGACGGGACTTTTCAATACCGTCTGTTTGTTTGGCCTAAGGGCGCCAAGAAGCTCATCGAAGTGCACGACAAGGGAGAATTGACCCACGATGACGACATGGCCACTTTTGAAACGGAGGATTGGTACGGTGCTCTGTATTACGAGATACACCCCGTGAAGGCCGATGGAAAAACGGTGTATACTTTGTTGGGCTGGGACGGCAACAATGCGACGTCAACGAAAAAAGTATTGGATGTCTTGGTCTTTGATGGTAAGAAAGACCTTTATTTCGGCTATCCCATTTTCGAAACCGAATC
>CAJDXB010000092.1_pt1 | contig 10177 bp, 7 predicted proteins | sample 7391691 | NCBI WGS metagenome assembly CAJDXB01 (sample SAMEA7055747, study PRJEB34461) | soil metagenome | biome: terrestrial ecosystem; feature: Peninsula; material: soil | place: Antarctica | collected 2016 | reverse complement strand
AAAGACCAACCGCAGCGCGAATGCCCGGCGGAGCATTGTAATCAATACTAACTACTGATTACCAATCATGAGTTTTTGATTTCACCGAGCAACTCACGATACAAACCATAATTCTCTTCATCAAAATTGACGAAAACGACCTTGTCGATTCCGGGAACATCGGCGTTTTTGACCGCTTCAACCGCTATGCGAGCCGCTTCTTTCTTTGGGTATCCGTACACTCCCGTGCTGATGTTCGGGAAGGCCACGGTTTTTAATCCGAGATCGGCGGCGAGCTTCAAAGAGTTTCTATAGCAGTTGGAGAGTTTTTCCGCTTCGCCGGTGCCGCCGCCGTTCCATATCGGACCTACCGTGTGGATGATTTTTGTCGCGTTGAGGTTTCCGGCCGATGTGGCCACCGCCTCGCCCGCATTGAGCGGGCCGCGTTCATCGATGATTTCTTTGCATTCCCTGCCGATGGCTTCGCCGCCCGCGCGGTGTATGGCGCCATCTACGCCGCCACCGCCCGCCAAAGACCGGTTGGCCGCATTGACGATGGCATCGACATGCAGTTTCGTGATGTCTCCTTTGTGGATTTCCAATTTCATTGGGTCATTGTGTTTAAGGTGCATTATCCATGAAAGTAAAAAAACTTTCGGAATTGAAATAAATGGAACCTCGTTTGAACACAAGGAGTCTTTCTCACGTCTCCATATCTCCGGCGAATGGTTAATTTCGCCGACGATTTTCAGTGCCGATGAACCCTTGGGGTCGGCCCAAACTTTTCTCCATGGCCAAATGGCATAAATATATTCGCACCTGGCTGTACGTTGGTGCAGGCTTGGTTTTTCTCATGGTCATCATCGGTGGCATCACCCGACTCACCGGTTCGGGATTGTCCATGTCCGATTGGAACCTGGTCATGGGTTCGGTGCCGCCCACCAACGAAGCAGAGTGGCACGACACCTTCGAGCATTACAAACAGTTTCCCCAGTATCAAAAGCTCAATCGGGGCATGGCCCTCAGAGAGTTCAAGTTCATATTCTTTTGGGAATACCTCCACCGCATGGTCGGTCGATTGATCGGTGTGGTATTTTTCATTCCCTTCCTCATATTTTGGATTGCCGGCGCGCTGACCGCACGAAACTTCAAGCGCATGCTGGTACTTCTCGCCTTGGGCGCCGGGCAGGGCCTCATGGGCTGGGTCATGGTCAAAAGCGGTTTGGTCGATGTGCCCTACGTCAGTCACTTCCGGTTGGCCGCACATTTTTTGCTTGCAGTCGCCATCATCGGCTTGTGCCTGTGGTACGCACGAGATTTCACCGATCCACCCATACGCGCCAAAACCCCTGAGATCCGTCGGCTGAAGAAATGGTCCATCGCCGTATTGGTGGTGTTTTTCGTCCAGATTCTTTGGGGCGCATTCACCGCCGGCCTCCACGCGGGATTCATGTACAATACCTTCCCGCTGATGGGTGGCGGCTGGCTGCCTCCCGGCGCCTGGGCCATGAAACCGTGGGTTGTCAATTTTTTCGAAAATCCCGAAACCGTACAGTGGACCCACCGCGTAGTGGGCACCTTGCTTTTGGGAATGGTATTCGCACTTTGGTGGGGGGTCCGAGGCACCGCCCTCGATCGCATCACCAAAATCCGCGCCTCCGCATTATTGATCGTCATCGTGGCGCAATATAGCCTCGGCGTGCTGACCTTGCTCTTTCGCGTGCCCGTCGTTCTGGGCGTGAGCCACCAAGCCATCGCCATCGTATTTTGGCTCATCTGGCTCATTTATTACCACGGCCTGATCAAAATCGAAAGTCGAATGGAAAGCGCCAAGTGATCCCCGTTTCCAAAGTTTGAAAAGTCGGGATTCATGATTCGTTTTTGGGCGTGCCCCCGGCTTCAAACCTGTCAGGTTAACGTTCACTCGCGGGAAACCTGACAGGTTATCTCCCGGGGTCGGTCTGCCGCCTTTATCTTTTGCCGCATCGGCATGGAGGCGTAAGACGTGCCAGGAGCTTCCCGAGCTTGCCCTGAGCTCTTGTCGAAGGGGTCGCTCTTGCACGCCACGCCCCCAAACCGATGCGGACAAAAGGATACCGGCGTTCGCCCTCACGCAGATCGTCAAGCCGTCAAATTATTATGAAAGGATATCCGAAATCAAGGGTGAGACATAAACCCAATGGCAGAAAGGATACAAACGGGGTAAAAAAAATGGGGCAGCATGCAAAGCCGAGCTGTTCCGCGCTTGTCGGCCGAGCACACCGCCCCAAAGGTTTTGCGGTTGCACTACTGTAAAAACCCAACCTGACGATAAAGGAATCTGAACCCAATTGATGAGACGTGAGTTGACGGATTCTGCCGGCTTACCCCATGGGCAAGTTGGGATTCGATACTGATGGTTGTTTTAATTTCGGTTACCAAAATATTTTAACACGGGTTGGAACGCTATCCGCAACCAATGGATAAAAATACTATCTCGCCTATCAATGTCTTGTCGCAGATGTAACAAACATTGCTGCCGGCGTAACATTTACTTGCATTATCGGCTAAAGGCCGATCGTAATCGGGTTATGGTCCCGAATTTCATGTATTCGTCGGGAGACGTTGTCTTTTTCCCTCCCGCCTACCGTTCTTGATGGCAATGTTCACTCGGCGGAAAAAACAGAATGGGATTGCACCCAATTCTTAATTGTATTTCATTTCCGAACTTCAAAATCCGCATCGAATCGTGCGCAGTTATCGGAAGCGAAAATTGTTTCGATAAAATATGTTTGATGTGGGGTAACGTTGAAGTCTACTAGTCAATAATTGGTGGCAACTTGCAGATACCGAAAATCAAGAGCAGTCACTTAAAAAAAGCAAAGCCCCCGCGAATATTCGCGAGGGCTTCGTTTCAATTGGACTGCGTTCAAATACTAAAATGCAGCACGTACGGATAAGACGACGTTCCGCCCCGCCCCGGCCAATCCCGAACTATACGTGCGGTAACGTTGGTCCGTGATGTTCTCTACACCACCGCTGATGGACCAATGGTCGTTGATGGCGGTCAGCACTTTGAAGTTCAGCGTGTACCACGACGGCGAATAGGGGTTTCCGTCCGCATCTTTGGCGTAGAGATCGGGCTTGCCCTGTTCACCCACGTTGAGGTCTTTGTAGGCCACTTCACCGCTGTACACGGCGTTGAGCTCCAAACGCACTGCGCCGTGTGAATAGGAAAACCTCGCCACTCCGAAAAGGGGCGCCACGTGTCTGGCCGGGGATCTGCTGCCGTCGTCGAGTTCTTCCTCGCCGCTCTGGTAGTTGAGCTGTCCGGACAGGCCAAGCCCACCGGCAAACTTGGCTTCGGCGGAAGCTTGGATACCGTATATTTCAGCTTCCGCGGCATTTTGGATCGCCTGCACTTGGCTCAAGTCTCCATCGTATACAATGCTGTCAAGCCCGCCGAGTTGAAAGTCGCGACGTACCATCGCATTGTCGAGAAGGGTGTAGTAACCCGTCAGGTCCACCTTCAGCCAATCTTCGAATACGTGAGAAATTCCGAGTTCGAAGTTGGTGGCATATTCCGCACCCAAGTCGGGGTTGGGCACCACCACCGATCCGGGCTCCGAGTCGAAGATCTTGCCGACGTCGTCGATGTTTGGCGCCCGGAAACCGGTGGAGACCACGGCGGTAATCCGTGTGGCGTCCGAGACTTGATACACAAGCCCGACATTTCCGGTCAAGGCACCGTTGGAGATGTGTGCATCGTCGAATGGCAGAGGATAAAATCCGGTGTCGAAGTTGGCGTCGAGGTCGAATGCGTTGTACCGCGCGCCGAGGTTGAACGAAAACCGGTCGGTCAACTCGTGGCGATAGGCTGCATAAGCTGCGTAGGAGGCCCAGGTGGATTCGGGGTAACGCGGTGCGGTAGGCGTGACCTCGCCGGTGTTGACGTCGGTCCGTATTCCCGTCGATCGCACCTCGTCGTATACCACTTCGGCTCCGTAGATCAGTTGCCCTTTTCGGCTGAGTGACTTGGTGAGGTCGAGGTTAACGGCATAGGCGTCGACCTTCTCGGTGCGGCTCCGTTTCGATGGGTCGTTGAACTTGCGATCGATGCGGCTTTCCTCAAAAAACTGATAAGACAAGTTGAGGGTCAGCAAGTCGTAAAGCGTCGTCTCTTGCCGGTTTTCAATCGTCAGGTTGTTGAGCATCCACTCTTGGGGACCGTAGTACCACTCGGCGCTTTTTGGCAATCCTTTTTTGGTGCTCACCAATCGGTCGTACCTCGGCACATCGCCGGTGGCGGAGTAATGAAATCCGTAGGTGAAATCCCATTTTGTGTTGGGCTTGAAACGGATTTTCTGCATGACGTTGGTTTGTCGATACCCGGAGTTGAGCTGGAGTTCGGGATCGTCGTTGGTCATGACCACATCGGTGGAGTCCATTCGACTTACCGAAAACCCGCGGAGGTAATCATCCGGGCCGTTGCTGCCCATGCGCAAATCGCCGTAATCGGTATATGTGAACGAGCTCACCGAGGCCCATTTCTTTCCACCGACATTGACGTCGAGGTGGGTGGTGAGCTCGTTGTTGGCCGAGGCGAAACGCGTCACGGCCTTTCCCGTGACCAGTGGTTTGTCCTCGTGTGACAGCTGTGGCGTCAAGGTGCGAAAAGCCATGACTCCACCGATGGCATCGCTGCCATACAGGACGGAACCCGGCCCGAAGATCACTTCGGCAGACTGCATCGCCAATGGATCCAAGGAGATGACGTTTTGCAAGTTGCCGCTGCGAAAGATGGCCGTATTCATCCGCACGCCATCCACTGAGATGAGGAGACGGTTGGTGGCAAAGCCGCGAATCATCGGGCTGCCCCCGCCTTGCTGGCTTTTCTGAATAAAGACCTCGCCGGAGGCTCCGAGCAAATCGGCGGCGGTCTGCGGGTTTTCCAAAGCGATGAATTTCGGATCGATCTTCACGATTCGGTTGGGAATCAGTCGGTCTCTCTCTACGCGGCGCGTAGCGGATATCACGACTTGGTCGAGGTTGAATTTGGACCGTTTCAGATAGACGCGGTTATTGGTCTTTGCAATTTCCGTCAAGTTGATCTGCATGGGTTCGTAGCCCAGCAGACGGATTTGGATGACGTCGTTTGGCCCGAATTCTGAGAGATCGGCTTCGCCCAAAGCGTTGGTGACGGCAAAGTGGCTATGGCTATCGGTAAAAAGAGCTGCCGATGCCAAAGGTTTGTCGGTTTCGGCGTCGAGTAGGGTCAGTACCTGCGCCGAAACTGCCCCGCCCCAAAACATGAGGAGCAAAGCGGTGATGAACTTATTCATGGATAAAATATATAGGTTGACGGCGGAGCATGTCCATGGGGGTGGAATAGGGGAGTATGCATGGCTTTCTTCATGGCCGAATGGACCTACCATAGATCATATTCGTGTAGCCTTATGAAAGAGCTGAATACTTGGACTCGATCCCACCCGGAGGTGCAACCGCCCGGTGATGAAAACTGAGAATGCCTTGTTGGATGTTTAGATGCCGGCTGGAATATCCTGCGATTCATCGCACAAGGCGGGAGGGATTATGTCAACCTGGGCGGGGGAGTGATGGGCTCGATATGAGCCGTGTACGTTTGATCGAGGTGATGGAACAGGGATGAAAGATGCACATCTTCGGGTGGAAGAGGAATAGCCGAACCCCGTCGAAAATCGAAAGTGAAGGCTTGGAGTTGGTTTCGCGTGGTTTCGCCTTTTTTGTTGTTCATGGCGAGGTCAGCCAATCGGTCGAGTTTGCGGTTCAAGGCGGTTTCTTCGTGGTCCCACCACACGAGGTAGTGGACGGAGTCGCCAACGAACTGCGTGGATACGATATCGAACATCTCGCCTCGGTATTCGAATTCGCGGCTGTGTTCCCATCTCACGCGAAGGTCAACTTCGGCCTGTAGAAAGGAAAGCGTCATCAACTCTTCCCGAGGGAGGCTTTGCATCAACTCCCGTTTGACCTGCTTGCGGACGTGGTATTTCTCAATGCGGAGGCCTAGTTGCGCCAGTGGGTAGGGCAATACGAGCAAGGCAACGAGCAAAAGGGCGGAGAATGATTTCACGTGTGGCAAATGTAATCGCAACGAGAGAATTGGACAAAGGGAAGGTGGCGATTAATTGTCAATGGTCAATGGTAATTGGTTAATGGCTTGAATCGGAAAGATTTAAGTTGCGATGCCGATATTTGGTGGTTGGGAAGGTGGGGATTAATTGTTAATTGTTAATGGTAAATGGTTAATGGCTTGAATCGGACAGGTTTAAGTTGCGATGTCGTTATTTGGTGGTGGGGAAGTTGGAGGAGGTGCAGGGACAAGGTGTCTGTCTGTGACGTGATTTGCGTGAGGGCGGAAGGCGGTATCCCACGGCCGGCAGCGATTAGGGGCCGTGGGCTGTGCAGAGCGACCGGCGGAAGCTCCTGCACGGACCCTACGGCCCCTTGTCGCCGCAGGCCGTGGATAAAGCCTGTAGACCGACCCCGGCTAGAGGAAGGTGGAGAAAGTGGGGAAGGTGGAGGACTTGAGAAGGTAGGAAAAGTAGGGAAGGTAGCTGTCCGGGGGCACGCCCAAAAAAAGGATAAGATTCAATACGAAAGACTGCATCGGGATGGTGCCGAATGTCATGGCTTGTTATTCACGAGGCGGTGTTAACTGAATGCCATCAAGATGTTTTGGATTAAGGGGACTTTCATAGATTTGACGCGCCGAGTATAGACGTGCATTGACTCATGGGAATTCCGAAAACTTTGTTGGGCCGATCGCTGATTATAGGGTTTTGCGCCGCTTTTTGCAGTACGGGACTGTGGGCGCAAAATGCCGATAACCGCAAACTGGAGGCTTGGACCGACTCGGCGAGCGCAGCCATGGATGTCGAGAATATGGGCCGGGCGCAAGCGTACCTCGATAGCCTGACGGACAATATTACGGACGCCGCGGATCCACGTACGCTGGCCGCGTACTATACGGTGAAGGCCGAGTACAACTTTGGCGTCTGGAACCTGGAACTGTCTGAGGCCTCTTACAAACAGGCCCTTAAATATGCGGTGATAGCCGCCGACCCTCTGTACTTGACCCGGAGCCATTCGGGTATTGCGGACTTGTATTCGCGTCAGGGCAATTTTTATCGGGCGGTGTATTATTATGATCGGGCGTATGTGCTTGCCGGATCGCTGGACAGCGGCGAGTATTACTACCGCATGATGATCAATCAAGCGATAGCTTATGAAAGCGCGGGGCAAGTCGATAAATCCCTGGAGAATCTATTGCGCGCGAGGAAATTTTATGAAGCCCACCAAAGCTTGGCGCCGCTGGAGCGGATAGAGAACAACCTCGGGGAATTGTACCGCACGTTTTTGGATAACCCGAAGATGGCACAAGAGCACTATCACCGGGCGGTGGCCTTGAACCGGAAGTTGAACTCGCACCGTGGCCTGGCCCGAAACTACCACAACCTGGCTGTGCTATACCACGGGCAAGCGCAGTACGATTCCGCCCTTCACTACAATGCCTTGGCGCGCAAGGAACGGGTGGCTGCGGGCGACTTTGGCGCCTTGGCGCTCGAACACCACAACATGGGCAATATCCAACTGGACTTGGGCAATGCTGCGGGTGCCTTGGAGGAGTTTCAGAAGACATTGGACATCAGTGAACGAGATGGAATAGCCAAAGGGATTTATTACGGCAACCTCGGAATGGGCGACACCTACCGGTCCAAGAAGGATTATTTCACTGCGCGAAAACACTACCGGTCGGCACTGGAAAATGCCATGGAAATGGATTCGAAGACGTTGATCTCCGAGGCGCTGAACCGCCTGTATAGATTTGAGGAAGAATCGGGCCGGTATCGGGAGGCCCTGACTTACTACGAAAAATACAAGACGTTGCAAGACTCGGTAACGGCGCACGTCAATGCCGATCGGTTGGCCGAAATACAAGTGAAATATGAAACCGGGCTGACCGATGCCGAAAACCAACGGCTAAAGGCTGAGCAGATTGTGAGCGAATCCGAGCTGCGCGACCAAAAGCGCAATACGATAGCGCTGATCATCGCCTCTGCATGTTTGGTGTTGATCGGCGGTATATTCCTGAACTTGGCGCGCGGCCGAAAGAAGGCGTATGCCAAGGAAAAGCGACTGCACGAGGAACTGGAGAGAAAGCACAAAACCCTGCTCGAAAAAGAAGCTGAACTACTGGAGGCCCACCGTTTGAAAGACCATATTTTTGCGGTCATCGGACACGATCTCCGCTCTCCGCTCATCTCTATCCATTCGTTGATCAAGTTGTTGTCGGATAAAGCGATATCACAGGATGAGATGCACGAACTGGTGGATGATCTGAGCGCTCAAACCGAAGTGGGCTTGCAGAGCTTGGACCGCATACTGGAATGGTCGCGCCAAAAGCACGACCACCGAACGGAAAACCGCAAGATCGTCGATCTCAGAACTGAAATGAACTACATCCAAGAGGTCATGGAGTCAAGACTGCAAGAGAAGGGGCTGTCGCTGCACATTGCGATCGACCATTCCTGCCCATTGCATGCCGATCCCAATCAGCTGCGGAGTATCTTGACCAATCTTCTGACCAACGCGATGAAATTCAGTCCGGAAAACGAAACCATCGAAGTGATGTCGACCTGTGTGGAGGGCGGTCGTGTCGGCACGAAGGGCGAGCGCGGCACGGGCATCGGATTGCAAATCGTGCGGAGTTTCGTCGAGTCTCACCGCGGGTGGTTTTATTTGACCAACCATCCGAGTGGCGGTGCCTTGGCGACGGTATTTTTTCCCGATGTGGAAGGGCCGGTTGGGGATTCATCGTCCGACGGGTAAAAATGGGCCGAAGACCGCCTTTGATTCGACCGAGGTCAAACATTTAAAGGAATTGATGGTTCCGATAACCTAATGATGGTAACCATGAAGACAACAATCACAATCCTACTGTCTCTATTCCTTTTTTCCTGCAATCAACAAACTCCGGAGAATGCGCAAGACTTCATGTCCGGGGAAAAACAAGAGGTTCACACCGATGCCAATGCTGAGATTGAGGCGTTTGAAATCATAAATACCGATGAACTCAACCGTGTATTGTTGGAAGAGACGAAGGACTTGTCCGCACGGGAGGTGATGGAATTGTATTATCCCCGAGAGTTGGAGACAGGGGAGGGGAATGAGAATGAGAAGATAACGGTGTCGGAAAAGACGCTCAAAAATGGAAATACCGAGATCACTTTAATTCACGACAATAGATTGGATGATTCCGTGAAAGGTGAGAAATACATCATGGAACTGAAAGGAACGGATGGAGAATGGGAGGTTGTGTCCCTTAAAAAGAACTGGAAGTGTTGGGATGGAAGAGGCCACGTAGATTGGGGCACGGAGCTGTGCAAATAACTTCAAATCGCCGATTGAACGAAATCCGTATTGATGCGGAGTTTTGGACGAGTGAAGGACCGGTGGTGGAAGCCGTTCGGCCATATCTTAAGCCTGAATAATGAAAAACCTAAAAGACAAGACCGTCCTGATAACCGGTGGCGCCTCCGGCATCGGCAAGATAATGGCCCGACTGATGTTGGAGCGGAGAGGCAAGGTGGTCATCTGGGATATCGATCAAGCGAAACTCGACGAGACGGTTGCGGACCTGAATGCGCCCGGCCGTGTTTTCGGTTTTACGGTGGATGTTTCGGATGTGACGCACATCCGAGAAGCCGCCCAACGGGTGAAGGCCGAAGTCGGTGAGGTAGATGTGTTGATCAACAACGCCGGTATCGTGGTGGGAAAATACTTTCACGATCATTCCACTGCAGACATTTCCAAAACGATGGCGATCAATGCAGAAGCACCGATGCACATCACATCGGAATTTTTGGATGGCATGCTGAGCCGGAATTCGGGGCATATCTGCAACATCGCCTCTTCGGGCGGTTTGATATCCAATCCGAAAATGTCGGTTTATGTGGCGAGCAAATGGTCGCTGATAGGTTGGTCGGACAGCCTCCGGTTGGAAATGAAAATGATGAAGAAGGATATCGGCGTGACGACCGTCATGCCGTATTTCATCAATACGGGTATGTTTGACGGGGTGGAATCAAAGATTCCGATTCTCGAGCCGGAAGCGGCTGCGCTGACGATGGTCAAGGCCATCGAAAAGAACAAGCGGATGTTGACCATTCCCGGGTAT
>CAJDXB010000085.1_pt1 | contig 10281 bp, 8 predicted proteins | sample 7391691 | NCBI WGS metagenome assembly CAJDXB01 (sample SAMEA7055747, study PRJEB34461) | soil metagenome | biome: terrestrial ecosystem; feature: Peninsula; material: soil | place: Antarctica | collected 2016 | reverse complement strand
ACAAGAAAATCAAATTCAAATTATTTCTGTAGCGCGCATCGCCAAAGAAAAAAATACAGTCTTCGCATTGAAATGCCTCCGAAATATTCCTTCAAAATATCGTGTTACTGCCAACTTTATCGGTCCGGTTTACGATGAAGACTATTTTGAAGCGTGTAAAGTAATTGCAGATGCCTTACCATCAAATGTATCGGTAGTATTTAGTGGGGCCATGCCGCCGGTTGAGGTAAGTCAGGAATTGGCAAAATCACATTTGTTTTTTCTGCCCACCCTCGGCGAAAACTATGGGCATGCTATTATAGAATCTTTGCTAAGCGGGTTACCTGTCTTGATTTCTGATAAAACACCATGGAATGACCTACAGCAGGACGGATTGGGGCGCGATCTTCCTTTAAGTAACCCCGAAATGTTTACCAATTATATCTCGCTGGTTGCGGCAATGTCTCAATCTGAATACGATCAAGCTTTTGAGAACATTAGTAAAAATGCCGCAAAAAGAGTTCATTTGGACGAGAATATTGAATCCTATAAAAACCTCTTTCGATGAAGAAAGTAGATTTTTCTCTTTATGATAATAGTCACTACCGCCCCGGATCTTCGGTGCGTAGAGGTTTGTGGTATTTATTTAGTCTTGTTTTCTTTCAATCCTATTTATTTCCGTTTTCACCTTTAAAGCGTTTTCTTCTCCGTTTATTCGGAGCTGATATTTCAAAAGGGGTTGTTATAAAACCAAGTGTTTTAATTAAATACCCTTGGTTTTTAAAGATTGGCGAAAACTCATGGATCGGCGAAAAGGTTTGGATAGATAACCTTGCTGAGGTAAATATTGGCGCCAATGTTTCGATTTCTCAAGGGGCAATGCTTCTTACGGGAAATCACAACTACAAAAAGCAAGGTTTCGATCTGGAGGTTTACCCTATTTCTATTCAAGATGGAGCATGGATCGGAGCTAAAACAGTGGTTTGTCCGGGAGTTGTATGCGAAACACATTCCGTGCTCAGCGTGGGGTCAGTCGCAGTTAAAAATTTGGAAGCCTATCAGATATATTCTGGAAACCCCGCTGTAGCCGTTCGCAAAAGAGTGATCGAATGAAAGTAACGGTTATCACGATTGCGTATAATGCTGCCGACACCATCGAAGAAACGATCTTGTCTGTAATAAATCAGGATTATCACAATCTGGAATATATTATTGTAGACGGTGCGTCAAAAGATAAGACTCTAGAGATTGTCCAGGACGCCATGAACAAAGGGGTTGATCTCGCTACGGGTGATTTAATCGCCATTCTCAATGCAGATGACACCTATGCCCATCCGAGAGTTTTAAGCCTTGTAGTTGAAGCCTTGGAGACATCGGGTGCTGATTCTTGCTACGGTGATCTAATTTATGTAGATAGAACCAACCCCGATAAGACCACACGAACTTGGATTTCCGGTCCTTACAAAAAGGAGTCTTTTTTAAAAGGATGGATGCCCCCGCATCCTTCATTTTTTGCGAAGCGTAATTTGTATCTTGATTACGGAGTTTTCAATACGCTACTCAAAACAAGTGCTGATTACGAATTAATGCTCCGGTTTTTATTTCGTCACAATTCCACTACCGTCTATTTAAATGAGGTTTTAGTAAAGATGAAGGTAGGCGGGCAAAGTAATGCATCGCTTAAAAACAGATTAAAAGCCAATCGGGAAGATCGGTTATCGTGGAAAATTAATGGATTAAAACCCGGGAATTTAACCTTGATAAAAAAACCGTTACGTAAGATTATGCAATTTTGGAAACGTTAGAATTTCGCTCGTGATCTGCGACGTATACGTTTCTTCTTGGTAATGCGACTGTAGCGTTTTTTATAGAAGCTACTGCGGCCTTTTAATACGTAGCTATAAGTAAACTGCGTAAATAAGTATCCGTCATTATTAGTTACATCTCCTCGTTTCTCCCCGGGTGCAAAACTCCCTGCATTTGGAACGTCCAAACCATATTTTTCTGCGTAAGCGGCCGCATCAGCCAGCGACTCGGGAGTGGTTCGATTTGACATGGCTCTTGCTAATTCAAGATTGCCTTGAGCAAGTTGATTATCGCGGGCATAATTTGTACTGACATCATCGATATAATCGGTAAAGGTTGTACGATATCCAATTTCCCATCCGATGCGATGCACTTTTTTATGGGTAAAGTATAATCCGATTCCGGCGGGAAGCGTAAACTGCCATAATTTGTAGTCTACTCCTTCGGTTTTTAAAGGTTGAAGTTCCACTAACTCCCCGTCATATTCTGCCAAGGGCCCGTAATAACGTGCTTTGGGATTATGCTTCATTACACCTGCACCGAGAAATCCATAAATTCTAAAGTCAGGATTGTAGTATCCACGCCCGCTCACGTCATTATCGTAAAACAAAGTAAGCTCTAACCTTCCGGTAAGTTCAGCAATATTGTTTTGAAAACTCAGGTTACGCGCTACGCGAGGTGGGTTTTTTGAGTTGTAATCGTTCGCTTTTATTTTCCCGAAATTAAACCCAACATTTGCGGAAAGCTGAGGCGATATTTTATAACGCGCAAATCCTCCAACTACATATTGTGTGCGATTTAATTTCATGTCAAAAATAAAATCGCGGCGCGTAAGCTCTTGCCCTCCAATCTCTCCGAGGTAATTTGAGGCGCCCATGCTTGCGCCAAAATCCCATCTATACTGCGCTGTAATAGATGTGCTTATACCTATTAGAATGGCAATTAATATATATGCGCGAGTTTTTTGCATAGGGGCAAATATAGAAAGTAAAATGTAAACTTTATAAGGTTTAGCTGGTTAGTACGATAATTCCTCGCTTTAAGGTTTCGGCAATCTTTTTCGTTAATTCGCAGTTTCAATTTCACTAAGTTTCGATTATGAATGTAATTTCGAAAATGCTTAACATTAAGTATCCTGTTATTCAGGCTGGTATGGTGTGGTGTAGCGGTTGGAAAATGGCGAGAGCTTGTTCTGAAAATGGAATATTGGGTGTTATTGGATCGGGTTCTATGTATCCTGAAACTTTAGATTTACATCTTTCAAAATATACTGGGGCATGTTCTAGGCCTTATGCAGTAAATCTCCCTTTGCTTTATCCGGATATCGGCGCTCATATTGATGCGATAATCAAATATAGCGTTCCAGTTGTTATTACTTCAGCCGGTTCTCCCGCTAAGTACACTGACGTTTTAAAATCGGAAGGAATTAAAGTAATGCATGTAGTGAGCAGCGCCAAGTTTGCCGAAAAAGCACAAAAAGCCGGCGTCGACGCGGTAATTGCTGAAGGCTTTGAAGCCGGAGGGCACAACGGCCGCGAAGAAACCACCACGATGTGCTTGGTTCCGGAAGTGTGCCGCGCCGTGGATATTCCGGTGGTGGCGGCGGGTGGCATCGGTTCGGGGCGCGCCGCGTTCGCTGCAATGTCGTTGGGCGCCGACGGAGTGCAAATCGGATCGCGATTCGTCGCCTCGAAGGAGAGCAGTGCTCACGACAATTTTAAGCGTGTTGTGGTGGAAGCTGAGGAGGGCGCAACCAGGTTGACTTTGAAAGAACTCGCTCCGGTTCGCTTGGTAAAAAACGGATTTTACGACCAAATCGAAGCGGCTTATGCGCGTTGTGCGACGCCGGAAGAGCTACGCAATATGCTCGGCGTGGGGCGTGCGAAGAGAGGCATGTTCGAAGGGCAGCTCGAAGAGGGTGAACTCGAGATCGGCCAAGTGTCGGCGTCATTGCGCGAGGTGAAATCCGTCGCCGAAATCGTAGACGAAATCATCGAAGAATTTGAACGAACAAGAATGGAAATGTCAAAAATATCTTTGCGATGATCGGCTATACGCGTCACACGCTCGACAATGGTCTGCGGTTAATCATCCACAACGACCCATCGACGCCCCAAGTGGTGGTCAACACTGTATACGACGTGGGTTCTCGCGATGAGTCACCCGATCGGACCGGCTTGGCCCATCTTCTGGAGCACCTGATGTTTGGAGGCAGCAAGCACATCCCGGACTTTGATTTGCCCCTGCTCAAAGTCGGCGGCAACAACAACGCTTTTACGGGGCCCGACTATACGGATTACTACATCCAACTGCCGGCGGACAACTTGGAAACCGCTTTTTGGCTTGAATCCGACCGTATGTCGTGGTTGGCGCTGAACCAACCGGGGCTGGACAACGAGCGGAATGTGGTCATCGAGGAATACCGCCAGCAATACCTCAACCGACCCTACGGCGACGTTCAGATGTTGCTGAACCCTTTGATGTTCAAGAAGCATCCGTACCGCTGGCCGACCATCGGCAAGGACATCGACCACATCCGCGACGTGACCCTCGAGGAGGTACGCGACTTCTACGAGCGGTATTACCACCCGGCCAACGCCATCCTATCCGTTGCCGGCCCTGTGGAAGTCGGGGAGGTCATCGATCGCGTGGAACACTGGTACGGCGAGATTCCAAAAGGAAAAACCCATGACCGCTCTCTGCCGGTGGAGCCGAAACGGACCGAAAACCGCCGCGAAACGGTCGAACGCCTCGTACCTCAAGACGCGCTCTATCTCTCTTGGCAGTCGCCCTCGGTGAGGGATCCCGGCTTCTTCACTTTTGCACTGCTGGCCGAAGTGCTGTCCGGGGGGACATCGGCAAGGTTCCACCGACATTTGGTGAAAGGAGAAAAACGATTTTCCGAACTGGCGGCCTTCGTGCGAAACAGTTTCGACCCCGGCAATTTCACCGTATCCGGTATGCTCAACCCCAAAACCGATCTCGACACTGCCCGCGAATCCATTTTGGCCGAGTTTCGAAAACTGACGCGAGACGGATTGGCCGACCGCGAGCTTCAAAAAGTGAAAAACAATGTGGTCTTCAGCCAGACGGTCAATGAAGTTGGAGTGCTTTCCAAAGCGATGAACCTCGGCTACTTTGAGCTACTCGGCGACATCGAAATGATAAACACATATGTAGATGGTTACCTGGCCGTGACGGCAGACGAAATCATCGAAACCGCACGCCAACTGAGCGAGCGGCCATTCGCCGAACTTTATTACCGCGCCGTAGACGTCGACTCATCTCCTTCCCAACCCGAAATCACCCCACAATTGTGAGCACCATCGATCGCACCATACCTCCGAAACGCAGCATTCCGAGCGAGCTGCCGGGCCTGAACACCTCCCGCGAAACGACCGCCAACGGTATTGACATTTACCTCAGCGAAGGCGGTGACCAAGACTTGATAAGTATCCGTATCGAGGTGATGGCCGGTGCGGTATTTCAGTCCAAACCCGCAGTGGCATCTCTATGTGGCTCCATGCTCACCAAAGGCACCCTAAAAAGAACCGCCGATGAAATCGCCGAAGAAACCGGTTTCTACGGAGCCCATATCCGACCATCGGTAGAAAAAGAAGATGCGGTCATTACGCTCTTGACCCTCAACGAGCACCTGGTGAAACTCATGCCCTTACTCGCGGAAACCATCATCTCCCCATCCTTTCCCGCGGATGAACTCGAAACCATGTGCCACCGCCGAAAAAGCCGGCTTGAGATCAAACTCCGCCACGTCCAAACCAAGGGCCAGCGGAACTTCGAAAAAATCATGCTCGGAGGCACCCCGTACCATACACCGGTTGTGCCGAGCGATTACGCTGAGGTCTCCGCCGCCGATTTGGCCGACTTCCATCTTCGATACTACCGACCCGAACGCATAAGGTGTTTCATCGCCGGCAAAGACACCGAACACGCCGCGAGATTATTCGCCGAACATTTCGAATCATGGGCTCCCCCGGCATGTGAGATTGCGACGGACCTGGACTTCGAGTGGAAATACGCACCTCAAGACATTTGTGAAAACGACGATTCCGCTTCCCAATCGGCCATTTTCGTGGGGATGCCGGGGGTGTCCTCCGACCATCCGGACTTTGCGGCCTTGTACTTTCTCAATAAGGTCCTCGGCGGGCATTTCGGGTCCAGGCTTATGCGAAACCTCCGCGTAGAAAAGGGATTCACATATGGAGTTCGCAGCTATTTCACCGAGCACTCTGAGCTTTCCTACATGACCATATCGACCGAAGTGGGTCGCGACCACACCGAAAATGCCCTTCTGGAAATCAAACGCGAGTTGACCCGGTTGACCGAAGAACCCATTCCCAAAGAGGAAATGGACTTGGTGCTCCACCAAATCGCCGGCCGACTCGCGGCATCACTCGACGGGCCTTTCCAACGAAGCTCGGCGCTGATGTCACTGCTGCGCCGCGGTTTGGATGGCGAACACTACTCCCGACTTTTGCGCAGTATTTTCGAACTCGACGCCGAGACCTTGACTGAAACGGCGAGGCGCTACTTCGACATCCATCGCACTTCGACGACGGTGGTCGGCGGCTGTCCATCTTGATTCGTTTCAGGCCAAAAATTTAATCCCCACTTTTACACACCGGCAAACCCCACGGAAGACCGGAAGCCAAAAAAAACTTAGACCGCCGCGAATAGACCAACGACAAAACTGCCCGCTTGGTCGAACCGACAACATTTCCCATCTTGGAGCGTCAAAATAATGAACCTCTGAAACCGTTAACGAGATAAAATTGCTTGGTATCCGCCTCAAATTGCATATCGCTGAACTTCAAACCGCATTCCGCATATTTCTGATCATGTGCATCGCGGCGGGCGGAGCCATGGCTCAAAGTCCGGCCGATTCCCTGTGCACGCATGTGAACACTGACGGAACAATTGATTTGTCTTGGACCATCCCCGATGATGTCGGCCCTGCCAACACGTTTCAAATCTTTCGCAACCAAGGCGCGGGTTTTGTGGCCATAACCACCGTAGGACCCACCCAGGACTTATACCATGACGATGCCGTCAATGCGAATGCCCAAGCGATTAAATACTTCATCCGCACACTGGGTTCTTCCGAACCCGTTTCGAGCATTACAGTCAGCACCATTTTTTTACAACTCAACTCCTCGGACCTCGGCTCGGTCGCCAACTTATCTTGGACCCCTCCCTTCACGGACATGCCCGCAGGGAGTGAATTCACGGTGGAAAAAAGAATCAGCCCCGGGGCATTCCAGACCCTCGCCATTGTACCGACATCGATCACCTCACTAAAGGACACGCTATACGCCATGTGTGGAACCGCAAAGTCCATCGACTACCGCATCATTTACGACGGTCCGTTCTGTCCATCCCAATCTCCCATCGCCTCCGGCGAATTCCAAGACCTTCTCGGCCCACCCGTTCCCGATGTCGAAACCATCACCACCGACCCCGAAACCGACGATGTCACCGTGTATTGGTACCCCGTATCCAGCCCCGACCTTAAGCAGTACGTGGTTCAAAACATCGATCCGATTGCCCAAACATACATCGACGTCGGCGTGGTACTCGCGGGAGAACCGACGGAATTCACATACACCTCCGCGCCCCATGACGAGAGCACCACATTTGGAGTGCGCGCCGAAGACCAATGCGGCAACGAGCAAAACTTCAACTCCACGTATACCACCATGTGGGCCGAGGCTTTCTACACCGAGTGCGACCTCGAGACCTTGGTTGCCTGGAGCCCTTATGAAGGCTGGCCGGAAGGAGTGGACGAATACATCATCCACGCCTTCGTCGACGGTAGTGATCAAGAAGAGTTCGGAACCGTCTCCGCCGAAGAACTTTTTTACAACGCCACGATCGAGCCCAACCGAGAATATTGCTTTTATGTCGAGGCGGTGAGCCTTGGTGATCAACGGTCATCCACCTCAAACGCTGCGTGCGTCACCACCGATTACCCCATCATTCCCGACAGTTATGATATCGCATTGGCGGCGGAAGGGGTGGACATCTGCGCCACTCCATTCGATGGTGACCCTCCGGATCCACAGGCCCAAGCGAAACTGGATTTCAGCAAGACCTTCGCGTTCACCGATTTCAAGATCATCACCGACCCGATGATCTACGAATTCAGCGACATCGACGCCACGGACATCCACAACTCCATCGGTGAGACCCGTGATTTCTTCACGTTGTTCGACTTCAGTGCCAAATGGGACCTTGTGCCCACAATGCTTTGTCAAGACCATGAGCAGGTGATCCACGGCTTCATGGGCCAGACCACCGCCTTCCGCAAGCAGTTCGTGAAGCCCAATGTCACCATCATGGGCGAGAACAAGCCGCAGGGCACGGTGAAATACATCCACGGTGAATATGGTCTGGGGCAATGGACCTTCTATGGCGGACACGATCCCGAGGACTACCAGCACATGGTGGGCGATCCCCCAACGGACCTGAGCCTGTTCCCTAACTCCCCGGGGTATCGCTTGATCCTGAACAACATCCTCTTCCCCGCAGCGCGGAAGCGGAAGCAGAAGACCTGAGCCTCCGTTCCGTAGTGAACCGTGCCGTCCCCCGGATGACCGGAACGAGGGCCGATCAGCCGTGTTTTGACCGGTGCCTGCCAGTTAAATGTCCCCGCAGAAGGACAATGCCGCTCAGGCATCCCTATGTTTGTGGCTGCAATCCTTCTTCATGGACCTTTCAAAGATCATCTCCATTACCGGTAAATCCGGGCTTTACCGGGTGGTGGCGCAAGGCCGCCAAGCCTTGATCGCGGAATCCCTCATCGATAAAAAACGGATCCCTGTGCACTCCAGCGTGCGTGTGAGCTCCTTGGACGAGGTGAGCATGTACACCAAAGGGGATGATGTGCTTCTTTCCACCGTGCTGGAGAAACTGCACAGCTTGGAAAAAGGCAAGCTGTCGGTGAACCCGAAGGGTGATCTGGAAGCCCTGTATGACAAGCTGGGCGAGGCACTGCCGAACTATGACCGCGACCGGATCTACTCCAGTGACGTGCGCAAGTTCTTCATGTGGTACCAGATGATGGTCGATGCCGGTCTCTTCGAGGAGGACAAAAAGAAGAAGAAGGCCGAGGCTGAAAAGGAGGCCAAGGACGACAAGAAGGTGAAACCCGCCGGCGCGAAGGGCGCACCCAAGAAAAAGGCCGCTACCGCAAAGCGGACCACCACGCCCAAAGCGGGCGGAGCCTCCAAAGCGAAGGCTAAGCCCATGCACAAGGGCGCTCAAAGAGGAAGTTGAGCGGACAGGGGGGAGTGGAGCATTATCCTGCCACTCACCTATCTTGCGGTCATTCCGTAACATCCGCGCTATGAAAAATAGGTACTCCTTGGCCACCAAGTCCTTGGTATTGGCCGCTATCGCCGGGGCTGTAGCACTTTCGGTGGCCTGGTCCAACGGGCAGGTCCCTGTGGCCCATGCGGCATACCATACCCCCGCTGAAGTCGCTTCGTTCCGCAGTGCCAACGGCCTGCCCCTGGATTCAAGCGCGAACACTTACTTCGTGGGCAGCGGCCACTGCAACGGTTGCCACGGTCATGACCCCTCGGAGTATGCGATGGTCACCGTCGACGGCCGCGACGTGAACGTGTCGGACGATTGGCGCAGCAGCATGATGGCCAATGCCGCCCGGGACCCTTTCTGGCGCGCCAAGGTGAGCCACGAGGTGCTCGTCAACCCGGCCCATCAGGTGGCACTGGAGGATAAATGCACCAAGTGCCATGCCCCCATGGGCAACTTCGAGCATCATTTCACGGGCCAAGGACCATATTCCATTGCCTACATGGAACAGGACGACATCGCCCTGGACGGTGTGAGCTGCGTGCCTTGCCACATGCAAAAGGAAGAGGGGATCGGCAATTTCTTCTCCGGTGACCTTCAACTCGACACCGCACGGTTCCAGGTCACCCGTGCGGGCCATCCAGTTGATCTCACGGCGAAAGAATTCACGTTGCTTCGCTACTTCATGAGTCACCCCGGCGAAGTGCTGTCTCAAGAACACCTTCTCGAACAGGAACGGAACCGCGAAGCCGGTGGCGCCTGCGATGGTGGCCGCGATCAGGACCAGGCGGAGAGCCGAACCGGTGCTCTTGAGGGAAGCGCGCTCGTAGTAGACGATCGACGCGAACACGAAGATGGACACCGCCAACCAGAACGGCATCCGCCCGATCAGGCCGGCGGCGAACACCACGCTGAAGATCAGGGTCACGAGTAGGCGACTGTTGGAGGCAGCGGCCTCGGTGCCCATGACCACCGTGGACGCCGCTTCCGCTTGGAGCTCGTCCAGCGGGACGACCTCTTCTGGAAGATGAGACGCAGCCGCGGCGACGGTAGCTTGCCCGTTTGCCTGCGCGTTTGCCTGCGCGGTCGCCGCAGCCGTCTTCGCGTTGCGGTTGCCGACGATGTAGCGGACCAACATCACGGCGGCGAGCAGCGCGATGA
>CAJDXB010000152.1_pt1 | contig 10336 bp, 9 predicted proteins | sample 7391691 | NCBI WGS metagenome assembly CAJDXB01 (sample SAMEA7055747, study PRJEB34461) | soil metagenome | biome: terrestrial ecosystem; feature: Peninsula; material: soil | place: Antarctica | collected 2016 | reverse complement strand
GCCATCGCTTTGGGCGTGGCCGACCTCTCCCTGGCCGAAATGGTGGAGGCCTATATTCCTTTCGCCAATGCCGGTGTTCGACGGCCTCTGCAATATATCGAGCGCATCGAATCGGCCGATGGCAAGACCATCTTTGCACTGGATAAATCACCTTCCAATAAGGACATCCGCACTTTCGACCCCGCCATCGCCGAGACCATGCGCGCCATGCTGGAGCTCGTGGTCGACAGCGGCACGGCACGATCCATACACGGCCGATACGGGGTGCGTACGCAAATGGCCGGCAAGACCGGCACCACCCAAAACAACTCCGACGGATGGTTTATGGGCCTTACGCCGGGAGTGGTCTGTGGTGCCTGGGTCGGCGGAGAATCTCCTTTGGTGCGATTCAGGAGCACGGCCTTGGGACAAGGGGCCGCCACTGCCCTACCCTTGATCGCCGATTGGGTCCGCGCCTGTGAATCCGATTCCAAAACGGCTAAAATCCTCGGCCGCAACTTTCCTCCGCTCAGCCCCGACGTCGCCTTGGACATGATCTGTCCCCTCCACGTCGACAGCCGCACCGAAGGCTTTCTGGAAGGATTGTTTAGTAAAGATGCCCGAGAGGAAAGGCGTGAGATCAAAGAGCGAACGATAGAAGAGAGAAAGGAAGTCGGCAACGACGAGAAATCCGACAAGGAGGAGGGATGGATTAAAAGGCTGTTTGACAAGCTGAAGAAGAAGTAAGTCGGTCTGCAGGCGGTCTCGTCGGTGATTGATGTGGGTGTTGGGTGATCAACTTCTCTCCACTTCGACGACATGGACTTTTTCTTGTTCTTGATGACGGCAAGTATAAGCGCAGTGCAGGATTTCGAAGCACTTAGCTTCAGTTTCCCGTAATGTTCATTGCTTGTAAAACACTCATTTCTAGACGATAGTCCTATGCTACCGCCTATATGGTGTCTGTCAATACAGTCAAGTGTCCGATTCAGAAAGTCCAAGAGCAAAGCTTGCACTGAGCATTTGTCGAAGTGGCTTGCGAAGCTCCTGGAAACCGCAGTTTACTCGAGCAAATGAGGATTTCAAGGGGCGAGTGTAACGCAGCTGTTGGACTTTATGGACGGACACTATATAATGTTAGCCAAAGGCATTTTCCGTTAGCCCGGTTTTAAGAGGTGAAAAAAATACAGTCCTCTTCAATTCTTGGACTGGGATGAATGGTGCAAAACGTAAAACATTCACGAATACTTCACTGTTACCAATAAGTCCTTGGCAATAGCAAATGAGTATGGTTTCAAAGATAAAACCTGTTTTCACCTAACGTAAACGAATATTGTCAATGAAGTACTCAAGTATTTGTAAGGTAATAATCTTACATTTATAGGCTATAGACACAAGGGCGATGGGGTTCGCCGATAACCGCCTTAATAGCTGATAACTCCTACTCAACTATATCTAAAACGATTATGGTTAGGGTATTTTTATTGGTGGGTGCCGGTGGTTTTTTGGGAAGTATTGCAAGATATCTAGTCGCAATATGGTTGACCGATCATTTCCCATCTGCCTTTCCCTACGGCACATTTGCAGTAAATATTTTAGGATGCTTGTTAATTGGGATCATTTTTGGTCTTGGACAACGCTTTGAATGGCTGACTCCCGAGCTGATCCTCTTTCTTGCGACAGGCTTTTGCGGCGGCTTCACGACATTCTCATCCTTCAGTTTAGAAAATTTAAATCTACTTCAGAATTCCAACTACCTGAGTTTTGGCATCTACGCCATAAGCAGTTTCACAATTGGAATATTGGCGGTATTTGGTGGAATATCTTTAACAAAAATAGGACTATGACAAATTTTAACCCCTGGCACAATGTGCCTATCGGAAAAGAACAACCTGAAATAGTTCAGGCAATCATTGAAATCCCAAAAGGGAGCAAGGCAAAATATGAACTGGATAAAGAAACCGGAATGCTCCGGCTGGATCGAGTTCTGTTTTCTTCAGTCAATTATCCGGAGAATTACGGTTTTATTCCACAAACCTTGGGGGAAGATCACGATCCTTTGGATATTTTGGTTTTATCAGAAATTGAAGTGCAACCCCTTTGTATTGTGGATGCCAAGGTAATCGGGGTTATGAGGATGATAGATAACAACGAAGCCGACGATAAGATAATCGCAGTAGCCAGAAACGATATGAGCGTAAGCCATATCAACGAGGTTTCCGAGCTTCCTGCCCACTTCATTCTGCAATTACGGAACTTCTTTGAAGATTATAAGAAATTGGAAAAAAAGGAGGTGAAAGTAGAAGAATTTCAAAATTCCGAAATCGCAAAACAAATTTTAACCCAAGCGATTGCGGATTATCAAAACGCATTTAAAAAATAAAATTATGAAAATACAAAAACTGATTGCACGGGAAATATTGGACTCAAGAGGAAATCCAACAGTTGAAGCAGATATTATTCTCGAAAATGATTTCCAAGGTAGGGCAATTTGTCCCTCGGGTGCGAGTACGGGAGAAAAAGAAGCCGTTGAATTGAGAGACCATGATAAAAAGAGGTACAACGGCAAGGGGGTGCGTAAGGCGGTCAAAAATATCGAGGAAATTATTGCTCCTGCAATAGTCAACAAAACATTCGGCTCACAAAAGGATTTAGATGATTTTCTAATCCAATTAGATGGAACGCCTAATAAAAGCAATTTGGGAGCCAATGCCATACTACCGGTTTCTATGGCGTTTGCACGGGCTTCCGCCAATGCTGAAAAAATCCCATTATACCGATACTTGAATACGGATAATGAATTCACGTTGCCGGTACCCTGTATGAACGTCATTAATGGAGGGCAGCACGCTGATAACAATGTCGATTTTCAGGAATTTATGATTGCACCGCACAATGCACCTTCTTTTACCGAGGCCATGCGGATGGGCGAGGAGACTTTTCACGCATTAAAGGATATCCTCAAAAACAAAAATTATTTCACGGGAGTAGGTGATGAAGGCGGTTTTGCACCCAATCTCAAATCGAATGAAGAGGCCATTGATGTGATTTTACAGGCCATTGAAAAAGCCGGCTACAAACCGGGAACTGATATTTCAATTTGCCTGGATCCTGCTGCCAGCGAACTATGGCAAGATGGAAACTATGTTTTATCCAAAAGCACGCAAGAAAAATTCACAAGCGATCAATTCATTGACCTCTGGAAAAGCTGGGTAGATCAATATCCTATTATTTGTCTTGAAGATGGTATGGGCGAAAATGATTGGGAAGGTTGGCAGAACATAACAAGAGAATTGGGAAATAAAATTGAATTGGTGGGTGATGATCTGCTGTGTACGAATGAAAAAATATTACAGAAAGCCATAGACAGGAAAGTTTGCAACTCCATTCTTATCAAGCTGAACCAAATCGGAACGGTCACCGAAACCCTAGGCACGATGGCATTGGCAAAAGCCAATAATTACGGACGTTTCATATCCCATCGCAGTGGAGAAACCGAAGACACCTTCATCGCCGATTTGGCAGTAGCCACGGCAGCAGGAAAAATCAAGTCAGGAAGCGGCTGCCGAGGTGAGCGCATTGCAAAATACAATCAGCTCATCCGAATTGAGCAGGAATTGGGAAAAAATGCAACCTATGCAGGAATTAAAGTCTTTAAGAATCAAGGTTAGAAAAACATTCCTTGACTTAATAATGTCATAGGCGCACGACTAGTAGGAATTCTTGGTGGATTTTGAAAGGCAGGTTATTGTTCTTCTACAGAACGAATGCATAAAATAATTGAATATGGCATTTCAAAGTATATTATTCAGAAATACCGAAAATCCTCTCAATGGCAATAAACTTGACGAGAAGGCGCCCGCATTTTTCCCTGACGTACACCTTGACCGGATAATAGATGATATTACCGACAAAAAGGAAGTTTACAATCTAAAGCCTCTTTTCTATAGCAAACTCGATAACATTTCGGCCATAAAATACCGGCAAGAGGTTATGGAAGAGCTTCAGAATCCACTATTATACGCTCTTATTGAAAGCTTTGCGGAGCAAATGCACAAAATGTATGCATTGTTGTCAGGAGCAAAGAAATCCACTTTTAAATATGAAAAAGCGCGGTTGTATCTCGATGCGGTAAGCATATATGTTAAATGCATAGTTGTACTAAAAGACAACCCTTCTAATGCCGATTTAAAATCAGTTGGATTTTTGGAATTCCAAGAATTTTTGACTGACTATACAAATTCCTCTGCTTTCTTATTGCTATCCGAAGAAACCCAAAACCTTACTTCCGAATTGAATGCGGTAACATATCGTATTCGCATCAAAGACCTACGAGAACCGGTCAAAGATTACAGGATTGAATTTGAGCCCGACCAAGGTATAAGTCACGTACAAGCTTCCATACTTGAAGGGGTAGCTCAATTATACCCGGAGGTCTTTCAAAGCCTTGAAAACTACGCTAATCAACACGAACACTTTTTAGATAAAACGATTGAAAGGTTTGACCGAGAAATTCAATTTTATATGGCCTATCTCGACTATATTTCAGTATTAAAGATATCCGGGTTAAGTTTTTGTTACCCCGAAATAACAAATAACAAAAATGAGCTCTACAACTATCAGGGCTTTGACTTAGCGCTGGCCAATAAATTGATAGGGGAAAATTCTTTAATCGTCTGCAATGATTTTCAGTTATCCGGCCAAGAACGGGTACTTGTAATAACCGGCCCGAATCAAGGTGGAAAAACAACTTATGCCCGCACCATTGGGCAGTTGCATTATTTGGCAAATATAGGTTGCCCGGTTCCCGGCAAAAAAGCGAAACTACTCTTGTTTGACAAACTTTTCACTCATTTTGAAAAGGAAGAAAGAACTGAAGACCACCGTAGCAAATTAGAGAACGACCTAATAAAAACCCATCAGATATTATCTGCGTCTACGGAAAGCAGCATTTTGATTATGAATGAAATCCTTTCTTCAACCACATTACAGGATGCCGTTTATTTGAGTAAAGAATTGATGGAAAAGATATTCCGATTGGATGCAATTTGTGTCTGGGTGACATTTATAGATGAATTGGCTTCGTTAAATGAAAAAACAGTAAGTATGGTCAGTACCGTAGATCCCAAAAATCCTGCAGTACGCACATTTAAAATTATAAGAAAAGAGACCACCGGCATTGCCTATGCCCTTTCCCTTGCCGAAAAACACAGGGTTACTTATAAAGACATAAAAGAAAGGCTAAAAGGATGAAGCCTCTTCTTTTACATAGAACCCACCACTTCGACCGCGATAAAAAATCTCCCGAAAACGAAAAGGAACTTGCCCAAGATCTGGGGCTCACTATTCTATTCGATACAATGGCCGCAGGAGATGATTTTTTGCGTGATGAATGTCAAAAAACCATGTTTTCTTTTTATAATACGGACATTGACACTATAAGTCATCGTCAGGAAATATTAAAAGATTGTTTGAACAACCAGAATACCATAAAAAGCGTTTACGGCCTTACCGTTGAGGCTATGAAAAGAAGAAAGGAAAGTTGGTACACCATCTTCTCAAAACAACCCTCTTCTATCCTCTCGAGCGCTGTAGGGATGATGAAAATCTATATGGACATCTTGAAAAAACTTAGGATCCTAGCGGAAGAAAATCAAACTAAATTTCATTCGAATGGCTTCCTAAGCTTCTTTAAAATGGTTTCCAAAGAATTCGGTGATGATTACTTTGCAGAAATACAAGATCATCTAAAAGTGTTGAAGCTTGCGAATGGCATTTCGATAAATGCGAAATTGGGAAATGGAAATAAAGGCGGAAATTATCAACTCGTTCGGCTCCCGGAAGAACCAAAGAGTTGGTGGACTTGGTTATTTCCAAAAAAAACAACAAATTATACTTTTAAGATAAATCCGCGGGACAATGGCGGAATAAGAATCTTGGGCGAACTTAGGGACAAAGGTCTCAACGATATTGCCAATGTACTGGCACAGAGCAATGATCATATCTTTGATTTTCTCAATGCGCTACGGGCAGAGCTCGCTTTTTACTTGGGATGTTTGAATTTACATACAAAGCTTTCCGGCATAGGTGCACCAATTTCTTTTCCCACGGCAACAACGGCAAATACCCCGAAACATTCTTTCCAAGGTTTGTATGACATATCTCTTGCGTTAAGTATGAACAAAAAGCTTGTGGGCAATACATTAAATTCCAATAAAGCAAAATTGGTAATAATTACCGGCGCCAACCAAGGGGGAAAGACTGCATTTATAAGAGGCATCGGTTTATCACAAATAATGATGCAGGCCGGTATGTTCGTTGCCGCCGAGTCGTATTCCGGCAGTCTTTGCACCGCGCTATTCACCCATTTTAAGCGGAAAGAAGATGCTAAGATGGAAAGCGGAAAACTCGATGAAGAACTCAAAAGGATGGATCAAATAATCAAAGCAATTACCCCAAAGGCTATGGTGCTTTTTAATGAATCGTTTGCTTCCACAAATGAAAAGGAGGGTTCCGAGATTGCCAAACAAATAGTAAAAGCCTTGTTGGAAAAGGGAATCAACGTTTATATTGTTACCCATTTATATGCATTTGCGAATGATTTTAATTCTCAAAAAGATGAAAATACGATTTTTCTACGGGCAGAAAGAGAAGCTGACGGGAAGAGAACTTTTAAGTTGATTGAGGGCGAACCTTTGCAAACCAGTTATGGTGCTGATTTGTATAAAAAGATATTCAAAAGTTGAACGCATATGAAACTGGCCATTATAAGCGATATACACGCCAACCTTCCGGCACTGGAAGCGGTAATGGAAGATATACGGAAGAATGATGTTGATGGGATATATTGCCTTGGTGATCTGGTGAATTTTGCCGGATGGGACAATGAAGTCATCCACTTACTACGCTCTCAAAACGTTCCCTGTGTTCAAGGAAACCACGACGAGGGCATTGGGTGGAACATGGAAAGCTTTCCGTTCTCATTTTCCAATGAGGCAAAAGAAAAATTTGGACTGGCGTCAATTAAAAGGGTAAATGAAACCATTACCCAACCCAACCGCAAGTTCCTTCAAAATCTTCCTTCATCGATCAAATTGAAATTTCATATCGCAAAACATAGTATCCGAATCGCATTTGTCCACGCTAACCCAACAAATAATGTAGATTATATAGCGCCTGAAACGAGTGATACTGAATTGAAAATGCTTTTACAAAAAATTGGTGCAGATGTTTTGTTGATGGGCCATACACACAAACCCTTTCATAGAACCCTGACTTATAAAAACAAAGAAAATCGGAAAGTATATAGGCACGCGCTTAATGTAGGTTCGGTAGGAAAGCCAAAACACGGTAATAATCGTGCTTGCTACGTCACGGTGGAGGTCAATGAGAAAACTACTTTAGATAATCCCAAATCGCTCCCGGTTCAATTTCATTATATAGACTATGATATAGAAAAGGTAATCCGAAAAATTAAAAAAATAGGTTTATCAAATGCCTACGATGAATTTTTGATAAAGGGATACGGCCATGAGAAAAGTATTTAAGAACATCACCCGTGTTGTCTGGATACTTTCACTGGTAAGCATGTTTGCAGATATCGCAAGCGAAATGCTTTACCCCATTATTCCCGTTTATCTGCAGAGCATCGGTTTTTCGATATTTTTGATTGGCTTGCTCGAAGGAGTTGCTGAAGCAACCTCCGGCTTGAGCAAAGGCTATTTTGGCCATTGGAGCGATAGGATTGGAAGACGAATGCCGTTTGTGCGGCTGGGCTATTCATTAAGTGCCATAGCCAAACCGTTGATGGCGGTTTTTAAATTTCCGGTATGGGTATTTTTTGCAAGGACCATCGACCGTCTCGGAAAAGGTTCTCGCACGGCTCCAAGAGACGCGATTCTTTCTACAGAATCCACCTTGAGTACCAAGGGGCAGGTATTCAGTTTTCATAGGGGCTGGGACACTTTGGGTGCGGTCTTTGGGCCTGCGTTTGCTTTATTGTTTTTACATTTTTATCCGGGCAAACTCGTATGGCTTTTTTACATAGCATTTGTACCGGCGATTATTTCAGTGAGCATGACCTACTTTATTAAGGATAACCCGGTACAACGAAAGGAGCAAAAAATGGCACCGGGTTTCTTTTCATTTTTTAAATATTGGAAGGTTGCAACGCCCGCTTACAAAAAGTTGATTATCGGACTTGTTGCCTTTGCCCTTTTTAACAGTTCTGATATGTTGTTATTACTAAGAGTAAATGAAGCAACGGGAAGCGAGAATCATGTGATTATGGTATATATCTTTTATAACCTGGTATATGCCCTTTTGGCGTTCCCGTTGGGCTTATTGGCAGATCATATCGGTATCAAGAAGATCTTTCTTTTTGGTCTGGTCCTTTTTTCGGGTATTTATTTTGGAATGGCAGAGGCCGGTACCAACGCCTTGTTTTATGTACTCTTCGGAATTTATGGAGTTTATATGGCGGCTACAGAGGGTATCTCGAAAGCGTGGGTGGCCGGTCTCTGCAAAAAAGAAGAAGTGGGGACGGCAATAGGGCTATTTGTCGCCTTGCAAAGCATTGCCTTGATGATTGCCAGCGCCTTGGCAGGATTGTTATGGACATTTTATGGGGCATCCGTCACCTTCCTGTTAACTGCAATAATGAGTGTATTGGTATTGGTGTTTATACTCATTTTTGTACACAAACCCCAAACTAAAGCGGAACCTCAATATTGATTTGCCAACTGAAAAATTTAAAGATATGGTCTACAAGAAAGTTTTAATCGCAGTAGATAGCAGTGAATACGCTATGAAAGCTGCCAAAAAAGGCTTGGAGTTAGCGCATCAATTGGGCGCCAAGGCTGCATTGGTTTTCGTTGTTGACAAATCCAAGGGCATGGGCAATATAGATGCCGGAATCACCCCTTCCCAAGCCTTGATTGTATTAAAGAGAGAAGCGGAACAAACCTTGGAAGAACTAACTGAAATGTACAGCGGAAATGAGGTGATAAAATTTATGCCGGAAGGCAGTCCCGAGGAGGATATTTTAAAAACGGCTGAAAACTGGAACGCCGATCTGCTGGTTCTTGGAACGCACGGTAGAACGGGTCTAAAACGCATTTTAATGGGCAGTATTGCTGAGCATATAGTACGTTATTCGGTTATTCCTGTAATGGTGGTTCGGTAATACATACATTAGCATGGTTAATTAATTAAAAATACAGTATTACTGATCAGGACTTTTGGGATAATTAGGACTGATTTTATATCAGTATTGAGCGTAAAGACAAAACAACAAATATGCTATTTGTTCGGTTGGTTTATAGCTTATGCCCCAACGTCAAGTATAAGCTTAGAGCGAGATTACAAAGCACTTACTTCCAATGTGCTGCAATTCTGTTGATTGTAATAGATTCATTATTAAACGTTCCTCCTGCATTACGCTTATATAATTTTCAGGGTTCAATTCTTTATGTTATATCTCAAATATGTTAGTTCAAATTCAGACGTTTAGCTCAACTTCAATCTGATCATCAAGTTTCTTTACGTATTTATGGATAGCTTTAGTGTAGTGCTCATGAACCATTTCACTTTCTACTGAGATTCCTGACGTTGTGGTTTTGTTCTCTTTAGAACCCAATAAAAGAGCTGAAACAATCACAATGGTAAGGATGGTAGTTCATATTGCGTATTTTAAATTATATTAATTTTAATAGGTTATTGAATATTCATTCCGAATAAATAGCCAACCAATGCAGTAGCTCCCATAACTACAGTGCCCCATAACGTAATTCTGATAATTGCTTTCCAAATACTTGAACCACCTGTTTTGGCAGTTACGATACCTAATATTATCAAGGAAATAATAGCGGAAACATATAAGGTATATTCCATGCTTTCTTCCGGCAGAAATATTGTTACGAGAAGAGGTAGACTTCCACCCAAGATAAATGCAGCTCCAGCAGCTAATGCATCCTGCAAGGGCTTTGCTTTACTGATTTCAGTTATTCCCAATTCATCTCTAATATGTGCTGCCAAAGCATCGTTTTCTGTAAATTCTTTTGCCACTATTAACGCAGTTTCTTTCTTTAATCCCCTTTTTTCATAAATCCCTGCTAATTCAAGCAACTCTAGTTCCGGTGTTTCCTTCAATTCTATTTTTTCACGATCTATATCAGCTTTCTCAGTATCTATTCGAGAACTTACCGAAACAAATCTACTTGCCGTCATTGATAAAGCTCCTGCCGCGAGTCCTGCCAATGTTGCCAGTAATATAACCTCTCTTGAGTCACTTCCGGCAGCTACCCCAATCGCAATACTGGCGGTGGATAAAATCGCGTCATTAGCTCCAAGGACAGCC
>CAJDXB010000163.1_pt1 | contig 10390 bp, 6 predicted proteins | sample 7391691 | NCBI WGS metagenome assembly CAJDXB01 (sample SAMEA7055747, study PRJEB34461) | soil metagenome | biome: terrestrial ecosystem; feature: Peninsula; material: soil | place: Antarctica | collected 2016 | reverse complement strand
CATGGGACACTGCCTTGCCGATGTGTTTGAAATAATCCTTCAACACTTGCGCATTTCCTTTGGCAGGCGTGGTGACTTCAAGCACGGCCGCTTTTTCGGTTCCAAACATCAATTTGTCGAATTCCGCCACCAAGTCCGTTGCGTCCTCAGCATGAAAATACTCCAAGCCGAAAGCCGCCGCGATTGATTTGATGTCGGCGGGATGATGCGCTTCGAAAAACGGTTCGAGCTCTTCGACGTTCGCCGGCCCTTCGATGATGCGGAATATGCCCCCTCCTCCGTTGTTGATGACCACGATTTTTAGATTGTTCGGCAGGTCGCGGTTCCACAAAGCATTGGAATCATAAACGAACGACGTGTCGCCCGTGAGCAAGAGGGCGGTTTGATCGGGATTTGCCACGGCCCAACCTGCTGCCGTCGACATCGATCCGTCTATGCCGGCCGTGCCGCGGTTGCCGTGATACATTCTGCCCGAGCGGTATCCCATGAGCTGAACGTAACGGACCGGAGTGCTGTTGGCCAAGTGCCACACCGTCTTTTCCGGTACGGGCCGGTCGTAGAAAAGCGAAAAGGCACGAAAATCCGTGAGCGTCTCACCGGAATCGAAGCTGTCGTGCGCTTCTTGACCAAGGCGTTTCAGCCTCTGCCATTTTTGCGAATAGTCGTTTTTCAAGTCCGTGAAATCCGAGGGGGCCAACCGATCGAGAAATTCCGCCGGGTCGGCGTGGATTTCTCGCGTCAGCGACATATACGTGTCGAGGCCTTCGTCGAAAGGATGCACATGCCAATGGTTGGCCGGCATGTGTTGGCGCAGTAGGGATTTCAGTTTCTTCGATACCACATATCCGCCTATGGTGATCAGCAAGTCGGGCATCAGGTCTTCGATGGAGCCTTCATCGTCTGCCAAGGGCATTATGATGCGGTCGATGGCATCTATGGCCAAAGGCACGTCGAGGTTGGATGTCGTTTCGGTCAGGACGGTGGCGTTGGGCAATTCGGATATGCGAATCACCGCTTTTTCCAATTCGGGATTGGGCTTCATCTGCCCGGCCAAGACCATGATTTTCTTCGATGATTTCAATATCGAGCGCATGTCTTCCATGCGTTTTGAGCTTATTTTGCGCTCAGTCGGCATCGCGTCATAAAATCGGTACCCGCGCTCGTTTGCATATTCCGCCGTACCGTACAGAGGCTCACGTACCGGCACGTTGATGTGTATCGGGCCGGGATCGAGTGTGCGTGCCGTGTTGAATGCTTGCGACAGTTTTCGGCGGTTCAGCCAATCCTCTTCTTCCGTGGTCGGTTCGGAGATGAGTGAGAACGCAAAACGGCTGAAATTCTTAAAGATACCTTCTTGTCGAATGGTTTGGCCATTGCCTTGATCAGTCCAGGCCAACGGTCGGTCCGCAGTGATGGCCACCACCGGGGCACGGAGGTAAAACGCCTCTGCCATGGCCGGTGCGTAGTTGGCCGCTGCGGTACCACTCGTGCACAATATGGCCACCGGTTTTCCGGTTGCCAAAGCCATGCCCAATGCATAGAAACCCGCCACGCGCTCATCGGCGATGCTGTGGCAAGTGAATTTCCCGGATCGGTTGAACGACAGTGTCATCGGCGCATTTCGCGAGCCGGGACTGATGATGACGTGTTGTACGCCAAAGTGTTCCGCAGCTTTCACCAAGGTGTGGATGCCTTTCTTGTCGCTTAGTGTTTCCATGATGTGTAGTATCGTTCCCGCCTTATGCCATGTGGCGCAGTAGGGTTTTGGCTTTCTCGTAAGTTTCGTTCCATTCCGCTTCCGCTTCGCTTCCCGCCGTGATGCCTCCGCCGCAAAATAGCGCCACGCGATCCGTTCCGATTTTCATGCAGCGCAGGTTGACGTATACATCCACGGCCTTCGGCAACTCCATGCGGCCCAGATACCCGGTATAGAGTTGGCGATCGCGGTTTTCGGCATCGGCGATGTATTCCAATGCAGCCGGCAAGGGCAAACCTCCCACGGCCGGAGTGGGGTGGAGGGCCGCCAAGAGTTTGGGGACGGTCGAAGCCTCATCATCCAGCCGAAATCGGAAATCGGTTTTTAAGTGCGCCACGCTCGCGGCTTCCACCGTTTCGGGCCCGGTTTCCACGATATCACGCGCCGAGAATTCTCTCAAAACCCGACGGATGTGTTCGGACACGAGTTCTTGTTCATCGCGTTCTTTGTCGGCCCAATCGTATTTTCCCGTGGGATTGTGCGGCCGTGTGCCGGCCAAACTCACCGTGTGCCAAATGCCTTTGGATTTGCGGAGCAGAACTTCGGGAGTGGCACCGGTCCATATCCCGTATCGGGGGTGTTGAACCAAGTAAACCAGGGCATTGGGATAGGCGTGCGACAAACGCTCGAAATATTCTATGGGGTCGAAGTCCGCAGATCGCTCCACGCTGACGATCCGTGATAAAATCGCTTTCCTCAACTTGCCTTCTTGGATGGCCGACTTCAACATCTCGAATCCGCGGAGATAATCTTGCTTTTTGGTCGCTTCCGGCATGGAATCGAATCCCGAAAGTCCGGCACCGCGATGGACGAAGGGTTCGACAACCGCTCCATTATAGGTTCGGGAATCTTCATCGAAAGAATGAAATTGCGGTTGGTCATCGCCGGGCAAACGGTACAGCAGAAATGGCGTTTGCGATTGCAGACAAGATGCAGCGTCCGCGGTGGAATCGGTTTCGGTAGGGGACATCATTGCGCGTCGATGATGATATTGGTCAAGCGGCAGATGCAGATCAGTTTTTTCGCTTCGTCGCGTATGCGGATGTCCCACACGTGGGTGCGTCGTCCGCCATGGATCAGCTCTGCTCTGGCCGTCACGGTACCTTTGCGGATGCTTCGGATGTGGTTGGCGTTGATTTCCAATCCCACCACATTCTTTTTCGGATCGTTGACCAGCATATAACTAGCCGAACTGCCCAGCGACTCGGCAAGCGCAACGCTGGCTCCACCGTGAAGGATGCCGGCAGGTTGATGCACGCGGGGTCCGACTTCCATGGTTGCCTCGGCGAAATCGTCACCAATGTCGGTGAAGCGGATACCGAGGGTTTCCATCATCGTGTTGCGGTTTAATTCGTTGGCTTTGGCGAGAATGTCTTGTTTGTTCACGGGTGGTATGCTTTGAGAGGGTATTGCTTAATTTTGTGGGCAAAGATAAGGCTTGCCTCGGCACATTGGATGGGAGCGAAGACGCGTATAAATACTCAAGCGGACAAGTAATTTAAAATTTTGGAAACTGACAAACGATCAAATTTGAAAACGGTGTCGCGTTGCGTGAGGACGGACGCCGGCATCCTCTCTCTGTGGGCGGGTTGCGGGGCGCAGTTGAGGCACAGCGACGAAGAAGCTCGTGCCTCGGCTTTGCGTCCCGCCCGGCACGCAGAGAGAGATACAGGCGGTAGGCCGACCCCGGCAAAAGACAGGTGGAGTACGTGGAGAGAATTGAGGTCAGAAGACGGTTGATAGGATGGAGGACTCTGCCGGGGACACGCCCAAAAAAAATGATAAACCCGAGAAACATGGATGAGAAACGACGGCCGAAGCGCATACTCTTGGTGGAAGACGAGGAAAGCCTGGCGGATATGATACGCATGAACCTCGAGATGGAAGGGTATGATGTGGGGTACGCAAAGGACGGCAAGGAAGCGCTCGACATCGCCGGGCGTGAGCGGTTTGACGCGTGTGTTCTCGATATTATGCTGCCGGAAATCGATGGCATTACGGTATGCAAAACTTTGCGCGCACAAGACATCGGCATGCCGATTCTGTTTTTGAGCGCCAAATCATCGGGTGCGGACCGCGTGGAAGGTCTCAAAAGCGGTGGTGACGATTACTTGACGAAGCCATTCAACCTCGAAGAGCTGTTGCTGCGCGTTCGCAACTTGGTCAGACAGAGCCGACAAAACGACGTGTCGACAGCGAGCGTGTCTTCTCCAAAACGCTTTTCCTTCGGCCCGAACGAGATCGATTTCGTCACTTTTGAGGTTAGGGGGCACGATGGGAAGATGCATACTTTGTCGAAGCGGGAGATCGAGTTTTTGCGTTTTTTGATCGACCATGAAAATGCGGTGGTGTCGCGGGAAGAAATACTAAATACGGTTTGGGGTTACGACGTGTTTCCCTCTACACGTACCATCGACAATTATATTTTAGCGTTTCGCCGGTATTTTGAACGTGACTCGCGGAAGCCGCGGTACTTCCATTCCATCCGTGGGGTGGGCTATAAATTCACGTCGTGAAAAATACTTTTGGCAACCTCGGCAAGTTCTTGCGTCTTAGGGTTGCAATCACAGGTTGCGAAAATGGTTTCAAATATCTTTGCAGGTTTTAAAGCGCTCGAAAGAGCGCTTTTTTTATTGGCACTAAGGCGTAATTCTGGACTGTTACAAAGCTGATTTAAAAGCTTTTTGGCATTCTAAATGCCACCTTTGTTATATTCCGGAATGACCTGCACTTTTTAGGTTTAATCGAATTGTACTTGGGCATCGCCCTTTGTAGAAGTTAAACTTGTTTTTTTTTGGAATTACCGGATAAATCCGGGCAACCCTTTGACGGTTTGGCGTCATTATAACGGTTTCAAGATACAATGCCTTTGCAGGTTTTTAAGTTTACGGAAAGCGCCCGATCGGGCGCTTTTTTTTGCGGTGGATCGTGAATTTATAAATTCATCAACGCCAATAATTACCCGAAGTTATTCCTCTGTTATTCCATGTCTTATCGTGTTGTAGTCCGTCATGTTTCCGGTTAGCCGCATTGTCTTTTTCTCCTTCTTTGGCAACTCTTTGACATTGTTGCGTCTTTAGGATGCGATTCATAAGGAAGAATTGCAAATGGTTTCAAATTTCCTTGCAGGTTTTAAAGCGCTCGAAAGAGCGCTTTTTTCATTTCAGGCCTTGTGTGTGTTTCTGCGGAATTGAGAATGTATGATGACGAAGTGGGTGCGCCGCCGGCAAAACACCATCCTTTTTTGTAGTGCGGAGGGGTGATGTCGCCATCACAATTTTGAGAAGTGGGGGATTGAATCACGGGTTCAAGCCGGCACTATCTGACGGCGAATCGCACTGCCGAGAGAGGAGTGCGTCCATCGACTTCCACGATAAAAGCATAAATGCCCGGCGACCACGAACCTACGGCGATGCGCTCGTTGCCCGAACGGGACAAGGCTCCGACGTCAATAGTTTTGCCCGTGGAATCAATGATACGATACGTGTAGTTTTCACCCGGTGTCTGCTGCCATTCGAGACGTGCTCGCCGTGGTCGGCGTCACCGCCGGGGCCTCGGCCCCCGAGGACTTGGTCACCGAGGTGATCGAGCGACTCTCCCCCACAGCCGGGGTGGAGGAGATCCGTATCACCGAGGAGGACGAGTATTTCCCGCCGCCCCGGGCGCTGCGGGAGATGCGGGGCGCAGTCGAGCTGATTGCCGGGCTCGGTTTCGGCCATGGGATTTTGGGCGGGACTCCATCCTTGAAAGTTGCCACCAATATAAAAGACGTCCGCGTCGGGTTCAAGCCCTCCGGCGTCGAGCACGAAAGTGATTAATACCGGTGGACAGGGCGCGGGTGATTGACCGAGGTTACCGGTGGTGCCGACACAGCCCGTTTCGGTGAAAGTGTATTCCAAGTCGATGGCTTCGCCGGTAGGCATCAAGTCATTCAGTTCGAATACATATTCGGTTTGACCTTCATCCAAATCAAAAGTTTGCCCTCCGAGGATGAGTTCACCACCGGGAGACGCACTGAGTGATAAGGACAGCGTGAGGTAGTATTGATCGAGTCCCGTTTCACACGGTCCGATTTCGAGCGCTTCAAAGACGGGTTCGATCGGAAATTCTTTGCAGATACCGAATACGCACTTTGCGATAATGCATGGATCGGATGAGGTGCAGTCCTCATCATTGATGCATTCCGGGTAGAGCAAGGCCGGCGTGCCGCCGGGTGCAGTGGCCTCCGGCGATTGGAAATGGTATACGGCGGCGAAACCGTTTGTGACGTCGTATTTGAAGGCCGTGCCTTGGTCGTATTGGCCGCCTTGGGTTGCGAAGCCGAATAGCATGCCGTCGGTCGATTCCGCGAGTGCAGACTCTACGGCCGAACCATCGGTGGCAGGGTCGAGAGCGTGAAGTAGTTCAAAACCCGAAGCAGCCGAGTAGCGGAATACCGCTCCGCCTCCGATTGCCCCTTGCGAAGTGGCGCCATAAAGTGCGCCGTCGGAATGCAGAATCAGCGAGGCCTTAGGTGTGCCGCCTTCGTTGTCGGGGTCAAACTGGTGGAGCATGACCGGCGTGCCGGCATCGGGATCAAATTCGAAAAGGGTGCCCGCATTATACATGCCGCCGGTAGTGGTGAGTCCATACAGTTTTCCGTCGTCACCTTCGGTAAGGGACGCTTCGGGGGCGGCGCCGTCATAATAGCTGAAAAATTCGTAAAGCACGGTGTAGTTTAAATCCGCATCGAGTTGGTATACCACGCCATCGTCGAAGCTTCCGCCGGCCACCGTGGTACCGTACAGGTTTCCGTCCGAGTGTTGCGCCGGCGCCGAATAGGGATAGCGACCGTCATTGGACGAAGCGAAGGTGTAGAGAAGGTTGAAGCTACCGTCGGGGCTGACGCTGAAGATAGTGCCCGAGTCATCAAGCCCGCCAAAACGTGTGGTGCCTATAAAATCCCCGTCGTCCATAACGGTAAGATCACCGTTAGGCGATCGTCCTTCGATCGCGCTTTCGAAGCTATGTAGTTTTGTGGTTTGCCCGTTGATTTGCGTAGTGAAAATCACGCCGTTGTTGGCCGTCCCACCACTTTCCGTAGTGCCGAAAAATGCCGATTCGCCGGAAGTCAAGCCGCGGGGCGATGCACCGTTGAGGGGCAGGCTGAAATCGTGGATATTGGTGACAATTCCGGAAGAAAGGACGAATAGCGTACCGAAATCGGCTGCGCCTCCGGAAGCACAGACGCCGTATGCAGCGCCATCGTCTGCCAAGGTGATGCGTGTAACAGGGTTGCTCCCGTCATTTGTATAATTGAAGTCGTGCACCTTATTGAAAGTTCCCGTCTCGGAGATGGTGAACAAGGTGCCGAAACCGGAAGCTCCTCCGTATTCCGTCACTCCGATGAAATCACCTTGCCCGTTTGAGGCGAGCCCCGATTTGGAGAAGCCGCCATCTACGGCTGAGTTCAGTTGCTTTAAAACGGAAAAGCTTCCTTCGGTGGTGCATTTGAATACCGTGCCCGTATTGTAAGACCCCCCCTCGGAGCAAACACCCAAAAGAGTACCGGGGCTGCTTTCTATGAGGTTGCCATAAGGATATCGACCGTCGGCGGCATTGAAATGATGCAGAACGGTATAAACCTCGGTCACCGGGTCAAGAGAGAAAATAACGCCTTGACCATGTAAGCCGCCGGATTGCGTGACGCCGTAAAGCATTCCATCGGACGCATGGACCACTCCCCCTTGCGGGTACGAGCCTTCCGAGGACTCGTCAAAGTGATGGAGTACGGTGAGTGTATTGTCCGACAGGCTGAATTTATAGATCGTACCGGTCGAGCCATTGCCCCCGCTGCTGCATGTTCCAAAGATGGACTGTGTAGAGGCGTCATAGCTCAAGGGCCCCGATGGGTTGCCGCCGGTAGTGGGAGACTCGAAGGTGGTGACTACGCTCAGTCCTTCATCGGTGTTGTAGCTGAGTACGGCCCCGACGTTGTGCACCGCACCGGAGTACGTGGTGGTAAACCAATCATCGTTGATGCGCAGAAACTCTCCGGCGGCATCTTTGCCGTGAATGTCCTCTTGAAGATGGGCGAGTACGATCAGAGAATCATCTTCGAACTTGAAAATGGTACCGCTGCCGTAGTCCCCTCCTGTTGAAGTGATTCCGTATACGACATCACCCGAAGCCGACACTGCCGCTTTGGGATGTTTGCCCTCTTGTGAATTTTGGAATGCGGATGTGGTGGCGTATCCCGTACCGTCATCGTATAGACTAAAGACCGTACCAAGATCATCGGCTCCTCCCGAGTGAGAAGTTCCCCAAATCTGGATTTGTGCCCGTAGGATAGCGGGAGAGAAAGAGAGAAATGAAACGAAGACCGCTGAAAAAAGCAGTCTCGCGAAATGGTTTAAGGGGAAATTCATGAGTGGAATGTTGAAGTCGGTAATTTTATACCGGTATATTACCAATAGGTTTCAATGGATTAAAGAGTTTTGGCCAAGATCAAAATCCGAAAAATCCTCCGACACGAACCGACAAATTGTTGGCATACGGTGAGTATGGGTCTTGAATAAGATCGTAGAGCACAGAAATAAAAAATCCCGAACCGCCGGCGGTGCGTTCGCTGTATCCGGCTCCGACGAACCAGACGGGTATGGTGGTACGACCGGAAATCACTTCTTCTGCAACGGGGTCGAACTCGTAGGTTTCGAGGTTGAGTAACTCAAACTCCGTTTGCAGAAAAACCGGTTCGAAAATGAAATACTGTCCAAAAACCGAACCTCCGTATATCGATGTTTCATAGGTCGGTTGATACCGCGTATCCTTAAAGTAGGTGTATGATGGACCCGCACCGACGGCCAAACGATCGGTGATTCGGTATCCCAACAATGGAGCTATCCTTATATAGGTATAGGAACCGAACGATAAACCCAAGTCTCCACCGAGGAAGATTCGGTCTTTAAAAGGCAGTCCCTTATAAGGATTGTCATGGTTTTGCGCCATGCCGCGACCTGCGCCTAATCCCCACGCCAAAATCGGAATGAACAATATACCGAGGAGCTTCTTCATGTGATGTGTAATATTGTCGCGTTTAATGAAGTATTGAATAGCACCAAATGTACGGATAATGGAAAATCAAAAGACTGTATGCATCACGGGGGTCGGTCGGGGACTGGGTCGGGCTTTGGTCGATCGGTATCTCCTCCGAGAGGATACGAATGTAATTGCGGTGACTCGAGACCCCGTGAAGGCCATACCTGAATTCGCCGATCACCCTCGTTTAACCATTGTGGTGGCCGACATAGTGACCGAAGCAGGCCGAAAGCGATTGGCACACGTCGTTGAAGCGGCAGGCGGGCTGGATGTCTTGATCCATAATGCCGGACGAATGGTGTTCAAGCCCTTTCTCGACATCACGGGCGAGGAGTTGAGGTCTGTGTATGAAGTCAACGTGTTTGCACCTTTTCAGTTGACCCAAGCAGTGCTGCCGCTTTGTAAAGCGTGCCATGTGGTAAATATCAGCAGCATTGGCGGAGTTGACGGCAGTTTGAAATTTGCCGGCTTGAGCGCATATTCGAGCAGCAAAGCTGCCTTGAACAACTTGACTGAAATGTGGAGTGAGGAGTTCAAAGACAGTCGGCACGTATTTAATTGCTTGGCCATGGGCAGTATAGGGACTGAGATGTTTCGCGAGGCTTTTCCGGGTGTGTCAGCGGCATTGGATACGGATACCATGGCCGATTATGTAGCTGATTTCAGTTTTCGGGCACCAGATGTGATGCGGGGTAAAATTATTTCACTTAGCATATCAAATCCATAATACTGATTGATAAGCAAGTAGACATGTTTGTATAAAAAGGATGAAATTATTTTATTGGATTACTTGCGCATGTGAAAAAGCTCCGTACATTTGCAGCCGCTTTGAACGCAAGGCACCTCTGAAAAGAGGGAATAAATAGGTGAAATGGCCGTTTGAAATAAGTTTTCAACAAAGTAGTTGTCTAACGAAAAAACGGTTGTAAATTTGCCTCGCTTTTATCCCCGGCAAAGTTTTGAAAAAGTTTTTCAAAAAGGTTTGGGAGAAAGAAAAAATGATTATCTTTGCCGTCCCGTTTACGAACGTGTATTCGGGTCGATAGAAAAGAAGTTCTTTGACAAGAAAGTAATAGCAGCAAGCCAAGATCCAAGTCAATTTTTTTAACGGGACAAACTCAAGTTATTTGCCGAAAGGCAAAATGATTTCTTACAACGGAGAGTTTGATCCTGGCTCAGGATGAACGCTAGCGGCAGGCTTAACACATGCAAGTCGAACGGTAACATAAGAGCTTGCTCTTGATGACGAGTGGCGAACGGGTGAGTAACACGTGTGCAACTTACCTCCGACCGGGGGATAGCCCGAAGAAATTCGGATTAATACCCCATAAAGATTGGATATCGCATGATATTCCTTTTTAAAACTCCGGTGGTTGGAGATGGGCACGCGTCCTATTAGTTAGTTGGTGAGGTAACGGCTCACCAAGACAGCGATAGGTAGGGGTTCTGAGAGGAAGGTCCCCCACACTGGTACTGAGACACGGACCAGACTCCTACGGGAGGCAGCAGTGAGGAATATTGGACAATGGACGAAAGTCTGATCCAGCCATGCCGCGT
>CAJDXB010000066.1_pt1 | contig 10498 bp, 8 predicted proteins | sample 7391691 | NCBI WGS metagenome assembly CAJDXB01 (sample SAMEA7055747, study PRJEB34461) | soil metagenome | biome: terrestrial ecosystem; feature: Peninsula; material: soil | place: Antarctica | collected 2016 | reverse complement strand
TATAATGGAGTGAAATCGGAAGACCATACCGTTTATGACCAAGCGGTTTACCTGGATCTGATGGCAAAAGATGACCAAGTGCCTTTATATGAGACAGGTAAATATGTATTTCGAAATAATTGTGGAATGTGCCACAAACTTGATAAACAATTGATTGGGCTCGCTCTCAATTCCTTCTCCAAGACCACAAATGAGGATGAATTAGTCGAAATTATTGGTGGGGGCAAAAGACACCCAACGATTAAATTGACCGAGAAAGAAGCTGAGGCGCTGATTGAATATATGAACAGAAACTGCCCCTAAGGACTAAGTTTTGTACGGTACGCAGTGCCCGGCATGAAAACTCAGTCGCACACCGGCCCCGTTCTGTCGGGGTAACCGGTGGTGATAAAGGCGATAAAGGTTTTATGGGGATAGTGACAAGCGCCGAGGGGTTATGCGAGTTCCGGTTCTACGTAGATGATCTCGTTGGAATTTTTGAATACATGAATTCATGTCAAAATTTAAAAACAAATATCGAATAGAATCCAATCGGTGGAAATATTGGGATTATTCAGCCCCCGGTCGATATTTTATAACCGGTTGTATTCAAAACAGGGAATGTATTTTGGCCAACGTGGTTCATGATGAAATGAAATTATCGCCATCCGGTGAAATTGTACAATTGGAAATTGAAAAAATCCCAACCTATCATAACCGTGTCATTTTGGACGAATGGGTGGTCATGCCCAATCATTTCCATTTAATCATTGAATTAAGGGATTATGATTTTGATAACGGGATATCCGATGTTGAAAATGATGGTGTACGCCCGCCCCACCACCGTCAATGGTGGCACATCCCCGATTATCAACCCACCAATGATGAAATCAAACAATACCGCAAATTTCGCCGAAAAATGATCATTCCCAAAATAATGGGAAAAATGAAAATGCTGACATCCAAACAGATCAATACGGTAAATGATACACTTGGCAAAAAAAATTGGCAGAAGGATTACCACGATCACGTCATCCGCGATGACCGATCCTATCAAAATATTTCGAATTACATTCGGAATAACCCTCTAAAATGGCAAGAAGACACCTTTCATCCCGAAAATCCCAATCCGGATAAATGAGGCGGTTGTGTGACGGTAGAGAAAATTCATGAATTTTCTCTACCGTCACACAAATTCATGAGATTGGTGGCGGTAGAGAAAATTCATGAATTTTCTCTACCGCTCACCACTCAATTCTTAATCGGCTCACTTGCCGGCTCCGACTTGTCCTCGTAGCCAAACAGCTCCTCTAAGGTCAGCTCTTGGTAGTTTCCTAGACTTTTCATCACCTCTTGATCGATTAGTTTCTTGTTGCCTATTATGGTGTAGGTGTACGTTTTGCCTTTGATGTTTTTGTCGAAGAAGGATTGCAAATCATCGAAAGACATCGTCTGCAGAGAGCCGTATACTTTCTCGTTGAGATCGTAATCCAATCCGCGCTCTTGTGCGAGCAGGTAAGTCCAGAATATCGACGAGCGCTTGGTGCGGCTCGACTCGATCTGCTTCATCGCCGCATCGCGTGCCGAGGCAAATTGAAGGTTCGACCGCGGCATGTCGTTCATCAAGTCGTGCATCGCCTTGGTGGCTTCCGGCAACTTGTCCACTTGGGCGCCGATGTATGCGCGAACGTAGTGTGATCTGTCCTTCTTCGTCGGGATGGTGAAGTAGCTGTACGCCGAATAGGCCAAGGCCTTGGACTCGCGGATCTCCTGAAACACGATGGAAGACAGACCGCTGCCGAAGTATTCGTTAAACAGGTTGGCCTCGGATGCGAGTGTGGGGTCGAACTCCGGGCCTTTGGCCGTCATCAACAGCTCGCTTTGCACCATGTCGTAGTTGGTGAAGAATACGCGGTTCGTATTTAAGGGCAGTTCCGGAAATTCCTTGGCCGCAGGGTAGGACTTCAGCGCGTCGGGCACCTGGTGGTACTCCGCGACAATAGCTTTGGATTCGGCACCCGTCATCGGCCCGTAATAATATATCTTGTGCTCAAACGTCGTCAATTCACGGATCTTATCGGCGAGCTCGGCTGCCTTGATGTTGTGAAGTTCCTTTTCGGACAGGATGTGCTTCTTCGGGTTGTCAGGGCCATATTGTGCGTATTGCGACATGGCTGAAAACAGGATTTGGCTTTTGTTCTTCATCTCGTCTTGGCGCTCTTTAAGAATGCCATCCACCATGTCGTCGAGGGCCTGCTTGTCGGGCTCGACGTTGGCCAGCACTTTTTCGAACAGCTTCGTGCCGGCATCAAATGATTTATTGAGCCCACTCAACATGATGTACACCCGCTCCCGTGAATTGAATACGTCGAAATCCAAGCCCAAGCGGAACAGCTCCTTCTGCAATTCTTCCGCACTCATGTCGGAAGTGCCCAAATAGGGCAGGTAGTCCACGGCCAAACCGAGCTCCATATCGTTGTCGGTTCCCATGTCAAAGACGTAGTAGAGACTGAACAACTCGTTGTTCTCGTTCTTCACGCTGTAGAATTCGATGTTGTCGTTGAATTCCGACTTGCCGATGATCTTGTCGAAATCGAGAAAAACGGGTTCGATGCGACCGGACTCCATCGCGTCCCAGTCCGTATAAAATTGAGACTGCGCTTCGCGGTCGATGTCCACGGGAGTAATATGTGGCTTGTCGACTTTCACCGCCGTGTTTTCACCCAAGCGCTTGTTTACTTGCACGTAGTTGTCACCAAACCATTCTTTGGCGAAGTCCATGATGTCCTGCTTGGTGAATTTCGCCATCGTGTTGTATTCGTGAACGATGTCCGCCCATTTGCGGTGATATATGAAGGCGTCGACCATTTTGCCGGCGCGGCTCCAATTGGATTCACTTTCGCGGAGCTCGGTGAGTTTCATGTCGTTTACCACGGCATCGACCATCCAATCGTCGAAGTCGCCTTTTTTGATTTTTTCGAGCTCGCCGCGGAGCAGGTCGGCCACTTCGTCGAGGGACTGCCCTTCACGCGGCGATCCACCAAGGCCCATAATGCTGTAATCCGTTAAAATCGTCGGCGAGGAATAGGCGCGCAACACTTTTTGTTTTTGCACCAAATCGAGATCGATCAAGCCCGCCTGACCGTTGGACAGTATGCCGTCGAGAACGCGCAGTTTGAGCGCTTCCGTCGATCCCGCCCCCGGCAATCGGTAACCGATGGTCACGAATTCGGGCTGCACTCCGCTCACGTCGCGCACAATCGGCTCCGTAATCGGATCCTCCACGGGCACCTTGAATTCGGGGATATCGCCTTTCGGATAACTGCCGAAATATTTTTTGATGATCGCCACGGCTGCGTCCGGGTCGACGTCGCCCGCGAGCACAACGGCCATATTGTTGGGCCGATACCGCTCTTCAAAATAAGCGTGAATCTTCTCCATCGAAGGGTTCTTCAAGTGCTCGCTCGTGCCGATGGTCGTCTGGGTGCCGTACGGGTGCTTTTTAAACATTTCGGACATCATGGCATAATACGCCTTGCGGTAATCGCTGTCCTGCGTGCGGTTAAACTCTTCGTACACTGCTTCCAGTTCCGTGTGGAAAAGCCGCAGCACCAGTTCCGAAAATCGCTCCGATTCTATTTTGGCCCATTTCTCCAGCTCGTTGGTGGGTATGTCATTGATATACACCGTCTGTTCGTACCACGTGTAGGCGTTTGTGCCTTGCGCTCCCAGCGATCCTATCATTTTGTCGTATTCATTGGCTATCGCGTATTTCGCCGCTTCGCCTGAGAGGCTATCTATTTGTGCATATATCGTATTTCGCTCGGCGATATCAGTCGTATTTCTATGGTCCTCATAGAGTTGAGATATGGCGTCGAGGTATTCTTTTTCCTTTTTGAAATCCTTGGTGCCGTATTTCGAGGTGCCCTTGAAGAGCATATGCTCGAGGTAGTGCGCCAGCCCCGTAGCATCTGCGGGATCTTGCTTGCTGCCTGTGCGCACAGCGATTTGCGTCACCACCCGCGGCTCGTCTTTGTTCACCGAAATGTAGATGGTCAATCCGTTTTCCAGCGTGTAGATATGCGCGTCGAGCGGGTCGCCGGCCACCGTTTGGACTTTGTGGCGAGTCACGTCGGGCTTCAAAGTCTGTTGCGCCGAAAGTCCCGTAGCGCCCAATCCAAAGAATATCAGGAAAAGTGAGGCGTAGAAGCAGTGATATCGAGTGTTCATCTCAAAATAAGTTTGGTTGTGAAATACAAAACGATTAAAAGGGTGCAAACTACGAATAACCCGGCGAATCAAGGCATCGACGAGATCGTTCTATTTGTCTTTTATGTTTTGGGCGTGCCCCCTCAGTCCCCCTTAAATAATCACCACAAGCGTTGAAAAACCCAAATCACCGCAGTCGGAAGAACTGCATTTCAAGAGTCGGGGTCGGGGCGTCCGCTGTATCCGGCCCGGTTTTCGGCGTGGCCTCTACGGCGTGAAAAGGAGCTTCCGCCGGTCGCTCTTTCACGCCGAGAGTCCATTGCGCCGAAAACCGGACCGGGATGCCGCTTCCGTCCCTCACGCAAAGACTCCAATTACCTTGAAGAATCCTGAGATACATTTCGATGACCTTGACGGCGTCATTGGCTCCCACATTCCTATCTTTGCACCCGAATTTGACATCATGAAAATCGGAATCGTATTATACCCGACCTTCGGCGGTAGCGGTGTCGTAGCCACCGAACTTGGCAAGGCGCTGGCCGATCTGGGTCACCAAGTGCACTTTATCTCTTACAATCAACCGGTGCGGCTGGGATCTTTCACCAAGAACTTGTTTTACCACGAGGTGGTGGTATCTGATTATCCGCTCTTCGAATACCCGCCCTACGAAACCGTGCTCGCCGGAAGATTGGTCGATGTGGTGAAATTCGAAAAACTGGATTTGCTCCACGTACATTACGCCATCCCACACGCATCGGCGGCCTATATGGCGCAGCAGATCCTCGCGTCGGAAGGTATCCGAATTCCGTTTATCACCACCCTCCACGGTACGGACATCACTTTGGTGGGACGCGATCCGAGCTTCGCCCCGGCCATTACTTTCGCCATCAACAAGAGCGACGCCGTCACGGCCGTATCCGAGAGTCTGCGCAAGGATACATTCGACCATTTCGATGTGAAACGACCCATCGAGGTCATCCCGAATTTTATTCGGCCAGAGCATTACATTCCCGATCCATTAAAGGATCTCCGCAAAGAATACGCTCCCAACGGAGAAAAAATCATTACCCACATCAGCAGCTTCCGGCCCTTGAAACGCATAGACGATGTGGTGAAAATCTTTAAAAAGATATCCGACCGCATCCCGGCGAAATTGATCCTCGTCGGCGACGGTCCCGAGCGGTACAACGCCGAAAGACTCTGCCGATCTTTGGGTACGTGTCAAGACACGCACTTCATCGGCAAGCTCAAAAAACCGGAAGAGGTTCTCGCCATTTCCGATCTCTTCTTGTTGCCTTCGGAAAAAGAAAGTTTTGGATTGGCCGCTCTCGAAGCCATGGCATCCAAAGTACCGGTGATTTCTTCCAATGCCGGTGGGTTGCCCGAAGTCAACCGGGACGGTTTTTCCGGATTTCTCGCACCGGTGGGCGATATTGACATGATGGCCGAGAAAGCTTGTTACCTACTCGAAGACGAGGGCCGCTTGAAAATTTTCAAGGAAAACGCTTATTTACGAGCGCTGGATTTCAGTTTGGACAAGGTCCTTCCCAAATACATCGCATTGTACGACCGCGTTTTACAAGCGGAGAAGCGAACGGTACCCGAGACGACATGAAAGCCAAACTGATCAGTGAACGCGTGAGTTACGTGCAAGAGGAAGGCGTGTTGCGCATCATCGTTCTCGGTAAGATACCCAGATGGAAAGAGACGCTTTTGACCACATGGTTGGTCGCTTGGATTCTGGCCGGAGTGTCGATGGTTTATTTTTGGGATGATACCGAAAACCGCGATTTCAAACTTGCCATCGTTATCTTTCTCATCTTTTGGGGATATTACCTTTGGAGGGTGGGACGTACTTGGCTCTACCGCCGAGGCGGCAATGAGCTCATCGAGGTGGACTCGGATTCGCTCAACCTCAAACGGAGCTTTTTCACCTTTGGAAAAACCCGTTCGTATTTCCTCGACAACATCAAAAATTTTGAAATCATAGAGGTATCGCCAAAGTCGTGGACGCACCACTATAAAAAAGGGTGGTGGGTGCTCGGTGGCCAGCGGCTGTCATTTGAGTACTACGGACGGCGAGTGACCTTCGCGATGCAAATCGATGCGCGCGAAACTACGGAGGTCTTCAATTTGATTCGCCGCCGGATGAGGTTAGCTTCAAAAAAGAACTAGAATAGGCCAATGTCGAAAGTCGGGAAGTGGGGTAACCCTCTATTTCTTCATGCCGCACCATATCCTTTGCCGCAGGGGTAGTGAGTACCTCGTCCAAGGCGAGGACAAATCCATAAGGCACCCCCGCCGCATCCAATTCTTTGGCCAAGGCATCACCCGAGAATTTCGCCATCGCGAAACGCAGGTTTTTTGTCAAGGTTCTGCGGTGATGAAGGCGGGCGTTGTTGTTGGCGAAACGATAATCCTCTGACCATTCGGGATGGCCGAGGACGCCGGTCAATGCGGCAAATTGCTTGTCGCTGCCCACGGCGAGCACCAAGCGCTTTCCATCCGCGGTTTCAAACCAATCTCCGTAGGGAGCGATGTTGGGGTGGAGGGTGCCCATCGGCTCCGCCACCCGACCGGACATCAAGTAGTTGGTCGCTTGGTTTGCCAATGCCGATAAGGAAGCTTGTTCGAGGGTGACCCGCACAAATGACCCTTCACCGGTTTTCATCCGCTTGATCAAAGCCAACAAAGTGGCCTCTCTCATTTGATGTCCCGCCAAGATGTCGATCAGCGCCACCGGCAGCTTTGCCGGATGCGAGGAATCGATGCCGGTCATGGAAATCCATCCGGTTTCGGCCTGAAGCACCACGTCGTAGGCCGGTCGATCGCCATCGACGTATCCATCGAGTTGGATGTAAATCAAATCCGGATTTGATTTGGACAATTCCCCGTACGTCAATTGAAATTTCTTGGCTGTCCGCTCCCGATGATTGGCCAATACGATGTCCGCTTTCGCGATGAGGTCGTGGATGGTTTTGAGATCGGCGGCTTCGGTCAGGTCGAGAAATCGTATTTCTTTTGCGTAGTTGGCTGAGCTGTAATAGGCGGAGGGGCCTTCGGAAGTCTCTCCCGGCGATTGCCAACCCCGGGTCACGTCGCCACCCGCGCGTTTATTTTCTACTTTTATCACTTTGGCGCCGAGTTCCGCAAAGAAGGAGCCGGCGGCGGGGCCGGCCAATACGCCGGCGAGCTCAACGACTATTAAATCTTTGAAAAAATCGCTTATGTGGTTATTGGTTTCCAATATGTTGCTCTTTTTTGTTGTCACGGGCTGTGTGTCGCAACCCGCGCACAAAGATGGACATTCCCAATCGGTTGATACCCTTGTGATCGAACATCCCACGGATCCTCCCGAGGCGATGGATGGGGCAGAAGTGGTGGTGAAACCCGGCGATGATTTGGTCGCGGTGTTCGGCGGATTGTCGTCCGATGTTCAACGCATCGTATTCCAGCCGGGAAAATACATTGTGCGTGAAACCTTGGTGCTGCCGCGAACGGGCAGCTTGGTGGTCATCGAAGGCAACGGTGCCCGATTGAGATTGGCATCGGGGATTGTGGGTTTTTATTCCATGCCCGCTAACAAGCGGGAATCGATGGACTACAATAAAACCCGTTACCTCATTCGCGATTTTGGAAGCATCGATGGCGGCGCCAAAGCGATTCAGATCGGCTCGAGTTTCAACACGGTAATTCGAAACATCGAATTCATCGGGCAGCAAGAAGCGGCCATCGACTTGGTATTTTGCTTGATGAGCACGCTCGAGAATATTCTGGTGACCAATCCATTTAACGACGGCATCGTGTTGCGATCGGCCGTCAATGTAGATACCGGAGTGAAGGAGTGGGACGGTGCGAGCACCAACAATTCCCAGTGCAACCACAGTGTCCTTCGGTCTTGCCGCGTGTACAATCGCAAAGGCGGGACGGGAACGTCGTTCAAAATTCTGCAAAGCACGGGAGTGCGTTTGGTCGATTGCATCTCAGAGGGATACGACAACAGTCGCGCAGTGTATTTCGATGCGATGAACTGCACCACGGCGAAGTATTTTGCCATCGATAATTTTCATTTGGAGCACGTGCCGCGCGATGGGGGATTGTGTTTTCGCAGCTATGGCAGCACGGTGGAGGTCAAGGGATTGTTTCTGCAGATGGGTGGGCCAAACTCACCCTCCATAAAACTGGAAAACAACGGCAACTATATTTTTTCCAATATTCCCTATTGGCCGGAGTCGGCATGGGTGTCTTCCTCACACAGTCCGGGAGTGGTCATTGAAAAATGCACTCCGAAATTCTATCAAATAGAGAGGTATTGGAGAAATGACGAGAAAAAGTCGGAGAAAATCTTCCGCGGATATTTCCGAACCGATGACATGTTGAAGAGGTAGGAGCCGTTTTTTGAGAAATCCGGCAGCTACGCAGCGGCATTTGCCCTGCGGCAAAATATTATGAATAGTTTGAGATTCAGACGCTCCGCAGTGGCATTCGCCCTGCGGCGGAATCCTGCGGCAAAACAATAAGAATGGTGTGAAATTCAGACGCTCCGCAGTGGCATTCGCCCTGCGGCAAACGAACCGGACGATTTAATATTTAACCGCTCCGTAGCGGCATTCGCCCTGCGGCGGAATCCTGTGATAAACATGAATTCGCCTGACAAGTCCTGTCTTGTTTTTTGAAACGTGCGACCCCTACAGAGTTAGGAAGTGCTATGCCATCATGTTGGCAAGCTTTTAATAACCGATCAAATGTTTACAGTTAACGAAACATTTTTTGTATCTTTGAATCATAGTTTGATTTTATTGTCAACACAGCTAATTAAGTGATACAAAGATTTGAAACGAAGCTTTTGAAGGAAGCATTTGAATTTATCCAAAGGCAGGACTTAAAGGTAAGAAACAAAATAGTCAGAATATAAGAAGAGCCGAACAGCAATCCGACACCAGGTTCTTTAAAAAGCTGACCGACGAAATTTGGGAATTCAGGGTGCTGTATTCGGGGATCCAATACCGGCTTTTGGTGTTTTGGGACAAAGAAGACAAGAAAGAAACCCTTGTTTTTGCCACGCATGGAATCATTAAAAAAACGGGTAAAATGGCCGAAAAAGAAATTTTGAAAGCCAACAAGATCAGAATGCGTTATTTAAAAAACAAAAAGAAATGAAAAGTTACACATTAAACGAAGCGGAAGACCTTTTAATCGGTAAAAAGGGAACGAAAGAAAGAGACGAGTATGAATTTGAGCTTAAACTCGAATTAATAGGTGATATGATTAAAACTGCACGAAAAAAGAGAAAACTGACACAGGAACAACTGGGCGAACTGGTAGGAGTGAAAAAAGCACAAATATCAAGACTTGAAAACAATACCGGAAATGTGACCTTTGAAACCGTTTTGCGAATCTTTAATGCATTGGGAGCTAAATTGAATTTGAGCCTTCAGATGTAAAAAATGATTTGATAATCTTCTGTATAGTACATCTACCAAGTGATACAAGCCATACAATTGTTGTCATTACAAGCATAGGTTCTCAATAGGATCGAATCCGGCGCTATTTAACCGCTCCGCAGCGGCATTTGCCCTGCGGCAAACGAACCGGACGATTTAATATTTAACCGCTCCGCAGCGGCATTCGCCTTGTAGCAAACGAACCGGACGATTTAACATTTAACCGTTCCGCAGCGGCATTTGCCCTGCGCAAAACAATAAGAATGGATTGAGATTCAGACGCTCCGCACTGGCATTCGCCCTGCGGTGGAATCCTGCGACAATAGTGAAATCATCTGACAAATCTTGTCGTGGTTTTTTTTAAATGTGCGACCCCTACACGGTCGGATGTGTTCTACCGGCGTGTTGCTACAAACATGCGACCCCTACAGGGTCGAATCCGGCGCTATTTAACCGATCCGCAGTGGCATTCGCCTTGTGGCAAAACAATAAGAATGGATTGAGATTCAGACGCTCCGCAGTGGCATTCGCCCTGCGGCAAACGAACCGGACAATTTAATATTTAACAGCTCCTCAGTGGCATTCGCCCTGCGGCTCACCGGTATAAGTGATTTGAAATTTACTTTGTGGTCTTTGAATAAGTGAAAATTCCGATCGAAGTGGTAGACGTTGTTTTGCGTGAGGGCGGACGCCGGTATCCTTTTCTCTCGCCCTTTATGGAGAGCGTAGGGTTCGCGCGGCGACCTTGGAAGCCCCGCGAGCCCATACGCTCCCCGAAGGGCAGAGAAAAGATAAAGGAGGTAGACCGACCCGATGGGATTCATCACGTAGAGACGTTGCATGCAACGTCTCTACGTGATGAATCC
>CAJDXB010000065.1_pt1 | contig 10508 bp, 7 predicted proteins | sample 7391691 | NCBI WGS metagenome assembly CAJDXB01 (sample SAMEA7055747, study PRJEB34461) | soil metagenome | biome: terrestrial ecosystem; feature: Peninsula; material: soil | place: Antarctica | collected 2016 | reverse complement strand
CCCGCAGCGCCGTACCCGCCCCATGCCCGCCCGACGCAAGCTATAGCGGAAAGCCCGGCCCCGGGGACAAAAAGGAGAATGGAAGGGCGAGAACAAATGGGATAAAAGGGTGGATTGATGTCAGTCCAAATCATATCCCGGGGATACCCCAAAAAGACCTTAAAAATGAGAAATACGTTCGAGAACGCTCGAAGAAATGCAGATGGGCGCAACCTCGCATCGCATCGTGGGGTATGAAAGGAAACGCAGTTCAAAATATTGCATATTTTGCGACTTCCAAATCGATACCCAATATGGAATTACCGGCGGAAAAAACCCGACTTTTTGATTTTTATGACTACCAAATGGCGCACTTTCCGCAGAAGGTGGCGCTGGCCGGCAAGGTCAACGGCGAATGGGTGACGTACTCGACGCAGGCTGTGCTGGATCATGCCAATGATCTGAGTACGGGGCTGTTGAACTTGGGCGTGAAGCCGGGGGACCGCATAGGACTGATCTCCAACAACCGCCCGGAATGGGTGATTGCCGATCTGGCGATATTGCAAATTGGAGCGATTAACGTACCGATCTATCCGACGATCACCGATGATGACTACGCCTTTATATTCAATGACGCCGGGGTGCGGTTTGTGTTTTTGTCGGACGAGGTGATCCTGAAGAAAGTGCTGGCGGCGCGCGAAAAGGCGCCGACGCTGGAAGGCTTATTCACTTTTGATAAAATCGCCGGGCAGAAGCACTGGACTGAATGCCTCGCGGAAAAACCGGAAATCACCCAAATAGACAAGTTGCGGAGTGAGGTTAAGGCTTCTGATATGGCGACTTTGATATATACTTCCGGTACTACGGGCTTGCCAAAAGGGGTGATGCTGTCGCACCATAACGTGGCGAGCAACGCCATAGCGAGCAAGGAGAGGCTGCCGGTAAATGCCGGGGGAAAGGGAGTCAGTTTTTTGCCGCTGTGCCATATTTATGAGCGGATGCTGATCTATCTATACACGTATACGGGGGTGTCGCTGTATTTTGCCGAGTCGATGGAGACGATAGGTGAGAACATCAAAGAGGTGCAACCGCAAGTGTTTACCGCGGTGCCTCGCGTGCTGGAAAAGGTGTACGATAAAATAGTGGACAAAGGCAACGAACTGACCGGGGTGAAGAAGGGGTTGTTTTTTTGGGCCGTGCGCCTGGCGGAACGCTGGGAACCCTACGGCGGCAATGGGCCGTGGTACGAATTGAAACTGAAAATAGCCCGAAAGCTCATCTTCAGCAAATGGCAGGAGGCGCTCGGAGGCAATGTTAAAGCGGTGGCCAGTGGCAGCGCTTCGTTGAACCCGCGACTGGCGCGGGTGTTCAATGCGGCGGGAATTCCCGTCCTCGAAGGGTACGGACTGACGGAGACCTCGCCGGTAATCAGCGTGAATCAAGTGGAAAACCGCGGCATGAGAATCGGAACGACCGGTCGGCCCATCCGCGACGTTCATGTGAAGATAGCCGACGATGGTGAAATATTGGTCAAAGGGCCCAACGTGATGATGGGCTACTACAAAAGGCAGGACCTCACCGATGAAGTGATCGACAAAGAGGGTTGGCTGCACACCGGTGACATCGGTGAGATGGTCGACGGGGAATATTTGAAAATCACCGACCGCAAGAAAGAGATATTCAAGACTTCCGGCGGCAAGTACATCACTCCCCAGATCATGGAAAACCGATTTAAGGAGAGCCGATTCATCGAGCAGATCATAGTAGTGGGAGAGAACCGCAAACACCCTTCCGCGCTGGTGGTGCCGGACTTCGGTTTCTTGAAGGAATGGTGCCAACGCAAAGGACACGGCTGCGGGACACATGAGCAAATGGTCGAAAACCCAACGGTGATCGCTCGTATCGGTCAGGATATTGCGGAGATCAACCAACAATTCGGTAGTTGGGAGCAAATCAAGCAATTCCGTTTGCTGGCGGATTCTTTCACCATTGCCAATGACATGATCACGCCGACGCTGAAATTGAAGCGCAAGGTGATTCACGCCAAATATGCGGACTTGATCGACTCGATTTACACCGCCGGCAAGCATTGATCGACCCGATTTACGCTCTTAAGAAATCCTCTAGGATCGCGGTGGATCCACCGCTGTCCATTGATGGGTCAATCGACGAAGCTCCTTAACCTTTTGAGGTTTTTCTCATCCCAATCATCCTCTTTGGGGGTTTCGATCACTTTGGTGACGTCCGGATAGTTTTGCATGAGGTAGGCGAAGGCGGGGTCTCCGATTTCACCGTGCCCGATGTGGGTGTGGCGGTCGAGACGGCTGCCGAGTTTGCCTTTTGAGTCGTTGAGGTGGAAGCATTGTATGCGATCGATACCGACTGCGTCGTCCCATTTGGCCAAGGTGTCTTTGATGCCTTGGGTGGTGCGGATATCGTAGCCGACTGCAAAGGCGTGGCAGGTATCGAAGCAGTATCCAATACGCTTGCTTTCGACGAGTTTTTCAATCGCTTTCAGCTCTTCAAATTTTCCACCGACGGTGGTGCCTTGTCCGGCCATGTTCTCCAAGAGTACATTGACCTTGGAGCCTTTGGTGGCGTCGAAAGCAAAGTTGAGTCCATCGGCTATGCGCTCGATGGCTTCTTCGGTGGTTTGCTCCACCGCCGACCCCGGATGCAGCACCGTGAAGTCGAGTCCCAAAACGTGACATCGCTCGAGTTCGCCCACCAGTGCGGCGCGTGATTTTTCCCGCAAAGCCGAGTCTTTGGATGCCAAATTGATCAGGTACATGCTATGCGAAAACGTCACCTTCACTTTCTGCTCCTTTTGACGGGCTTTGAATGCGCGGCCTTCCTCTGCGTCGATGGTCTTTTCCTTCCATTGACGTTGGTTTTTGGTGAAGATCTGAAAGGTGTTGACGCCGAGCTTTTCCGCCTCGTCAAATGCGTTGAGCATACCGCCGGCGATGGAACAATGGACTCCGAGTATCATGGTTTTGCCTTTTCGTTTGTGTCGCTCCTCCGCGTGGTGTTTCACACTCCCTCTCCGGACGGAGAATGAGTTGTGCAGAGGAATTCAAAGATAAACAATGCAAATGGGGAGGGTCTTCGATCTCGTTCAAAATTGCGACCTTTGTCTGTGGATGAGAGGAGAGTGATGCCGCACCCTATCTACTAAATGGACGGCGGTGCTCTCCGCAATCGTTCACTCCAAATCTTTCGATTTCAGTAAATTGAAGTTCCGTAACATTCCAAAAATTCAGTCATGAAAAAGCGTAGTTGGTTGGTGACATTGGCCTTATTCGTATTGATATTCGGCGCCGGCATGGCCATCGCCTATCCTCTTCTCAAACCCGAGAAAAAACTAAAAATCTATCAACCCTCTGACATCAACCCGAAACTGGTCGATATGTCATTGCATGCGGTGAACAAAGATCATCGCATCGCCGATTTTGAGGTGACCAATCAATTGGGGCAAACGATTACCCAAGAGGATTTTGCAGGAAAAATTTATGTGGCTGATTTCTTTTTCGCCACCTGTCCTACGATATGCCCCGTGATGAGCGGACACTTCGTCGAGCTTCAGGAAGAGTTTGCAGATGAACCGAGATTGAAACTCTTGTCATACTCAGTCACTCCCGATTTGGACTCGGTTCCCGTATTGCGGGAATACGGCGAGGAATACGGTGCCGATCCCGACAAATGGACTTTGGCTACCGGCGACAAAAAGCACATCTACAACTTGGCGCGCAAGAGCTATTTTGCCGTATTGGACGAAGGTGACGGTGGGAAACAAGATTTTATCCACACCGAAAATTTCGTGCTAGTCGATTCGAAGAAGCGCATCCGCGGGTATTACGACGGCACCAGCCCCCAAGACATGAAGCGTTTATCTGACGAGATTCGGATTTTGATTGCCGAGGAAGTGAAGGCGGAAGCCAAGAGCAAGGGCTGAGGTGGGTAGATAACCGGCCATGCAGGCAGGACATTCACCCTGCGGTTGGCCGTCTTTAAAATCACATATTGAGAGGTGCGACCCATACAGGGTCGGTAAGTTGTTGCCAACCTATTTATCTCCAATGTCCGGATCATCAAGATCAATCGAATCAAAATGACCGGACACACTCGCGGGGACGCGAGCGTGTGCTTTGTTTTAAGCGATTGGCGATATGACAAGTTATTTGCAGCCGTTCGCGAGTGGCGACACCGCAAACACAAAATTAAACCAAGACGATTGTCACACTTGCGGGGACGCGAGCGTGTGCTTTGGATAATAAATTATAATACGAATCTATAGGCATCGCCCGCAGGATATTCATTCTGCGGCATTCACACAGAGATCAATCGAGATAAAAATCCAAGACACACTCGCGGGCACGCGAGCGTGTACAATGGATAATGGTTATAGGATTCTATCGGACTTTATCAATGGACATCGATCAATGTTGATACGGCGGATGTCCGGATCGTAAAGTTCAAGAGCAAGGCCTGCGAGCTTTTTGAAAGCGCAGTTTACCGGAGTAAATGAGTATTTCAAAAAGTGAGCGTAACGCAGCTCTTGGCCTTTATGGACGGACATCAATAGGTATACTCATTCGCATCGATAAGCTTCACGGCGATCTTCTGCCTCGCTTCTTTTACATTGAAAGGCTGTGTCTTGGTGTACCGTCTCAATCCCATGAGCATCATGCGCTGCTCGTCACCTTCGGCGAAGGAGTTGATCGCATCTTTGGCCGCTTTGTGAATCAGGTCGGCGGCGTCATGGATGTATGTTTGCATCATGGCTACCCGCTCTTCCGAAGACTCTTCTCCTTTGAGGTCGATGTACTTCATGGTACGGAGCAACACCGATTCGGCCGTGTAGGTCCAAATCATCATGTCGGCGACGTTCATCAGGATTTCTTGTTCCTTGGCCAAGGTTTGCATTAATTTCTGAGCGGCGGCGCCCGCGACCATCAACACCGATTTTTTGAATTTGGCGATGAGTTGTCGTTCTTCGAAGAATGCTCGACCATCGTCTTCCACTTGTTCAGGAATTGAGGTCAGTTCATTGGCTACACCGGTTGCGGCGTTCATCAAGTCGAGGTCACCTTTCATGGCCTTTTTCAAGATCATGTCGACGGTGAGCATGCGGTTGATTTCGTTGGTGCCTTCGAAGATGCGATTGATGCGTGCGTCGCGGTATCCGCGCTCCACGGGGGTTTCCATGCTGTATCCCATGCCGCCGTATATTTGTACGGCCTCATCGACCACGTAGTCAAGCACCTCGGATCCCAAAACTTTCATCATTGCGCATTCGGCGGCATATTCTTCGATGCCTTTGAGGTTGGCCTTGCCGGGATTCATGCCTTCATTGGCCAGTTTTTTGATTCTACTGCGGATATCTTCCGTTGCCCTGTACAAGGCGGATTCGGTCGCGTAGGTCAAGATGGCCTGTTGCGCGAGTTTGTATCGGATGGCACCGTATTTTGAAATGGGTCGGCCGAATTGATTGCGTTCATTGGCGTATTTCACCGCTTGCGTTGTGGCTACTTTGCAAGCACCCATCACGCCGCCGGCGAGTTTGAGCCGTCCGATGTTCAAAATATTCAAAGCGATCTTGAAGCCTTGGCCGCGTTTGTGCAGCAGGTTCTCCGCCGGCACTTTGCAATCGTTGAAGAAAACTTGACGCGTCGAGCTTCCTTTGATGCCTAGTTTGCGCTCCTCGGGGTTGAGTTCGATGCCTCCAAAACTCTTCTCGACTATGAAAGCACTGAGATTTTCATCGTCCTCGATTTTCGCGAACACGATGAAGATATCGGCAAAACCGCTGTTGGTGATCCACATCTTTTGGCCGTTGAGCAGATAGGCCTTGCCATCATCCATGGGCATCGCTTTGGTTTTGGCGGCATTGGCGTCGGAGCCGGAACCGGGTTCGGTGAGGCAATACGAGGATTTGTATTCTCCCGTGGCCAGTTTGGGCAAGTATTTTTTCTTTTGTTCCTCGTTGCCGTAATACAAAATCGGCAAGGTGCCTATACCGGTATGGGCACTCTGGGCCACGGAAAAGGAATGTCCCGATCCGAGCACTTCCGTCACCAACATGGTCGATTTGAGGTCCAATCCCATGCCGTCGTACTCCGGAGGAATGGCGAGACCCAAAAGGCCGAGCTCTCCCGCTTTGTCGAGCAGGGATTCCATCAGCCCTTCTTCTTGGTCGTCGATGCGGTCCAAGATGGGCATGATTTCCCGATCGAGAAATTGTTGTGTGGTTTCGGCGATCATGCGGTCCTCTTCCGAAAATTCTTCGGGGATGAATATATCCTCGGGCTGCGATTCACGGATCAGCCATTCACCGCCTTTGATCGATTCAGTGGCCGATTCGGCCTCGGATTTTGTGTTGTTGGACATAATACTACTTGTTCGGATGGTTTCTACTTGGATGGATTCAATTCAATAATTCATATACGCCTGCGGCGCCTTGTCCGGTGCCGACACACATGGTGACGATACCGTATTTATTTTTTCGTCTTCTCATCTCGTTGAAGAGTTGAACGCTGAGCTTGGTGCCGGTACAACCGAGCGGGTGCCCCATAGCGATGGCTCCTCCATTGACGTTGACGATATCCGGGTCGAGACCGAGCTCGCGGATCACCGCCACGGATTGAGATGCAAAAGCTTCGTTCAATTCAACGAGTTCAATATCGGCAAGTTTCAATCCGGCCTTTTTTACCGCTTCGGGTACGGCGTACATCGGACCCATGCCCATAACGCGCGGTGCGAGAGCGGAAACATGGTAGCTCTTCAGTTGAGCTATGGGGGTGAGGTTGTGGTCTTTGAGAAATCTTTCGGACACCACCATCGAAAATGCGGCACCGTCTGAGGTCTGTGAAGCATTTCCGGCCGTGACGGTTCCCTTAGCGTCGAAGACGGGCCTCAACCGTGCCAAAGCCTCGAGAGAGGTGTCGCGTCGCGGCCCCTCATCGGTGTCGACGGTGTATTTTTCGGAAGTTCTTTTTCCGTCCTTGACGAATACGTGCTCGACTTCCATCGGCACGATGTCGTCGGCAAACCGACCGGAATCGATGGCTGCAATAGCCTTAAGGTGGGAGTTTAATGCAAATTCGTCTTGTTCTTCGCGCGACACCTTATAGTCTTGGGCCACCGCTTCGGCGGTCAAGCCCATGCCCCAGTACCACGTGGGATGCTCTTTGGCCACTTTGGCGTTGGGCACGATGCGCCAGCCACCGAAAGGTATCGGCGACATCATTTCCACTCCGCCGGCGATGATGCAATCGGCCATGCCGCTGTGGATCTTCGCCGAGGCGATGGCAATGGTTTCCAAACCCGAGCTGCAATATCGGTTGACCGTCATGCCCGGGACCTGCTCGATGTTGAGTCCCATCAAGGATATCAATCTTCCAACGTTGAGGCCTTGTTCGGCTTCCGGGGTGGCGTTGCCGACGATGACGTCTTCAATCAGGTTGACGTCAATTCCCGGGTTTTCTTCGAGAATCTTCTTGATGATCGTAGCCGACAAATCGTCGGGTCGTGTGAATCGAAATACTCCGCGAGGAGCTTTTCCTACGGCGGATCGGTATGCTGATACTATATATGCGTCCATTGGAATGTGTTTTAATGCTTTTTTGATTTCGTTGCCATTTTATGTCACCGGTCAGTTTCGAAGTATCTTGCCTTTTTGCACCATACTCTGCAGTCTTTCCAGTGTCTTGCGCGTGCCGCAGAGTTCGATGAAAGCCCGTCGTTCGAGCGACAAGAGGTAATCTTCCGATACCCTCGTTGGCTCTGACAAGTCGCCCCCGCACAATACGTAGCCCAGCTTTTCACTGATCAATTTGTCGTGTTCTGAAATGTAGTTGCCGGATTTCATGCTGTCGGCTCCTACGTATACGATGCCCAAGCCCTCGTTGCCGAGCACGAGAATGTCTTTTCTCGGTATCGGTTTGGTGTATCCTTTGGCGTCGAGCATCAACACGGATTGCTTGGCGTATGCGAGTTGGTCGTCGCGGTTGATTACCACTTCGTCCACCCCTTCGCGGAGGTAACCCAGCTCGAAGGCTTCATAAGCTGAAGTCGATACTTTTGCTTGACCAATGGTCAAAAACCGGTTGCGCAAGGTGTTGATGCGGATGTCTCCTTCGCGCAGTGAATCGGAAGTGCGCAAGGCAAACTCCTTGCTGCCTCCTCCGCCGGGAATCACTCCCACTCCGAATTCCACCAATCCCATATACAATTCTGCATGGGCCACGACCTTGTCGGCATGCATCGATAATTCGCAGCCACCGCCGAGTGCCATGTTGTGTGGCGCGGCCACCACCGGAATACTCGAGTATCGAATCCGCATCATGGTGTCTTGGAAGCGCTTGATGGCGAATTCGAGCTCGTCGAATTCCTGCTCGACGGCCATCATGAATATCATGCCGACGTTGGCTCCCGCGCTGAAATTGTCGCCGGTATTCGACACCACCAAACCCTTGTAATTCGCTTCGGCCAGGTCGATGGCTTTGTTCAACCCTTCGATGACCTCGCCGCCAATGGTATTCATTTTGGTGTGAAACTCGATGTTTATCACTCCGTCGCCCAGGTCTTTGATGGTCGCACCGGAATTTTGCCACAACACCTGCTCCCCGGTAATGCGGTCAAGGAAGATCTGTCCCTCGCCCACGGGAACCGGTTTATAATCTTTGGAAGGGATGTCGTAGTAGTATTTTACTCCGCCTTCAATTTTGTAAAAGCTTTCAAAACCTGCTTTGCGCATTTCCCATACCCAATCCGCCACATCGATGCCTTCTTCCTTCATATCGTCGAGGACTTTGGACATTCCCAAGGCATCCCAATTCTCGAATGGCCCGAGTTTCCATCCAAATCCGGCGCGCAATGCGGCGTCGATGCGAAATACTTCATCCGCGATTTCGGGAATGCGGTGGCTGACGTAGGAGAACAGTGCGCGGAAAGTTCGGCGGTAAAATTCCCCCGCTTTGTCTTGACCTCCGTAGAGCATCGGAATGCGTTTCTTCAGGTCGTCCACCGGTTTGGTCATCTCCAAAGTGGGGAATGACGTTTTCTTTTGCGGGGTGTATTCATCCGTTTCAAAGTCCAAGGACAAAATCTGCGACTCGCCCTTGTCGTTTTTGACCTTTTTGTAAAAACCCGATCCGGTTTTGCTGCCCAATCGTTTGGTGTCGACGAGTTTCTGCACGAAGTCGGGAATTTCAAACACCCCTTTCCGTTCGTCATTCGGACAATTTTCATGCACTCCATTCGCGACGTGAACCAAGGTGTCGATCCCCACAACATCGGCGGTGCGGAAGGTGGCGGATTTCGGATGTCCGATGACCGGTCCGGTGAGTTTGTCGACCTCTTCAATCGTCAAGCCCATGTCTTTTACGGTGTGAAACAAGTCCAAAATGGAGAATACCCCAACGCGGTTGGCGATGAAGGCCGGTGTGTCTTTGCATAGCACGGTCTCTTTGCCGAGGAATTTGGATCCATAGTGCATCAGAAAGTCGATGATCTCGCCATCGGTTTCCGGGCCGGGAATGATCTCGAGCAACTCCAAGTACCGTGGCGGGTTGAAAAAGTGGGTACCGCAAAAATGCTTGCGGAAATCTTCGCTGCGGCCCTCGCTCATGCTCGCGATCGGAATACCCGAAGTATTGGAGGTGATCAGTGTTCCGGGTTTGCGGTGTTCTTCCACCCGTTCAAAAACCTGTTTTTTGATGTCGAGCCGCTCGACCACAACTTCGATGACCCAATCGGCTTCGGAGATGAGGTGCATATCGTCGTCGAAATTGCCGGTCTCGATGCGGTTGGCGAAGGACTTGAGATAGATGGGAGAGGGGTTGGTCTTCAATGCGGCAAGGAGAGAATCGTTGACGATGCGGTTTTTTACCCGTGGATCGTCGAGGGTCATCCCCCGTTTTTCTTCCTTTTCATTGAGCTCGCGTGGGCTGATGTCGAGCAACAACACTTCCACGCCAATATTGGCGAAGTGGCAGGCGATGCGCGACCCCATGACTCCCGACCCGAGGACGGCTACTTTCTCAATTTTTCGTTTGCTCATGGTTCAAAAAATTCGTTTTGTGTTTAGGCTTTTCGTGATTTCTTCTCCGTGTCGAACGCAGAATACACTTCTTCTTTGTCCAACAGGCCGGAAATTTTTTTCACCACCGAAATGAAGTTTTTCAATTCGGTGGTCGTGAGATTCTCTATTAAATATCCATTCAGGTTCATGACCACTTCGCGGGAAGTGTCGCGGTATTTCTTGCCCTCTTCCGTCAGATGGATCAATACCACGCGACCGTCGGTTGCACAGGGTGTCCGTTTAATCAGGTCATTTTCTTCCATCGATTTGAGGGTGCGCGTGAGGCTCCGCGACTCCACACCCATCTTCGGCCCGAGTTTGGTGCTCGGCGTGCCATCCTTGACTGACCAATCAAGAGAAAAAGATTCAAATTCTGTGGAGATCCGTAGCCGTCAACAGGCATTTCATTAAATTTTTCTTCAAAAATCAAATCATGCACGGCTTC
>CAJDXB010000082.1_pt1 | contig 10591 bp, 7 predicted proteins | sample 7391691 | NCBI WGS metagenome assembly CAJDXB01 (sample SAMEA7055747, study PRJEB34461) | soil metagenome | biome: terrestrial ecosystem; feature: Peninsula; material: soil | place: Antarctica | collected 2016 | reverse complement strand
GTGGTTTGGTCGACCACTTCGGTTTTGCGCTTCACCATTTGTTTCAGGTTGGGCTTGGCTTCCTTAATATCTATGCCGTGTTCTTTGAAGTTGGTCACGGCGTTAAAATAATGCTCGGACGAGTCGAGCATGGCCTTCGAAGGGATGCATCCCACGTTGAGGCAGGTTCCGCCCAGGTCGGGGTACTTTTCGATCATTGCGGTTTTCATTCCCAGTTGGGCGCAGCGAATGGCGGCAACATATCCGCCGGGGCCCGATCCGATGACGATGACGTCGTACGTTTCCATGTATTTTTTGTGGTTTGAGTGTACGCGGCAAAAGTACGAATAAGGCCGGGAGATGGAAGTGCAATTGAAGCCGGCGAGAAGGATGCGATTGCGGGCATTTCATGTGCTCTTGGTTGGAATACGAATTTGGGCGTGCCCCCGGCCGATCTACGCCACATTTTCCACTTTCCCCACCTTTTAAACTTCTCCTGTTCTTCCTATTTCGTCGCAGCCGGGGTCGGCCTACCGCCTTTATCTTTTCCTTGGCCCGCGGGTGGCGCCATGCGTTTGAGGAGCTTCCTGCCGGTCGCTCTCAAACGCATGCGCCACCAACGCCGTCCAGAGAAAAAGGATATCGGCGTCCGTCCTCACGCTCCCCATATACCTTTACGTGAAAATTCCGGTGTAGGAATACGCGTGCAGCGGGAGATCCAAAAAAAGGATTAACCGCAAAGAGCGCAATGAAGGCGCAATGATCGCAAAGTATATTTCTCGATTGTGAAATCGGAAACCATTTACCTGCGCGTGTATCCGAGCGTAGCTAAAGTGCATTTTGCGTCTTATCGTTGAGCGCAGCGAAAATCCTTTGCGTTAAAAAAAGGTGGAGAATGTTGAGGACTTGGGAAGGTTGGGAAGTGAAATAAATGGTTAATGGTCAATGTTTAATTGTTAATGACCTGACAGGTCGAATTTAAGCTTAGCTAAAGTTCCAAAAAATTAACCGATAGGTACGCAATGGTGGTGCGAAGTTCGCAAAGCGGATTCGTTAACCGGCACAATCAGCGTTAGAATAAGGATTCAATCGAATATTTTGTCCACCTGGAAAAACGTTCTGATCAAGCCATGTCGAGAAATAATGGCACCGACCACCAGCCACCAGCCACCAACCCCCAACCCCCAACCCCCAACCACCAACTATCTAAACAACACCATCTTGCCAAAGCCCTTGTGAAAATACTGAGAAGCTCCCCCATCCCGCAATTCGATTGACTGCCCGTTTGCGCGTGCAAATACCCGGTACAGATACACTCCATTGGCCAAGCGGTCACCAAATTCATCGCGGCCATCCCACCGGTAAGACGAGAGATTTCTCCCAATGCGGAACATCTCGCCCCGTGAGGGTGAACACAAATTGGGTCGAAGTGGAAAACGGGTTGGGATAGTTCAGCACTTCGGTAATCGTCGAGCGGTTGATCACTTCAAACTCGATGTGGTAGTCCTGCGTATTGGCCGAAGGATTGCCCGACACATCGCCGGCCTGTACACGGAGTTGGTACTTTCCATCGCGCTCAAGCTCGGGTCGGTACAAGATTTTCGCCCGATTGTCCGGACCCGAGGCCGGGATGAACTCCATAACCTGAGAAGGATCGGAACTCGAGAAATAAACGCGTTTCAGGCTTTCTTCCGGCCCCGCTAAAAATACGCGAAACAGCGAAGTGTCCGAGTCTTGGTTCATCAGCAAAAATATATTCTCATCCTTGAGCGTAATCGAGATTTCCGGCGTAGGCGATACCACCTCTCCATTGATGATGTGAATCCCATCGAAAGTGACGTCCAAAATCGGGTTTTCCTTGTCGATGCCCACCGTAAATGGAATGCGGAGATAGTTGTTGAAGTGGGTTTGTTCGGGTTGATCGTACACGCCGAAACCGTCGATGTCGGGGTTCACCTCCACCCACAGTACATTCTGCCCACCAAGGCCCTTGGTGTCAAAATACACCGTGTCGATCAGCGCCTCCCCGACGCGAAGCGAGTCTTGCCGAGGGTACGGAAGGATGATCCGATTGCGTTGGGCATCCTCTATGACATAAGACACCAACAAGCTGTCGGCATGGACTTGAGAGATGTTTTCCACTGCCACCGAGACCATGCCGCGTTGGCCTTCACTCAAGTTCTCCGCTGCAAATGCGAAATGTCGTGCGGGATTGACCGCCATCTCCGGCACTTTGTCGTAGAGCGCGTGCCACCTCATGACCTGTTGCGGCGTGGCGTGTTCGCTGTCCTGAGAATAAATTTCAAACTTCAGCCGCGGGAACTCCTCCGCCGACAAGTCGGATTCCAAACCGTCGATCTCGTATTCGCCAAATGGGTATTGGTCATCGAACAATATGGACTGAACCCCGGTCGGAGAGATACCCCATAAGCGAACAAACCCGGAGTCGCCCGGCGCGGATTCCCGAGCTCGGGTCAGCCAACTCAAGGAATGCCACTGGCTCGCCGGCCCCACGATCGCAGATACCATACTGCCTTTTGTGCCGCTGGCGGGAATATCGACGATATTGTTGAGGACTGAATTGATCTCGGCACCCACCATCTCATACACGAACAGAGGATCGCCTTTGCGAACGATCAACGAAAAAGGCACGCTGTCTTGGGCTCCCGGCGATCCGATGATTGAAGCTCCCAAACCATTTACGGCATCGTAAATATCGGGGGTGTGGTCCCAATCGTCATAACTCACATACCGCAGGGTGTACAATACGACGTAGTGGCCGTCGGGAATCTCATCGGATTCCAGCAGATCCGCCAATGCTTGCATCTGTTCGGGAATGGTCTGCCGAAAAATAAAGAAGTTTTCCACCCGTGCACGGCACGCGCCGTTGGCGTTGGCATTGCCGAAATCGTGGTCGGGATTCTGGCCGTTGTAATTGGTGCCCCAAGGTTGAAAACTCACCGGATCGATTACGGCCAAATGAAGAGATGGAGTACCCAAACAAGCTCCGTATTCCACCACATTGGTATTGAGCAATATCTCGTTGCCGTAGGCTGTGCTGTTGCCGAGAACGTTATTGGCCAGCCTCACCGTACCCGTGAAATAATCGACCCGTCGACCCGCGCGGTTAAATTCCGTCGACTGAAACGAATTGTTTTCAAACTGGAAAATATGCGCTTGGCCCCACCCCTCTTCACCCGAGATGATCTGAAATGATGAATTTCTCCAAATCGTGTCCCCGGCCAATTCCGCGGTGCGCCAATAGTACACCGCGCTATCGCCGAGATTGGTCAAAGGAGACCACTCCACCACCCCACCGGTTTGTGATATCTCGGTGAATTGAAGAAACGGACTAGTAAAAGTGTCCACCGTATCGACCTCAAGTCGATAAGTTGATTGCGCGGCCATGGGGTCACCGGTCGAAGCTTTCAACACAACCGTCGGTCCCGGCACCACCGCATACCGTTCGGGATATACCGGCACGATGCCACCGTTGGCGATGAGGAGTTCCTTGCCGATCACCTGGTTGTTTATGGTTTCAAAGCCGGGCATCTCTTCCACAACATCTTCGGGCAAGTCGACCAATATGTTGAATTTGTGAAGTCCCATACCGTATTGGTTGTCGACCGGCAGTCGGAAACTAACGGTATCGCGAAAAAATAAGCCCGGCATGGTCACCGCATAGAGTGAATCGCCGACCCCTTCGGGGGTTTGGTGTTCCAAAGTGACGTTGAAGTATTGCCCGGTCGCCTTGCCCGTATTGGTCACCACTACGTGTACATCAAAACTGTCGATGTCGGCCGTGATGTCTTCGGGAGTGAAATATACGTCTTGCGGTGAAACGGTCAAATCGGGCAGTGGGAAAGAATTTACGACCACAGCCGGGTCGCCTTGAAGCGAAATTCCGATGCACGTCGTGATGACGAAGAGATTTGCGGGATTGAATTCCGATTGAATATCCTGAACCGAAAGCCGCATATGTTCTCCAACGGTCCCGCCGTAATTATTGAGCGATAAATTCTTGTAAAATCTTCGACTATAATCGTTTAGCGAACTCTCAAACCCGAGCTTGACCGACGACAAAAACCCAATGACCCCTTTCTGTGGGATTATCGTGTAAGCTTCACTCGTGCTTCCATAACCCGGGCTGTGGAAATCGCCCGTGTAACATCCGTTCCCGAGCAAAAACGGATACTTGCCGTTCCATTCAAAGTTTGCCGGATCGTCGATGGTCTGATCGAAACCATCGGAAGAAGCATGACCGAAAAACGTCATCATCGAAGTACCTCCATTGATCAGGCTTTCGACTTCTTGCGAGGCGTTGATCTGTATCGGGTCCGAGGTGGATTTCAGAAAAGTGTGCACGTCACCCCCATAGGCGGAATCCGTGATAGTCGCTTCGTAACCTGCCAAGTATGAGGCAAATCGAAATTGCTCGTCGGCGTTGTTGCCACCGCCGAAGTGCAGCACGTTCTTCATCCAAGCGGCATGGGGCTGGCTCTCGAAAGTCTGAAGCTTGTCGAGGTACCACAAGGCCTCTTGATTATCCCTGGCACTCACCCTACCGGTGAGTATCGCCGGCTCGAGGATCGTGTTGTTCAACCCGGCAGTGAGCAGTAAATCGCTCGGGGGGTATCCCATGGTCGGCACGAGGTTTCGAGCGTAAAAATCCGTGTTTCTTCTCGAGCCCGCTTGGTTGCCCTCGGGGGCGTGGCGAACACTTTTGCCCAACAGCAAAAGGTATTGTGGAGGTGTGGGCCACGTGTGGATCAGGTAATCGGCGAAATGCCGGATCGCCAAGCTGCTTTTATTGACTCCCCCTCCGAATTGATCGTAGAGTTCACCCACCGCCACCAATGCGGTACTAAACCTCTGTTGGCGATAGCTCTCGTATTGCTGTGCGGCCGAGAGCAAACTTTTGTGGGTCAAAATCAAAAAGGCCGAATCGACGCCGGCCAGTCCAAAATTCGTGAAAAACCCACCGTTTGCAACGGCGGTAAGCGAAGAAACCGACCGGATGCTTTCGTTGGTAATCAACAAACACTCGAACCGGTCATCGCCGAAACTATTGGATATCAATCCACGGTATTCGTCGTTAAAACTTTGGAGCGCCACGCGCTGTGCATTGTTTCCCCGTGTATAAACCACCGGTTGAGTCCCACCGATTTCTGCAAAGTCGAATCGGGTGACGCCCGCCGTAGGATTGTGAACGTACATGAAAGTCAATGCCAAACCGCCGGCCAAATCCGGCGTTCGCGGATAGGTCATCCAAACACTTGCCACGGCCTGATAGTCACTGGCCACCCCTAGGGAATTGGACACTTCGTGCCTGATCCGCGTTGTAGTGGCGCCGAGACTTGACGCCGGAATGGTGAAGTTGAAACGATTGACTTTGTAACCGACGAATTGCTGGTTGATCGCAATGGTATTGCCCACGCCGTAGCGCACCACGATATGGTGATTGTTTCCCGCACCGGCGTATGCATTGGACACCCCCGCCGACACCGTACTCACCTCGACAGCCGGTGCGCCCTCGCCGGTAAAAGCCTGGTCGGTGGGAATATCCGTGTCGAGATATAGACTGCCACCGGGAAAGCCGATGCGCTGACTCATCCATCCCTCTCCAACTTCATAAAACGGATTGGAAATACCGCTCCCATCCAACTTGCCTTGATAATAATTGTTGGAATAAAACATGCCCACACGTTGCCAAACGAAATCCACCGGTTCGTATGAATCGGGATTGGCACTACTCTCGGCGGAGAAGCGCAGCCCTTGGCCCGCCCCGCCCCAGGTCAGGTAATGGTTGAGCGTGTCGTTGTACAGGCTGTACTCGGGGTTGGGCCGCGCTTCCGCAGAGGCGTAGAGATTGTCCTCCAACCGACCGTCGTTCCTTTGTCCGACGAATTCGATGTAATCGGTGGCGTTGAACACCCCATCCGCTTCGCCGTGGACGTAAATGGGGATTTCTTGCGAAAACGCATACATCCGAATCTTCGAAGGGTCAATGGCCGAGGCGGGAATACCCGCATTCGCCAAGTCATTGAAAGTGATGCGATAAACACCCGTCTCCCAAACGGGGATTTTGTAATACCGTCGATTGTAATCGATCCACTCATTTCCAAAGGGCTGCCCCATCGCGACGCCGGCGAGGGAAACCAGAGCTATGAAAACGATGAACTTTTTCACTCCGTATTCTTGTAAATCTCAAAACGAAGACTGAAAATATTGGAATACAACGATTCCGATTGATTGCCGATATCCGTCAGGGCATAATCCAAGAAGAAATTGCCCAACCGCAACCCCAACCCAAGATTGGGCTGAACCGAGTATTCTTGAGTACCCTGAAAAGTCTTGATCTGTTGGATATTGCCTACGCCTGCTCGGAGATAAATGATGTTTAGGTATCCGGCTTCAATGCCGATCACGGGATCCATGCTGAAAGGATCGGAGCTGATCAATGTATTGCGCTTTCCATCGGTTGTCCAAATGGCGTTCACTTCACCCAAGAGCGAAAACCGGCCCAGTTGGCGTTCATGGGCCGCGCCGAGGATAATCCGAGGCAAGGTAACCTCCAAACCATTTTCAGGCAGTTCGTTTCCCGTAGCCAAAAACACTTCTTTGGTGGCCTGGTCGAGCGAATATGTCCAAGCGTTATAGGTCGAGGACAAGTCGCGCGCCATGACGGCAAATGTCCACAGTCCGGTCCGGTATGTCGCACCCGCGTCGATACCAAAACCCCAACTCCCCGCAAAGTCGCCGATGTTGCGGCGCACCACTTTGGCACTCCCGCCCACCGCCAATCCCGGCACTTTCAATCGCCGCGCATACGACAAGAGAAAAGCGTAATCTACTGCGGAAAAAGAGGTGATCCGATCGTAATTCAAATTGCCATCGGCATCGAAGAGCTGGGTCGTATTGGGGATGTCGTCGACGCCAAACCGAATCACCGAAAGCGAAAGAACGGAGGCGGAATCCAGAGGCTTGGCTATCGCGGCAAAGTCGTATTGGGCAATGCCGGCAAAGTACTCGGCGTGCATGGCCGCCACTTCGAGGTCGGATTTTATTTCCGTAAGGTTGGCGGGGTTCCAATACCCCGCAGTGGCGTCTCTGGACGTCACGACGGATGCCCCGGACATTCCCAGCGCACGCGCACCGACGCCGATATTGAGAAACTCATTGCTGTATTTCCGCGTTTGCGCCGAAACGTCTGAAACGTCCAAAACGAGCAACAGGGAAAACGCAAACACCATACACCCGGCCGAAGCCGAAGAGGGGAGATATGACCGCATAAAAACCGAAATTAAACATCAATTCCGATGTACAACAACAAAGTACGTAAAAAATTGCTTTACAGTTGCTTAAATTTGCCCACCATGAACATCCGTCTTTCAATAGTCAACTTACTCACGATTAGTAATTTACTCTGTGGAACCTTCTCCATTTATTTCGCCGTCATCGGCGAATTAAACGTTGCAGCCCTCCTTATTCTCGCCGGAGCTGCCTTCGATCTTTTCGATGGACTGGCGGCACGCTTGCTCAAAGTGTCCGGCGAACTCGGCAAGCAACTTGACTCCTTGGCCGATGTCGTGACCTTCGGCGTCTCTCCCGGCTTCATCGCCTTGGCGCTCAACGGTGTCTTCGAGCAGCCTCCTCAATGGGGCCTTTCCGCCGTCGTGGTTTTTATACCGATGGTCATCCCCGCTTTCGCGGCTTACCGCTTGGCCAAGTTCAATATAGACACGCGCCAGTCAGAGTCTTTCATCGGTTTGCCCACTCCCGCCCACGCCATGTTCTGGCTGTCCATACCCCTGATCATTTCCTCCGGCGCCGATGGATCCGCCAATATGCTCGAGCGCTTTTTCACCGTTTTCGCCGCCTCGCCCTATTACATCGGTGTGGCCGCCATTGTCCTCAGCCTGCTCATGTTGTCCGAAATCCACCTCATGTCTTTGAAGTTCAAGACATTTGATTTTGCATCCAACGTCCGCAGATACATCCTCATCATCCTCAGCCTGCTGTTGTTCGCCTTCTTCGGCTTCGCATCCGTGCCGATTATCTTACTTTTGTATTTCTTGTTGTCCATATCCAAAAAGAACCATGCAGTACAAAGCTGAAATAATCATCATGCCCCTGGAGGCCATCCTCGATCCTCAAGGCAAAGCCGTGACCCGCGGGCTGCACAATCTCGGGCTGAAGGAAGTGTCCAATGTCCGCATCGGCAAGCACATCACCATGCAAGTCGAAGCAGAAGATAAAGAGGCGGCTGAGGAAAAAGTGGAAGAGGCGTGCCGACGGCTTTTGGCCAATCAGGTGATGGAGAAATACAAGTTCACCGTCGAAGAAGCCGCCGTTGAGGCCAAGTGACGCGCGTACAACCCTAATAAATCCACGTTTCATCCCGTCCAAACGAGTCTCGTTTGGGATTTGAATATTCGATTTATCGTTTTTTTGGCGTGCCGGGTTGAATCGATTATCAACGGTTACGGGTGAAATCTTGAACCATTTGTCTCGGGAATGACCTCGGCAATCATTCTCCATTTCTCGCACTTTCCCTACCTTCTCCACTTTTCTTTTGGGCGTGCCCCCGACAGTCCTTCTCCACTTTTCTCACCGTCCCCACTTTTGTCCTCTTCTCTACTTTCTCAACCTTCCTCACGGGGTCGGTCTGCTGCCTTTATCTTTTCATCGGCCGTCGGGTGCCGTAGCGTCATGCGGGGGCTTCGCCTGTCGCCCCGCCTGACTTACGCCACCGACGCCGGCCGATGAAAAGGATACCGGCATCCGCCCTCACGCAAACCGACCAAGATATTTCGATCTAAACCTTCCTCCGCAACTCGAAATTCTTACCCAAGTATAGCGTGCGCACCTGCTCGTCATCGGCGAGTTCTTGCGCCGTACCCGATTTCAGGATTTTCCCTTCGAAGAGCAAATAGGCACGGTCGGTGATGGATAGCGTTTCCTGCACGTTGTGGTCGGTGATCAATATGCCGATATTCTTGGTCTTCAACTGTGCCACGATCGATTGAATGTCCTCTACGGCAATGGGATCCACGCCGGCAAAAGGCTCGTCGAGCAAAATGAAATCGGGATCGGTGGCCAAGGCGCGGGCAATTTCCGTTCGGCGGCGCTCGCCCCCCGATAGAAAATCACCACGATTCTTACGCACGTGTTCCAGCCCAAGCTCATCGATCAGCATTTCAAGTTTATCGGTTTGCTCAGTTTTGGTACGCTTGGTCATTTCCAATACCGCCTTGATGTTGTCTTCCACACTCAATTTGCGAAAGACGCTGGCCTCTTGAGGCAAGTAGCCCACTCCGAGCTTGGCGCGTTCGTACATCGCGCGTTCGGTGATGTTGGTTTGATCGAGATAGATTTTCCCTTTGTTCGGCCGTATCAACCCGACGATCATGTAGAACGTCGTCGTCTTTCCGGCGCCGTTCGGACCGAGCAACCCGACAATCTCGCCTTGCTCCACCTGCACGGAAACGCCCTTGACAACGGTGCGTTTCTTGTATTTCTTGACTAAATTTTCAGTTCTGAGGATCATCGTTGTTTAAAACTGTATGAGGAAGCCGATTTGAACCGTGAACCGCTGTGTGCGTGGATGATCGAGATAGCTCAAGCGCCACACCGCATCCACACGGAGAATTTTCACGATGTTGTCCACCCCGACGTATGCTTCAACAAAGGGCTTGCCGGATTCAAAAGTATATGTCCTTTCCGGCAAGATCAATTCGGTTTCGTCCAAGGATTCATAACTGCCGTAAATCGCATTGACCCCGACAATCTCGCGCCACTTCAATTTTTGGAAAAGCGGGACCTTGTTGAAAAATAAACCCTCAAAATGGTGTTCGGCCCTGACGGAAACGTATTGGTCACTGACGAATTCGAAGAAATTCATCGTGTTGAAAGCGGCTTCATTGTAAAAGATACTCTCGCTGCCCGGATGCACGAATTGCAAAGCATACGGTAAATCTTGCCATGTTTTGCCCGCTTCCAGCGTGTAATAAAAATTGCCGAGAGGGCCGATAGGGATTTTGTCGTAAGCCGAAGCGGTAAGTTTCTGGTATTCGTATTCTCCGCCGAGGATGCCCTTGACCCCAAAATCGGCCTGCACCTTGATGATCGGCCACAGACTGCCCAAGCTGATCCGTTCAAACTCCCCCGTGATAAACCGTTCGCGGTACGCAAACCTCGCACCGATGGAAATCTCGGTCGATATCAACTCGGCAACATCGCGAACGATGCCTTCATCACCCAGGGCTACATATCGCTCAAAATTCCAGTCCCCGGCCGATGACAGTCGGCGGTTTCGCAGTTCCAGAGAAGTCGAAAACCCCGTAAACCATTCACGTTCTATGGATACACGAGCTTGTTTATTTAATATCAGACGGTCTTGCGGATTTCGAGACGTCAAAAACTGAATGAAATGGTCGCGGGAAAAATAATTCGTCGCTTGACCTATCAACTCATAATCCTCGGAATAATATGCGCTGACGCTTTGCCGCGGATTTTTGGATAAGAAATATTTGCCGCCGAGCATGTATTTGAACCGCCCGTCACGGGTGCCGTAAGCACCATATCCTTCCAACATCAAGCTAGTGCTGAA
>CAJDXB010000166.1_pt1 | contig 10675 bp, 3 predicted proteins | sample 7391691 | NCBI WGS metagenome assembly CAJDXB01 (sample SAMEA7055747, study PRJEB34461) | soil metagenome | biome: terrestrial ecosystem; feature: Peninsula; material: soil | place: Antarctica | collected 2016 | reverse complement strand
AATAGTCACCGATGTATGGCACCTCCAATACGTCAATCTCTTCTCGGTGTTGGATGATATCCGGATAAACCCCCACGATCGAAAAGATTTCCAAAAAAAGTACACCGCTACGCATTACTTGAGTTGGGCCATATCCCCCCGATGGAATATCGGAGTGTTCGAATCGATCATCTGGCAGGGACGCGACACACTTTCCGACCGCGGCTTCGACCCCAATTACCTCAATCCGGTCATTTTTCTCCGACCGGTCGAATACGCCGTCGGCTCGCCCGACAATGCATTGATGGGATTGGACTTGGCATTCAAGGCCACTCCGGGAATTATGATCTATGGACAATTGGTCATCGATGAGTTTCTGCTCAGCGAATTTCGCGATAACCGCGGATGGTGGGCCAATAAATGGGGCGGTCAAATCGGAGTCAAAACATTCGATTGGCCCCTGCCCGGGATGAACCTTCAAGCGGAATTCAACACCGCGAGGCCCTTCACATACACCCACGGCAGCCCCATTCAGTCATTTACCCACTTTAACGAACCGATGGCCCACCGGCTCGCCACCAATTTCCACGAAGCATCCGTTTATGGTTATTACGAAAAGGATGATTTCTACGGTTCCATGCGGTCGACGGTAGCGCGCTACGGCCGTGATCCCGACTCACTTAACTTGGGAGGCGACATCTTCCGCAGCTACATCGGCCCCACACGTATCTACGGCAATCATACCACCCAAGGCATCACCTCCACATTGTTCTTTCAAGAACTCGAAGCCGGCTACATCCTCAATCGCAACATCAATTTGCGCTTGGCCTTAAAGTATTCGTACCGCAGACTTCACACCCCCGCACATCCCATTTACGGCCTCGACGAGCCGGAGACCGAGAATTCCCATTTCCTCACCCTGTCGTTCGCCACCGCCCTATACCGCACGCACCGAGGCTTCTAGAAGTTCAAAACCGGGATCGGTTCTTCACTTTTACTTTTGAAGATTCTTTTTTTGGGCGCGCCCCGGGTATTCTCGTTGGTTGGAAGAGGATATCGTAACTTGGATATCAACTCCCATCATGAGAGCATTTAATTCCCATCCCGGGGCGGTCTACAGGCTATATCATATTGCCCGACAGCGGCGTTGGGCAATTCGGGGACACGAGCTTCCGCCGGTCGCTGTGTCTCCGCAGCCCACCGCAACGCAGTCCGGCCATATGGATGCCGCCTTCCGCCCTCGCGCAAATCACATCCGATCCAAGCAATAAAGATTCGCTAAAAAAATGCCGGCCTACATCACGACGCTATGGTCCTGACCTCTCTATCCGGTCGATGGGAAATATATATTTGGGAAAACCGCTAAAAGTAGCGCGGCGAACGCGTCTTGACCTCCGTTTTAAAGAAGTCATAGGTCAGCATAAATTCGTGTGAGCCATTGTGGTATGAGTTCAGTTCGCTCGTGCCGAAATCATAGGAATACCCCGCTTGGAAGTGTGGGGTAAACTGGAAGGATATGATGGCTGCAAAGGCATCTTCAAACCGATATGCTCCTCCGAGCCACAATTTTTCCTTGATCAGGAAATTGGCGGAAATGTCGAAACTCACCGGCGAACCGCCGACCGCTCGGATGAGAGCCGAAGGCTTGAACATCACTCCACCACTGTCTCCACTGAGATTAAAGACATATCCCGCCATCAAATAATAATGGCGATTGGTGATATCGTTGTACCCGTTGCCGTAATTGTTGGCGCTGTTAAGTTCGTTTTCCAATATGGTCGGGCTCGAAATCCCGATGTAACCGCGACGTCCTTCGTACCACGCACCAAAACCGAAGTTGGGGATAAGGTTGTTCTCGACATTTTTGTCAAAAGCGGGGTCGTTTTGATCAACTCCTTCCAGACTTCCCAAGTCGGCTTGATGTATCCCAAATCCCGCGCGTAAGGCCAATGAAAGCTTGCTCGTAGCTGACGTTTGCATCCTGTATGCAAAGTCTCCCCATAAACCTGTGGTGTTGGTCGGGCCTACATTGTCGTTCTGAACGGTAAAACCCAAGCCGATCTTGTCATTCGTCAGTGGGCTGTGTATGCTGAGCACTTGTGTGGAAGGTGCGCCATCGAGGCCCACCCATTGTTCACGCCATGCGCCGGATACCGTCAAAGCTTCGCGCGATCCGGCATAGGCGGGGTTGATTACCAATTGATTCCACATGTACATGGTGTACAAGGGAGTTTGTTGCGCCATCGCCGAAAGACCGGTAACCATCATTACTGCGGCCAACCCATATTTTATTGTTTTGGTAAGTTTCATATCGGTTAGTTTATCGGTTCAAGTATATGAATCCCGTTTTCGGTTCGTCGCCATCACCCAGGTCGAGAATGTACCAATAGGTTCCTACCGGCAGGATTTCACTTGTATTCAAACCTGATTTTGCCCTACCGTCCCAATCGTTGTGATATGGGGCGGCGCTAAACACTTCATTTCCCCATCGATTGAATACCAGGACGCGATTTCGAGGATAAGCCTCGAGTCCACGAATAATCCAATAATCTCCAATTCCATCGCCATTGGGTGAGAAACCTTGTGGAATCATCAAATCCGTAACGAAGCATGTCTCTTCCGTTACTTCTATTACCAGTTCCGTACTCAAATCTCCACATAATTCGTCTGTCACGGTATAGGTAAATATGAAAGTGCCCAAAGTCTCCGGTTTAAACAATCCGTTGGGCATCGCCGATCCATCCGCTCTAGTCCACTTCCCTCCGGCATCGGCATCGATGAGTAATCCGAACAATCCAATGACCGGATCGCCCGGACAGGCTTGTACCAGTTCTTCAGGCGCTTTGCCGGGGCTGGCGGCGGACACGATTTCGAGGCTTACTTCACCGGTGTCTGCTGCACAAACCAAGCCTTCGACAATATACTCATAGGTAAAAGTACCCGACTGATCAGCAATGAATATCGAATCTGTGGCGTTGCCATTTGCGTCGATCCATATGCCCAAAGGATCTCCGCCCAAAAGCAAGTCGTTTAGATAGATGGTATCCCCGGGACAATATGTCGCCATCCCGGTTGAAATTCCGGCATCCGGGATGTCCTCGACAGTCAGAACCAACGTCGCTGAAACCAATCCGCAGGGATCGTTGGAAACCGTGTAAGTGAATTCCACCGTTCCGGGCTGAGTGGGGCTGAAAGTGTCGGAAACTACATTGCCATCGGCATCGGTCCACGTACCCCCCAAATCGGACCCTTCCAAAAATACAATTAAATCAACGGACTCATCGGTAATGCATACCATCGCGTCGTCGACGGGTTGCCCTGCGTTCGGAAGCCCTACAACCACGATTTCCAATTCGGTGCTTTTGTCTCCGCACACACCGTTTTCCACCATGTATGTCAATGTATAAACGCCTATCTGATCGGGGACGAAATCACCGATCAAAACCTCTCCATTTTCGAAGTACCAAGTCCCGGATGGGTCTTGCCCTACCAAATAATCCGTAGGATTGATCGGATCGTCATCGAGACAAACTTCCACAGCCTCCGGCGCAACGCCGGAAGACAGCTCTTCAACGATAATCACCTCAGTAGTCGTAACCGTCGGACATCGACCACCGGTGGTCAACGTCACCGTATAGGTGCCCGGATCACTCATGGATGGATTTATGGAGCCGGACAAACCATCGAGTTCCAATCCATCGATATCTGACTCGAATATTCCGGCATTGATACCGTCTTGAGCTACATCTTTAATACCCTCGCTAGCACAGAACTCCACAGCGTTGTATGAAATCTCATTGGTGAAAAAACACGTGAGCGTGGGATCGTTTTCCCCTTCCTCGTTGGGGTTTCCATTACCGTTCGGGTCGGGATTGGTTCCGTGGTGGGAATAGTCCTGCGAGCTAAACGGACCGTCCACGCCATTGTTGGTCGTGCTGTCCGTGGAAGATATCACCACTTGATTCAAATATCCGTCTTGTTCGGCGGCATTCATATCCACCCTGATGGTCAATTCAACGGCATCGGCCGCAAAGCCGGGTAAACTGCCGTTGCCGGGGAAAATTCGTTTATCCGTAATCCCATTGAAAGCCGGGTTGACACCACCGGTCATTATGCCAAACACCAAGACCGGGGCGCCTACCAATTCAGCCGTGGCCCCCATGGGCAATCCGGATTGGATATTTTCAATAACCTGAATGTTTTGACCGATGTTCGGTGCGTAGTTCTCCATAAACAGGCGATACGTCACATCAAAAATTTTCGATCCGGGTTCGGTTTCTTCCACGACTTGGTCCTGTTTGGCTACGCCGAGGGTAGCGGGACAAAATGGGATTGTGAACTCATTGGACATAGACTGAAATCCACAAGCCAAGTCGATGCCTTCGACCGTATATGATCCCGAAAATTCCGGCACAAGAGTAGAACCTGTAGCTCCGGGAATTGGCTCACCTTCAAAATACCATTGGTAGGTATCGAAGCCATACACCTGAAATACGGCATTGCCCGGCACACAGGGATCGGTGCCGGGAAAGCCCGCGCTTAAACCGACGACCGGCTCAAGGGTAAAGCCGCTGAAGTAGCCTGCGGTGCCCACATTTTCATCACGTGTGGCCAAAGCGACGTTCATTACCGAATCACTTTCTATGATTACGTTATCACTTGGAGGATCAAAGGAATATGTCACCCAATCCGGATTGCCCGTTACGGTATGGGCACCGGTTATTGGCGTTGAGCTTTCATTGATGAAAATCGAAGTTCCCGCTTTGGTCACTATATTGATTTGACCCTGTCCGGTTCCACCGGACAGGCTGTTTACAAAGGGCACAATGACACGCTTGGCACCAACACAATTCAGCGGTGGGATAAAGCTCAATCCCACCGTCGGTCCGGGTCGGTCTGCAGAGCCCGAAAGCGTTTGATACATGTACGCCTTTTCAGAGGTGATGACGTAAAGATTGTTGTTTGCCGAAAATTCGCTCGTCTCTACAAAATAGGGTTCGCCTTCGTCCAGCACGGCAACCGGTGCTGTTCCGGCGTTGAGGTACACTTCGGTATTGTCTTCTGTCGCAACCACCATGGGACGTTCTGTACTGGCGTCGCCTAAACCTCGGACCAATATATACTCTTGACCGGTAATCTCAGCCGGCACGATTTGATCCGATCCGATACATTGCCCGGATCTGTTCCCCGACAGCCAAGACCCCGTGTTAGTCACGATGGGTTTGTCGGAGGTAATTCGGGTACCGTTGGCCAAGTTGATCGACGAATCGTCAAAATCTCCGTGATTTATGCCCACAACATAGGACTCAAAGGCATCGAGAGTCACCGTGATCGGCTCTCCCGCCGGGTGGCCGATATAATGAATGGGAGGCTTGATCAAATCGAAGGTTACCGTTGTACCATCCTCCGTCGCCATAACCCTTCGTGGTCAGCGAGGTGCCTTGAGATCCCGACATGTGGCGCATATTGACGAAGAAAGGCTGATAACTCTCAAAGTACAAACCTTGGGAGCGAATGGGGATGTTCAAACTGTCTGTTGGTATAACGTTTAATGGATAAGTATCCGTGTTGGCGTTGCCCAACGGCATAAACACGTATTCCTTGGGCATATCTCGAGAGATATCGATAACGGCGATCACCTCGCCGAATCCGTCCTTAATTGTCACGGGAATCGTATCGAGGGACGGGGTGGATAGACTTACAAAATGCTTGTGCATATTGTTTTTATTTGTGCCCGGCCCGGGCTTCGCATAGAAAGGTGGGACCCAATGCTTCGTGTCGAGCTGTGAAAAAGCGCTCGTGGCGAGAAAAATGAACGTTCCCAAAAGGAACAAAAACTTGTACTTCATAGTGAAAGGGGGGGGTTATTAATCACTGTTTTCAGAAATCATCATATTTTTTTTTCCGAATCGAACGCGCAGAACGATTTCATGTGTGCCCGCGGAATAGCGCTTTAGATCGGAAGTTGTTATATCGTAGGAATATCCTATCGCAAGATAGTCTTGTATTTCATATCCGGCGTAAACGGCTGCCGCATCGTAAGTACGGTAAGAGCCTCCGAGCCAGAGATTGCCTTGGTAGATGACGCGCATGCCGATATCCACTTGGGGGTCGATGGGCGAAACGAATTTCGCCATTGCATTGGGTTCTATTTGAAAATCAGTCGACAAATCAAACATATAAGACCCGTAGAAATAATAATGCACAGCCAAACGGCCGGTTTCTGCGCCCGGGTATAAGTCGATACGATTGTGGAGGATCTGTGCCGCGGAAAGGCCGAGTTTGAATTTATCTCCATACCACAACGCCCCGAAGGATGCATCGGGCTTGGTCTCTGATTCCATTCGTTGCATCAGGGTTTGATCCGATGGATCGTGCAATTCGATTTGACTGCCATCGATAGAAAACTGGAGTAACCCAAATGACACTCCAAGAGACAATTTCGTCGTTGCACTCGTAGTCAAATGATAGGCATAGGCACCTTTAAATCCGGTTCGACGCGTTGGTCCGGCAACATCCGTATATACGGATCCTCCGAAGCCCATTTTTCCCGATTTGTCCGGTGCATGGAGGCCGATCAAATAAGTGCGTGGTGCATCGGTAATCCCCGTCCATTGGGATCGATGCGCGGCGAGAGCCTCGAAATGGCTTTCCGTTCCCGTCACCGCAGGATTAAAATCGAACTGCGTCAAGAAGTACTGTGAATATTGCGGCAGTTGTTGTCCGAAAGCGACCACAAACGACAAGGTCGACAAGGCAATGGTGATATGTAAGCGCAGCGCTTTCATCTATGTATTGTCAAGGGTCCTGTGAAGGGTTCGGGAAATCGCGGGTCATTCAATTCGATGGTATAATAGTAGGTACCGATTGGAACGTCTTTGCCTTTATACTTGCCGTCCCACGCTTCCGAAGCTCTGTATCCTTTTGATTCATAAACGGAAAAGCCCCAACGATTGAAAACGTGTACGACGCAATTTGGAAATAGTTCAATGTTGTCAATGACCCATTTGTCATTCACTCCATCCCCATTGGGTGTAAATCCGGAAGTTATGTTCAAATCGGGCAACACTTCCACGTACACAGTGTCAGTGGACGAACAACCGTTCTCATCCGTTACGATGATCGTAAATTGCGTGGAAGTCAACAAATAGCCTAGTGGGTTTGAAACGGAAACATCGAATCCTCCCAAAGCTTCTGGGTGCCATGAATATTGTGTAGCCGTCAAGCTCGTTGGATTTCCTCCGAGGGTGAAATACTCTTCAATAAAAACTTGTCGATCCGGACCGGCATGGACATCGGGACTTTCCAAAACGGTTACGACAAGAGTATCCGTTGCTGAACACATCTCGTTAGATGCGGTAAAAACCAATTCGTATTCTCCAGGAGCAAATCCATCGAAAATCAAGTTTTCCTCAGCGGAGAGAGTGTCGCCGCCCATTGTCCAGACAAAGGTATCCGCGTTTGAAGCCGATCCCGAGAACACGAGTGGTAGATCACCTTCGCATGCAATTTGGTCGTTTCCGGCATCGGCCGTCATTTCAAAAACATAAGAGACTTCAATGAATGTATTGTCGGTACATCCGGAGGCGTCCGTAACCAAGAATTCGTATTCACCGGGCGATAAATCTTCTACATGCGAAGAGTCCGACATGATTTGACCGGATGCCGTAAACCAAGTGAAGGAATAAGGCTCGGTTCCACCAATGCCTAAGCCCAAGGCGGAACCATCATTTGAAGTAGAGCACGATGCATCCGACCAATCCGATACGACTGCGGAAAGTTCATCCGGTTCGAAAATTTCGATACTTTCCGTTCGAGAGCAACCTGCACTATCGGTCACCAAAATTTCATAAATACCTGGCATCAATCCACTGAGGACCGTGTCGGTGGAAGTATAGTTTTCCGGGCCGGCCCATAAATATGTTCGAGGAGCAAGTCCTCCTGTGGCCGTCACCGAGGCAGACCCATCCACATCACCAAAACACGATACCGCCGAGGCCGAAACCGTAAGGATCAAAGGGCTTACGGTGAAAAGTTCAATACTGTCCGTAGTCGCACACCCCGCTTCATCGGTGACGGTATAATGATAGATTCCTGCTTCGAGATTGAAAAGATCGAAATCGAAAGAAGAGAATCCACCGGGCCCGAACCAAGAAATAAAATAACCTCCGGTTCCACCCGACGGGAAAATTGAGATATTGCCTTTGCCATTTGCATCCGTACAACCGGGAGAGGTGAATGTCTCTTCCACCACTATGGATTCAGGTTCGATTATTTCGAAGGTCAATGTCACGCTGCACGATAGGGAATCGGTAATATCGGCTACATAGGTTCCCGCAATTAGTTGGGATATGGTGTCTTCCGTGGAAGTATATCCATCGGGCCCCTCCCATTCCACCGCAATCGGCATAAGGCCTCCGGTAAAAGTCAAAGATATGCCACCGTCGGCCTCTCCAAAGCACGAAACATTCTCAATGGAGGATTGGACTTCTATGGCTTCGCTTTCGACTACCTCAGTAGTAAACTGGGCATCACAACCACTTGAATCCAAAATGTTCGCAGTGTATGTTCCCGCTTCCAAATTGTCCAAGTTTTCATCGTCGGATACAAAACCGTCGGGTCCCGTCCAAGAAATGGTATACGGTGGCGTACCGCCGGTGATTTGAGTGAATATGGTTCCGCTCGATTCGCCGAAGCATACGTCGGTAGCTGTCAGAGATGCCGCGATCGGCAGTGGCGCTACCACCTCGATACTACCAAAAGTCGAACATCCATCCGCACCGGTAACGATGTAGTCATATGTTCCCGCAAATAGATTGATAAGGTCTTGGTTGTTGGACAAGAACCCATTCGGCCCTGACCACGATATGGTATATGGTTCAGGTACAGACGCAATGGTCAATGTGATTTCCCCATCACCGGACCCCGCACAAGTTTCGTTGACGACGTAGACCGTGATGTCTCCTTCGGGATTTGACAGAGAGACTACGCCCGTCCATTGACATCCACTTTGGTTTTCGACAGTCAGTGTATAAGTGCCGGCATCCACTCCAATCAAAGATTCGGAAGTGCCAAGGATGACTCCGTCTTCATCAGTCCAGGAATAAGTGTATACATCCCCTTCGACACCGCCGACGATGGTCGCATGAATTTCGCCGTTATCGGAGTTGCAATCGGGTGATACCGTAGTAATTTCAGCAGTGAACTCCGTGGGGGCAACAATGTCATATTCCTCAGTGATATCGCATCCTTTCGCGTCAGTTGCAATCAGTGTATAGGTTCCCGGTGCAAGCGATGTCAAGTTCTCGCCATTTGAAGCATAACCGTTGGGACCTGTCCATTCAATAATATAAGGTGGCGTGCCTCCGAAAATATCGATCGCTATCTCCCCGGTCTCATAATCCGAGCAAAGGGGATGGGTCAAGTCGGCAATCACTTCAATCTCAGGCAACAAATCGACTTCCACTACTTTTTCAAGAAAGCAATCATTTGCGTCTGTAAGGATGAAATAATAGAGCCCGGGTTGGAGTTGAACGATATCAAACGTAGACGCGGTGAATCCATCGGGGCCGGTCCATTGAATGGCATAGGGCGGCGTACCTCCTAATCCGGTGAGATAAATGGCACCATCATCGCCAAAACAACTCACGTCAATAACGGTCGTTACATCGCCGATTAGATCGGGTCGAACTATCTCAAAGTCTGATGTATATAAACAGCCGTTGGCATCTGTTACCAGTACGACATAGTTGCCTGCGGTCAGGGCGGTAATGTCTTTGTCCGTTGAGATAACGCCGGAGGAGTCGGACCACTCATAAGTAAATGGTGCAGTTCCACCCGAGACCGTAATACTTATAGAGCCATCAGAAGTTCCATAACAAGACAAATCCGTTACGTCTCCAACAATATCGCCACCTACATCCGTGATCGTCACCCATTCCACTTCCACACACCCCAAAGAATCGGTCACCGTGAGGATGTATAATCCCGAGGACACATTCCATAAAGAGTCATTGTCGACTATGTGATTCCCGTCGGGGTCAGACCAAGAATAGGTGAATTCGCCTGTTCCACCGGTCGCAGTGGCATAGGCTCCGCCATCCGATTGCATGCAATTGGAAGGTTCGGTTATGGCAGCAATGGAAATGGCCGGTGGTTGCGATAATTCCACAGTGTCTGAAGTCGCACAAAAATTGGCGTCCGTTATTTCGAGTATGTAAGTGCCGGCTTCCACTCCCGTCACATGGTCTTGAGCGGAATTGAATCCATTGGGGCCCTGCCAATGGAACGTATACGGTAACGCACCACCGGTACCCACAGCGGATAGTTCACCGGAGAAGTCACCATGGCAATTCGGCACCACCGAAGTGACGTCAGCACCGAGTTGCGCAGCCGGCAAAACAGAGATGATCGTATCGGAAGTACAACCGCTTTGATCGATGATCTCGGCAAGGTAGTCTCCCGGTGAAAGTTGATTGATGAAAAGTCCGGTACCGGAAAATCCGGTCGGTGAGGACCAGACAACGACATAACCCGAATTTCCTCCCGTAGGATTGAGTTGTATAGACCCATTGGAAGTTTCGAAGCAAGCCTCATCTATCACAGTGGGATTAAATGCGATCGGTTCCGGTTCGGCCACGTCGTAATCCAATTGAATGGTACAGCCCGTGGCGTCCATGATGACTACTTGGTAATT
>CAJDXB010000033.1_pt2 | contig 10692 bp, 12 predicted proteins | sample 7391691 | NCBI WGS metagenome assembly CAJDXB01 (sample SAMEA7055747, study PRJEB34461) | soil metagenome | biome: terrestrial ecosystem; feature: Peninsula; material: soil | place: Antarctica | collected 2016 | reverse complement strand
GCGTGAGCACGGGTATGAACACGATCAGGATGATCAACTGACCGAAAAAGGCGGTATTCATCATTTTGCTCGAGGACTTGTAAGCCACCTCGTCGCGCATCGCTTTGGATGTCTTTTTTCCTTTCAATACGTGCTCGTGGAGCATAAACACCGTGCTTTCGACAATGATAACGGCACCGTCTACGATGATGCCGAAATCGATGGCACCCAGACTCATCAAGTTGGCCCAGACACCGAACACGTTCATCAAGATAAAGGCAAAAAGCAGCGACAGCGGGATTGTTGATGCTACGATCAGCCCTCCGCGCCAATTGCCTAAAAGGATAACCAAAACGAAAATGACGATCAGCGCCCCTTCGATCAGATTGGTCGCCACCGTATTAGTCGTGCTCCGTATCAAATCACTTCGGTCGATGAAGGTTTCAATGTGCACCCCCTCCGGCAATGATTTTTGAATGAGATCAATGCGCTCCTTGACCCGGCCGATGACCGCATTGCTGTTGGCGTCTTTGAGCATCAAGATCATTCCTCCCACCGATTCGCCTTTCCCGTCTTTGGTCATGGCTCCATACCGGGTCGCACGGCCAAATTGTACTTTGGCGATGTCGTTGATGGTAATAGGTATGTCGTTTTGAACGGTTACGACGATGTTGCGGATGTCGTCGAGGTCACGAATCAATCCCTCACCTCGAATGAAATTCGCATAATGGTCTTTTACAATGTAAGCGCCGCCCGTATTCGAGTTATTGGCTTTCAGTGCGGAAAATACTTCGCCGATGGTGAGGCCAATCGCTTTCAATTCCGCGGGGTCTACGCTCACCTCGTATTGTTTGACGTCGCCACCGAAGGCATTCACTTCCACCACGCCTTCCACCATGGCCATTTGCCTGCGGATGATCCAATCCTGAATGGTGCGCAAGTCCATGGGAGTGTATTCACCGCGATGTGCAGAATCCACTTCGATGGTGTATTGGTATATTTCACCCAAGCCGGTTGAGATGGGGCCCATCTCCGGTGTGCCGAAGCCTTCGGGAATATCTTCGCTTACGGAGACCAATTTCTCGGATACCAACTGTCGAGGCAGGTATGTGCCCATGTGGTCTTCGAAGACTACGGTGACCACCGAGAGCCCAAATCTGGATATGGAGCGAATCTCGATTACCCCCGGCAAATTGGACATGGCCACTTCCACCGGATAAGTCACGAATTGCTCGATGTCTTCCGTGCCGAGGTTTGGGGCTTGTGTGATTACCTGAACCTGATTGTTGGTGATGTCGGGCACGGCGTCAAGAGGAACTTTCGTCATGCTCCAAATTCCGGTGCCGATGAGCACAGCGGTTAGTAGGCCTATAATGAGCTTGTTCCGAATGGAATAAGCAATGATGCCATTGATCATAAAAAGGAAATTGATTCAACAAAAGAGGAAATGCAGGGACATAGATATCCCGGATAGAGAGGTTGAATCAGGCTCTCGGTGGCTTGAACAAGTCTTTGAGATGGACTATTCCCTCGTTATTGACATAATGAGCGACATGGTCGAGAGGACTATCAAAAAACTCGGGAAGAGTGGCTGCTTCGTTCGGAAAAAGATGGCTGTGATTGCAAGGGCAATGCAAAAAATCAGCGTGACCGCCCAAGGGTGAGGTGTGGTGGTGAAGATCGGAATGCTCACCTACCACATCGTCATGCCAAACGGCTTCGGCGTAGGGCATAAACAGCGTAACACCCAAGAAAAACAACGCAATGACGGCTCCGAGTTTCACGGCGCAAAAATAAGAAAATCTTATGGATTTCCGATGGATAAAGATCGGTAATGGTGTATTTCAAAATGTCTCTAAAGGTTTTCCAGGAACCGGTAAGCGAAGGGAGGTGTATTCACTGTGGATAACCCTGATAAAATACATAATGGATGAGGTCTTTGCATAAGCGAAAGAAATTCGATCAACATAAATTCGAAATATCACTACCGAATAAAATGAGAGCGCACATCTTTTATCGCCCGAGACCATTGTCCAACATTTCCATCTTTTGAGTGTTCAATTTTACCCGAGCATACTCCGGCTTCAAGTCGCAAATCATGTTTTTGGATCAAGCCTCGAGTGGTGCCTGATTTCAACTTGGGTAATGAAATTTGAACAAAAACCGTCATGAGATCTTCCGATTCCAAAAGCCCTGAAACTTCCAAGCCATCCAAAGCTTCCATAAGTCAGGTGATTAAAAAATCATCTTCCTCAGGCTCGAAGGCCAAAAGTTCGGATGAATCGCCGAAAGTGGGAAGGAATAAAATCATCTACACCATTGGACATTCGACGCGGACTTGGGAGGAATTTGTCGAGATACTGAAAGCGTATGACATCGATTTGTTGGTGGATGTGAGGACAGTTCCAAAGTCTCGCCACGTTCCTCAATTCAATGACGAGCACATGGCGAAGGCCTTGCCCAAAGAAGGAATTACCTACGAACACATTAAAAAACTGGGCGGGTTGCGCCACGCCCTTAAAGACTCTATCAATGGAGGCTGGCACAACAAGAGTTTTCGCGGTTTTGCAGATTACATGCAAACGGAAGAGTTTTTTGAAGGGCTCGACATTTTGAAGAAGATGGCCCTGGGAAAAACCACGGCCATCATGTGTGCCGAGGCCGTGCCGTGGCGTTGCCACCGATCGATGATCGGCGATGCGCTTCTGGTTCAAGGATACGAAGTGATGGATATTTTTTCCGACCACAAAACCGAGCCTGAAAAGTTGACTTCTTTTGCTGAAGTCGATGGCGACAAGATTGTTTATCCACCTTATGAGGAGTAGGGCCTGAAGGAAACGCTGTGTGCGTGAAGAAAATGAAATCCAAGGCAAAAGCGTAGGTCGCGTATAAAGCGATTGAAATCCTCAATTTTTGACGTAACCGAAGCGGGATTGGATACGTCCAATTATAGGTTGGAAAATGAAATGAAATATTTGGTCGATGTGTTACCGATGATCGAAATTGGATATATGGATGGGCAAGTTGATCTTTGACCGATGAAAATCCTAGATAACCGATGGGTGCTCTTGATCATATTGTCGTTGACCTGGGGCAGTTCCTTTATTCTGATCAAAAAGGCGCTGATCGCTTTCACGCCATATCAAGTTGGTGCGGCTCGGATTACGGTTGCGGGATTGGCGCTTTTGGCCATCGGTTTGCCGGCTTTGCTGAAGATGTCACGACGCACAATACGTTGGATGTTGGTTGCCGGATTCTGTGGCAGTTTTTTCCCCATGTTTTTGTTTCCCTTGGCACAAACACGGGTGAGCAGCTCCATGGCGGGTATCCTCGATTCGTTGATGCCGCTGTTCGTGTTGCTGATTGGGTTTATTTTCTTTAAGATACGCAGCCGTCCCTTGCAGGTGATCGGAGCGGTAATAGGTTTTTTGGGCGCCGGCATTTTGATGCTGTCGTCGGACCCGGGATCCGAAGAAAATCAAATCGGCTATGGTCTTCTCGTCGTAGTCGCTACGGTATTTTACGCCATCTCGGCTTTGGTCATCCAATCCAAATTGAATCATGTGAAGTCGCTGCAACTTTCGTCGGGCATTTTCACCATCGTATTGCTGCCCGGTATCGTCGCTCTGGTATGGTCGGGTTTTTTCTCCGATTTCCACGGCAGTACGGAACAGTGGAAAGGGCTGGGATACCTCGGTATTTTGTCATTGATCGGAACTGCGTTGGCGGTGGGATTGTTTTACAAATTGATCCAAATGTCGTCGGCGGTATTTGCCGGGTCGGTCACGTATCTCTTGCCTGTGGTGGCCGCGATATGGGGTGCTTTGGATGGTGAGAGTTTCACGGTGTGGTACGTTGTTGGCACCGCTTTGATATTTTCGGGAATCTATTTGATTCGCGAAAAGTCGCTCGTTGCAAATAAAACCGTCGAAGATTTGCCGATTCCTTAACGGATGGCGAGTTTCTCGACCATTTCTCGGTTGAGTTTATCAGTGTATACGCCGTATGCATCGACTACAAGTCCCTTATGCCCTTTGCCGCTGATGGCGTAAAGGATGCTGTTATCGTCGGGATTGCTCATGCCCTCGAATCGGTAAAATTTATCGACCTGAAATTGATCGGGATGGAGTTCCAAGTCGCTCGTGGAGCTCTTCATCGAGTTGGGCCTGATCTCAAAATCGTGGGTATAGCCTTCCAGGCGCAAGGTTTCCATAGCTTGGCTAATCAAATAGGATTCGCCGTTCAAGTGCATTGCGACAAACAAAACGAAATAAACGAGAAACCATGAAAAAGAATTTTTTGCTCAATATCGCGATGGTCCTGTTTGGGATGGGAGGGAACGCCCAATCTTTCATCGAAGTGGAAAGTCCAAACGATGCCGCAAAAACCATCGAAGCGCTGCGGAAGGGGATTGTGGACAAAGGATTCCACATTTTTACGGAAATCGATCATTCGGAAGCAGCGGAAAAGGTAGGCATGAAACTGGACACAGTTCACATATTGATATTTGGAAACCCCGAAGTGGGGACCAAACTCATGCAAGCCGACCCGCGAGTGGGCATCGAGCTGCCAATAAAGATATTGGTTTGGAAAAGTGATGGGCAGACGATGGTAGGGTACAAAAATCCTGAAACCCAATTGAAGGAATACCGTCTTGGTTCGAGCAGAGGAACGGTTGAGAAATTGGCCAACGTACTCAGTGAAATTGTAGGTGAGGCAACTCAGAATAAAGGTTGAGGTGCCGCCAACGGTCGGTTGGAAATCCAATAATTTCTTTATACTTTACAAAGTCGTTTATATTGGACAACTTTGTCCTCTAATATCTTGAAAAATGTATTCGGAAACTAGAATAGCCGCATTTCTCTCAGAGATTCCAATGTTGAAAGATGTGATTGACCTCAAGCCGGTTGTATGGCTCAATCCAAATATGAAAATGATGGATGTGATGCCGAGTTTTCCTTTAAAACTTGAGGATATGTATGCTGCGGAAGAGTTGTGGGAACGGTTCGCGCCCTTCTTTGTCAATGCCTTTCCTGAGACAGCCGCTAACAATGGAGTTTTGGAATCGCCGCTCAAGGAGATACCAAATATGAAGTCCCTGTTGGATGAGCGAGGAAAGAAAACGGAAGGTCGGCTGTTTTTGAAATGCGATAACGCCCTTCCCATTGCCGGATCCATAAAGGCAAGAGGCGGATTTTTTGAGGTGCTGCACTACGCCGAGGGGTTGGCTTTAAAATCAGGTATTTTGAATAAGAGCGATGATTATGGTGTATTTACCGAAGATCGGTTCAAGGAATTTTTCAGCCAACATAAAATCGGTGTAGGTTCGACCGGCAACCTCGGCTTGAGCATTGGGATCATTGGAGCCGCTCTCGGTTTTCAGGTGAATGTCTACGTTTCCGCCGACGCCAAGAAATGGAAAAAGGATTTGCTGCGTGCCAAAGGGGTAAATGTCGTTGAATTTTCCGGCGATTTCAGTGAGGCCATCCTTGCGGGCAGGCAAAAAACCAATACCGATCCCAAGGCCTATTTTGTGGACGATGAAAACTCTTACGAGCTATTTTTAGGATATACCGTCGGCGCCTTGCGCATAGCCAAACAACTGGAGCAGCAGAACATTAAAGTGGATGATGAACATCCTTTGTTTGTGTATTCACCTTGCGGGGTGGGAGGGTCACCCGGCGGGACCGCTTTTGGGCTCAAACAGATTTATGGAGATAACGTCCATTGCTTTTTTGTCGAACCCACCCATTCCCCGTCGGTGCTGGTCGGGTTGGCCACCGGCGAAATGAGCAATATAAGTGTCCAAGACTTGGGAATCGACAACCGCACTGAGGCCGACGGCTTGGCGGTGGGCCGCCCCTCTCATTTCGCCACCAACATCAGCAACCACATCATCAGCGGGATCTACACCATTCCGGATGAGAAACTTTTCGTGTTGTTGGCACAATTGTACGATTCGGAAAAAATATTTTTGGAACCTTCCGCCACGGCGGGGCTGATCGGACCGGAAAGGGTGGCCAAGACGGATTATGCCAAAATGCATGGCCTAAACATGAAAAATGCCACGCATGTAGCTTGGGCGACCGGAGGGGATTTGGTGCCTGCCGCAAAGAGAGAGATGCTTTATGAGAGGGGTGTGGAAAATTTGAAAGCTTAACAACGGTGCACGGCCTTTATCGGTGTTGTGGCGACACAGAGTACGGTTTTGTTTGGTTATAATTCCCCGGTCATTTTTCCGAGATTCACGACTTCAAATTGAACCGGTAAAGGGAAATGAGCATTCGGATGCTCCATTTATTGTGGCTGCTTCAGCAGAGAAGAGTTTGGTTGAGAGACGGTGTTATTGAACAAAGGCCATGTTGTCGTGTTCATAAACCCAAACTCCGGGCGTTTAGCTTTGGTTTTCGTTTGATAAAAATTAGGTTGACTGCGAGCCCCCAATTGAAGTGAAGCCGGGAAATAGACCATATATATTTACGAAAGGTGTCGATCGCTTTTTCGCTCATGTGCACAAAGCGTTTGCTTTCTTGGGGCGATTCTTCCGCGAACTTTTCACTCGGCCATTTTATTTTCGGGAGGTCATAGGCCAGTGTTACGAGATCGGCTTGAAGTCATTGCCTCTGATTACAGTCACCGGCTTTATCATAGGCGTGGTTTTTACGAAGCAATCGCGGCCTTCTCTGGAAGGGTTCGGCGCCACATCTTGGTTGCCGTCCCTCATCGGTATTGCCGTGGTCCGGGCTTTGGGACCTCTGGTTACAGCCCTTATCAGTGCCGGTAAGGTGGGATCGAGTATAGGAGCCGAATTGGGTTCGATGAAAGTGACCGAACAAATCGAGGCCATGGAAGTGAGCGCTATCAATCCTTTCAAGTATTTGGTGGTCACGCGCACCCTGGCCACCACCATCACTATTCCCATTTTATCTTTCTATTGCATTTTCGTTGGTCTGCTTGGTTCATTTGTCAATGTGAATGCCGAGGAGGCCACCGGCCTCGTTACATTCTACACCCAAGCTTTCTCCTCACTGTCTTTTCTCGATGTGTTTACGTCGATCACAAAAGCGGTAGTCTACGGTTTTACCATTGGCATCGTTGGCTGTTACAAGGGATTCAATGCCGTAAACGGTACCCGCGGAGTGGGTCGCGCCGCCAACCAGTCGGTGGTGTTGGCCATGTTTCTGATCTTTCTCGAAGAAATTGTCATCGTTCAAATATCGAATTGGTTCCGATTGTACTGACACATGAACACACCGACACATAACATTACCGCTGAACCCGTAATTACGATCTCCGGACTTTACAAATCTTTCGGGACTTTGGAGGTATTGAAGGGCATTGACCTTACGTTGCACAAAGGGGAAAACGTAGTTGTGTTGGGTAAATCCGGGACGGGCAAATCGGTTCTCATCAAAATCATCGTAGGATTGCTCAAACCGGATGCCGGTGACGTAGTCGTCCTTGGAAAACACGTGCCCCGGTTGAGTAACGCGGAACTGAATGTCTTGCGCTTGCGCATTGGTTTTTCATTTCAAAACAGCGCGTTGTATGACAGCCTCAACGTTTATCAAAATTTGGCGTTCCCATTGAAAATGAACTCAAAAAATTTGTCGCGCAAACAGGTGGACCATGCGGTAAACGAAGTGCTTGAAGCGGTTGGACTGCTTTCCAAAATCACCGCCATGCCAGCAGATCTTTCCGGTGGACAACGTAAACGGATCGGGATCGCCCGCACTTTGATCTTAAAACCGGAAATCATGTTATACGACGAGCCTACGTCGGGTCTGGATCCCATCACTTGTGCGGAAATCAACGATTTGATCAACCAAGTGCAGGAGCAGTATAATACGAGTTCCATCATCATCACTCACGACCTTACATGCGCCCGCACCACGGGCAATAGGGTGGCACTTTTATTGGATGGAAAGTTTCAAAGAATCGGAACCTTCGAAGAGGTTTTCTCTACCGACGACCCGCAAATAAAACGTTTTTATGATTATAATTTTATTCAAGCGCCATGAAAGAAGTATCTAACAAACGCGCCATCTGGGTGGGACTCTTTATTCTCCTTGGGATTATTTTTCTCATCGTGGGGATTCTTATGATCGGCAATCTCAGATCAACATTCAAAAAGCAAATGGAGGTGGTTGCCTTCTTCGACGACGTGAGTGGTCTGCAAACCGGCAATAATGTTTGGTTTTCGGGGGTGAAGATCGGCACGGTCGGCAAGATCGAATTTTACGAAAAGTCTCAGGTGGAAGTAAAAGTCAAAATCAATGAGAATGCCAGGGAATATATTCGCAGAAATGCGAAAATCAAGATCGGCAGCGACGGGCTGATCGGCAATCGGATATTGATCATATACGGCGGTACTTCACGGGTGCCTCCTGTCGCCTCGGGGGATACACTCACGGTTGAAAAAACCTTTTCACAAGACGATATGATCAATACGCTTCAGGCCAACAACGTCAATCTTCTTTCCATAACCAATGCGGTGAAGGTGTTGAGTACCAATATTCTTGAAGGTAAAGGGACCCTCGGCAAACTCGCCACGGATGACAAGGTTTACGAAAATCTGGAAGAGGCCACGCTGTCTTTGCGCAATACTTCCGATGAAGCTTCAAAGCTCATCCATTCACTGAATACTTTCACCGCCGGTCTGAACCGTGAGGGCAGTTTGGCCAACGATCTCGTAAATGATACTGTTGTTTTCAATTCGCTGAGAGAATCCGCTGTCTTGGTGAGACAGCTCGCCGACAGCGCCAATGCTTTGGTGGTGAATTTGCATTCGGCGGCCAACGATACCGCTGCCGCCATGGGTATCTTATTGCACGATAAGGAAACCGGGATGGCGTTAAAAGAGACCATTGAGAACCTCAACAGCGGTTCCGCTAAGCTCGATGAAGCTCTCGAAGCCGCCAAACACAGTTTTCTCTTGAGGGGTTATTTCAAAAAGCAGGAGAAAGCCGCTCGGAAGGAAGAACGGAAGAAGTGATGGGATCACTTGTAGTAACAAATTGAATAAGGCACACATATTATCATGTTTAACCTTGTGCTGTCCTCGACAGCTCAGGGCCATCCATTGAAGTTCTGCAATGACTTTGCTGACCGAATCGAATCATAACCCGATCATTTTTACAAATGATCCTGATATGATCGTGACTCATTAGCGGCGTGCAATGGTTGAGTAAGTCCACAAAATTCCGGCAAACTACCGCGGATACTTTATCCGAAAAATGAAAAGGGTGGGAGGCCGTCGATCGCCCCCGGATGCAGCGTGGACGATGAGGCGGTTGAGATCGGATAAATTCAAAAGAGCCAAACACGAACCTGTGTGTTCACTTTGATTTATGTCCTATAAACGTGTTTAATAAATTTTTCAAAGTCGGGGTCGAAATCGGGGATGTATCAACGGTCGCCATAATTTTCTCTGCTACGAGTTGCATTTCTTCTGTCGCCGCCATGGTATGAGGAGCGATGGCGAGCGTGCCTAAATTTGATCTCATGGCCTTTTTCCAATAAAGTATTGAAAACCAGAGGGGCATAGTCATAAAAATCGTTTTTAAATTTCTTGGCTCAATGGTGATTTTTAATGATTCCAGTGCTATAAATCCCTCCCTAATACTTTGAACCATTGTCCTTATTCCACTTTTGCTGTTGGCCAAGATCACACTATCTCCTTTTGCATTCACGATGGACGCCGAGATGCAAGCAATGAATAAGGCGTGCGTTTTTAACCAATCCTGCATTTTAAAGCTGATTTCAGTTTTAAACCCTGCACTATCGAAAATTGACTTTAAATCGGTAATGGTTTCAGATGTATTTCCGTCTATCTCTCCGATGGTCGTCTTTTGCTGTTTTATTTGCACGTAATCAATCCGTTCATTGATCGAAATACCTCCCACTCCCGGAAATCCCAAAAAGAGATGTTTGTTTGGCAAATCTTTTTTTAACATTTCAGTTCCATCGGGATTATTCTGCATAAACAAAACTTGCGACGATGCATTGTTTCCGTGCAAATCGGCGATGACATTTTGTAGTTGGTCAAGTCGGACAGTCACTATAATCAAATCGTATGAGTCAGAGGGATTGAGTTTTATTACGACCGGTACTTTCACCATTGATTCGTTTCCCGTTACTGCATCCTGAATTTTGATTCCGGCTCGTTTTATATCTTCATATTTTTGTCTTCTCGCCAATAGAGTAACGTTATGACCGGCCTCAAATAATCGGGCGGCATAGATACAGCCGATTATCCCCGCACCGTAAATTAAAATATTCATTTGCTTGATGTTTGTGCTTTTTTGGATTTGTTCAATGGTGAATGTACGGAGTGCAATTTGAAGAATATTCATAACACAAATCTCTCCGCGTTGATATTTATCAATTCTGAAGTTGGGGGTGGCATTCGTGTAATTTCAAAATGAATTCACAGGTCTGCTGCTGCCTTTCATCAGCGCGTTGATGGTTTAATCGGTTCATGAAAATAAAAAAGGAGGGCCACGGCCCTCCTTTGGTTTTAAAACGAACTACGAATCAGAAGAATACGAGTCTTTTTGACGATGTTCCATCTTTCGTTTCCACTTGCAATATATACGTTCCTGCAGCGAGATCTTGGTCAAGCATGGTCACCCCCGCTTGCACTTCATGGGCAAAGAGCTTCTTGCCGTTGATATCGAAGATGCGAACGATTGCTTTGCCATCGATCTCGAT
>CAJDXB010000177.1_pt1 | contig 10781 bp, 6 predicted proteins | sample 7391691 | NCBI WGS metagenome assembly CAJDXB01 (sample SAMEA7055747, study PRJEB34461) | soil metagenome | biome: terrestrial ecosystem; feature: Peninsula; material: soil | place: Antarctica | collected 2016 | reverse complement strand
AGCTTTGGATAAACGGTATTTTCTTGGTGCGGATCATGTGCACGATCAATGTCTGAGAGAGAAGTCCTTCCACAAACCAACCGGTTTGAAACAGACTCTGATGTTCGGGGCTGTTGGCCTTGAATACATAGAACATGACGGCAAACAAAACATAGTCAAAAATGGAGCTGGTGGGCCCGATGTAAATCATGAACCTACGTATGCCTTTGGGCTCCCATTTTTTTGGGGTTTCCAAAAAGTCCTCGTCCATTTTGTCCCAAGGGATGGATGTTTGAGAGATGTCATATAATAGGTTCTGCACCAGTAATTGAATGGGCAGCATCGGCAGGAAAGGCAAAAAGGCGCTGGCCCCCAAAATGCTGAACACGTTTCCAAAATTGCTGCTGGTCGCCATTTTTATATACTTGATAATATTTCCGAAAGTCCGGCGGCCGTATATCACTCCCTTGTGGAGCACCATCAAATCCTTTTCGAGCAATATTATATCCGAGCTTTCTTTTGCAATGTCGACCGCATTGTCAACGGTGATGCCCACATCTGCTTCTTTCAACGCTGCGGCGTCGTTGATCCCGTCGCCCAGAACTCCGACGGTATGTCCGTTTGCGCGGAGCGCTTTCACCACGCGCACCTTCTGCAAGGGACTCAGTTTGGCAAAAATGGATATGGCGCCCATTCGCGCGGTGAGCTCTTCATTGGAAATGGTATCCAACTCGTCGCCCAGCATGATGTTCTGAATGGGAATGCCGACGTCGGCGCAAATCTTCTTGGTGACGATCTCGTTGTCGCCGGTCAGCACCTTCACTTCGACATTGAGCTTGTGAAGGGCTTCGATACTCGGTTTGGCGGATGGTTTGGCGGGGTCGAGAAAACCGATGAATCCGGTGAACGTCAAATTCGTTTCGTCGTCGACGCCGTAGTTCAGAGGATGATCTCCATCGAACTCGCGGATGGCAAGCAGTAAAATCCGCAATCCATTTGCATTCAATCGCGAAGAGGTGTCCAAAACCTTTTGCCGCATGGCCTCATCCATGACCACCACTTCGTCTTGCTCGATGTGCAGTTCGCGGTCTTCGCCGGGAAGGAAACTGTGGGTGCACAAGTCCAACATTTCCTCCACTGCTCCCTTGGAAATGAGCAGGTGTTTTCCGTTTTTTTGTTTGAGGATGACGCTCATCCTGCGGCGCTCAAAATCGAACGGGATTTCATCCACCTTCTCAAAATCCTTTTCCACCTTTAGGTAGTCGTGCAATTCCACGTGTTCCAAGACGGCCACATCCATTAAATTGACCAAGCCGGTTTGGTGGTGACTGTTCAGATAGGCCCATTTCAACACTTCAAAATCCTCTATGCCAAAAACGTTGAGGTGTTGTGCCAGTACGATTTTGTCGATGGTGAGCGTGCCGGTCTTGTCGGTACACAGCATATCCATGACCTTGTGCTTGCTCATGCTCATGGCGCCTTTGGCGAGGTTGGCCGTAACGATCACCGGCAGCATTTCCGGCGTCAAGCCCACCGCCACAGCGATGGAAAAGAGGAGTGCTTCCATCCACTCCCCTTTCAACAAGCCGTTTACCAAGAAAATAATCGGCACCATCACCATCATAAAACGGATGAGCAAGACGCTCACTTTATTGATGCCTATATCAAAAGCGGTTTCGGGGCTTTCGCCGATGATGCTTTTGCCGATGTTGCCGAAGTAGGTGTCGGCACCGGTTGCAATGACCACAGCCGTCGCCGCTCCGCTGACCACGTTGGTACCCATAAAGCATAAATTATTCAGCTCGATGGCGGGGCTTTTTTCAGCATCGGGAATGGCCGAAGACCACTTTTCCACCGGGAGTGACTCTCCGGTGAGCATCGATTCGCTTATGAACAAATCGATGCTTTGCACAACGCGGCAATCGGCGGGTATCATATCGCCGGCGGATAAATAGACTATGTCGCCGGGTACGAGGTGCGACATCTCTATTTCGCCTTTGCCGGTCTCTTTTCGCAACACGGTGGCGGTGGTTTTCACCATGTCCTTCAACTGTTCCGCGGCACGATTGCTCCGGTATTCCTGAAAAAATCCGATAAGTGCACTGATAACGATCATCAGTGCTACGACCACCACCGTTTTATAATCTTCCTCACCGGGCTCGGCCATCCATACGTCGATGACGAAAGAGACCGCCACGATGGCGAGGAGAATGAAAATAAAGGGGTTGACAAAGGACTTCAATAATTGCTCAAGCAACGAAGGCGCTTGGTCATAATCGACTTTGTTGTAGCCAAATTTGGAAATCCGCTTTTTGGCAACGGTTTGGGAAAGTCCTGCTTCAGAACTGTCTACCATGGCATAGACCGCTTCGACATCTTTTTGGGATGCCTCGCGAAGTCTATCTACGGCCGCCGGGTTCATTTCGACGCTGTGAGGCGACTTGGTATATTTTTTACGCCGAATTTTTGTTTTTCCCATGGCGGGGTTTTCTTTTCGCTGCAAAGTTCACGATCAACCCATATCAAGGATTGACACTACTCACCAATCACTTAATCTCGACCGTCAGAATGGAAATAATGACGAATCAATTCTTCGTCTTGATCATAATACGCGGCCAAAGGTTCGGACTGCTTTTCCAAGTATTTCTTTATGGGATTTTTCAAGATTGAAACGATGAACCTTATGAAAGGCGACACCTTGGATTTTTCGTGTTCAAAAAAGGTTTCCAACGTATCCTGTCTGAAATTCAAGATGTTTTCCAGTACATCCCCGTCCTTATAATTTCCGCAGTGAAAGTTTTTCTCGGCAAATGTTTTTGGAGGAAAATTCAGTTTTCCCAATCCGTAAATTTCAAATTCCCTCGACAGGAAATGCTCGAAACTTATGCGGCATTCTTCACCACCGCCGAGGTTGAAAATCTTCTTGTTGAGTGGTTCTCGTTTTTCGATGGCATTGACCAACGCTCTGGCGGTGTCTTGTGGTGTGGCTATTTCCAAGGAGGTGTTCAGCGGTTGATGAAACATGAATTTGGACAACTTGTGTCCGCCCATCACGGCGGTCAACCTAAAAATGGTCCAATCGAGCTTGGAGTTTTGAACGGATTTCTCCGCTTCAATTTTGGTTTTGGCGTACTCATCCCCTACACTGGGATTCAATGCGTCGCCAACGGAAATCCAAGGATCTATCAATCGATCGCCATACACGGAGATGGACGAGCTGTAAATGAAAAACGCCTTCGGTGAGTTTTCTTCCAAAAGACGAATCAGTTTTTCGGTGCCCAAGGCATTCACTCGATGAGTGAGTTTGGGCTTTTCATCCGCCGCCGGCGGGATGATGGCGGCGAGATGTATGACGGCGTCTTTGTCCGAGGTAACAAGCTCGAGATCGCTTTCACGGGTAATATCACCGTAAACGATCTTGACACGTTTTCGGAAAGGCTTGAATTTCTTTAATGACTTGGAGGATTTTACGTCAAAGACGGTGATATCGTAAGCATACCCTTTTTGGTGCAATTGCTTTAACACCTCATATCCAATCGTTCCGGAAGCACCCGTCAATAGGATTCTTTTTCCGATTCCGATTCCGATTTTCTGTTCGGTTTTTGGATTCTCGATTTCCATGTGTGAAACAACGGTCTAGAACGACACACTCTCAATCATCTACGGGTATCTCGATCCCGATCTGTTTTCAAATCTACGATTATTCAAGTATGGGCTTAAAAAGGGCAGAGACAATTTCAAGAACGTCTCCGCAATTATCACACTTTTGAAAGCGCTTGCTTAAAATCGGCCATGAGATCCTCAATATTTTCAATTCCCACGGCGCATCTGATTAAGCTTTCGGGAATGCCCAGTGCCTTTCGCTCTTCTTCGGTAGCTTCGACATGGCTCGTCACTTTCGGGGGGCCTATCAAGGTACTCACGGAGCCGAGACTCGCGGCCAAATGTGCAAGCTCCAAATTATTTAGAAACGTTTTGACGCCGCTAAAATCGCCTTTAAGCGAAAAAGCAAATACACCTCCGAAACCCGACATCTGCTTCCGTGCGATTTCATGTCCGGGGTGAGATTTTAAGCCGGGGTAATAGACCGCTTCGACCTTTGGGTGGCCTTCCAAGTATTCCGCCAATTTCATGGCGTTTTCATTTTGTCGCAGCACGCGCAGTTCCAAGGTCTTGATGCCTCTCAACAGCAAATAGGCCGAATTGGCGTGTAAGCTGGCACCGTTAATTTCCCGATAATGAAATATTTTTTTGACCAATTCCTTCTTGCCGCAAACCACTCCTCCCATGGCATCGGAATGCCCTCCGAGATATTTTGTCGCACTCTGCACCACGATGTCCGCACCGAGCTCCAGAGGTCGTTGATTGATGGGGGTGGCAAATGTATTGTCAACGACGACCAAAGCTCCCACTTCATGGGCCGCTTTAATCAAACGCTTCAGATCGAGTATTTTCAAGGTCGGATTGGTCGGAGTCTCCAAATAAAGCACTTTGCAACCCTTTTTTACTTCCGCTTCCAGTTCGTCGTGGTCGGTGGTTTCGCAGAGGGCCACGTCCACACCTTGCTTGGGAAGAAATTCAAGAAAGACCACACTGGTCCCGCCATACGTGTCTTTGATGGATACCACCCTGTCGCCTTGCGACAGGAAAGTTGACAAGGTATTGCTGATGGCGGCCATGCCCGTTGAAAAACTCGTCGCCGCTTCGGCATTCTCAAGGACTCTGACTTTCTCTTCAAAAACCTCTACGGTCGGATTGGTATTTCGGCTATAGATGTACCCTTCTTTTTTTCCAACGGCCACATCAAACCAATCGTCTACATTGTCGTAGCCAAAGGTTACGCTGTTTACGATGGGCACTTGAGTCGCCCCTTTGTAAAATAACTCTCCAAATCCACCCCACACCGCTTTGGTTCCGGATTTTTTACCGCTGAAATTGTCTTTTTTCATACTTTCATTTTATTTGATCCTGCAATAATAACACAATGATATTCTCAAACATAGTCATTCCCGTCTCCAATATTTCTTCGGGAAAGTCATAGTTGGCTTGATGCAATGTAGGAGATTGAATTCCTGATCCAAGACCAAACATGGCTCCTTTATAACTCTCGGAAAACCAGCCGAAATCTTCTCCAAACTTGAAGGCTTGTTCTTTGTCGATGACATCAAAACCGGAGCGCTTTGCCGCTTGAGCAATCATTTGATTGCAAAAGTCGTCATTGATCACTGCCGGGAAATAATCGAACCATATTGCAGAATGGAGCAACCGGTGTTTTGACCCTATCTCCAAGATTATCGCTTCCACCTCCGATTTTAGACTTTCCATTTCGACCTTGCTTTTGGTCCTCAACGTGTAATGGATCTCTCCGGAGCCGGCGGAAATACCGTAGGACTTCTTGCCCATGGTGGAATAAATGGGCACCATCAACCTGAAATCACTGCCGGCCGGATTGTTATTGTTCAGTGCATCAAACCTTTGAATCAACTCGGCGATGCAAAGAGCCGGATTCAACCCATGCTCGGGCTGTGCGGAATGCGACTCTTTACCTACCAATTGAATAGAAACGCTCTGCACGGTTGATGAGAAATTATCCTCAATACAAACAATGGCGTTGAGCGGAAACCCCGGGACATTGTGCAATGCAAATACATGGTCGGGTTTTAAATCCCTAAATCTCGAATCTTTTAAAACGTCTGCGGCGCCGGTGCCGGTTTCTTCCGCAGGTTGAAAAAGCAAAACCACTTTTCCATAGTGAAACTTTTGATCTTTCAGCCACAAGGCCAATCCTGACAGGATGGCCATGTGGCCATCGTGTCCGCATTTATGGGACACTCCACCATTTATGGAACGGTATTCGAAATTATTTTCTTCTTCGATGGGAAGCGCATCCAGCTCACAACGAATGACTACAACCGGACCGGAATCGGAAAACCTATACACAACGGCCAATCCGTTTCCCCCAAGCCCATCAATGATTTCCGGATTGTCGTGTTCTTGGATGAACTTCTTGATCCGCATAGCGGTTTCCACTTCTTGTCCCGAAAGTTCGGGATGTCTATGGAGCTCTTTTCTGAGCGCTTTGAGTTTTTTGATTGCCATATGCTTTACTTGTTGCTATCGAACCGGCACGCGGTACGTCGTCGCAAATTCCAAAAGTTCGATCAAATCGGGATTGGATAAATCCGCGATGGATCTTATTTTGCAATGGCGAAACAACTTTCCTGTTCCTTCGAGTAAATTCTTTGGGTCCGGCAGTTCTGCCCCGTAGTTGAATCCCAAAGTCACGTGTTTCGTTGCAGGCATTACCCAACAGAAGTGTTCCGTGTTTTTCTTGGGTCCCGTTCCATACCCAATGTTCTTTTGCCGAACCCAAACCACTTCCACCACTTGCGGAAATACCGTGTAGATTTCCTCGAAAAAGTTCTGAATGGCCTGCTCAAATTCTTCGTTGTGTTTCATAAAACCCGGGTAGATGACTGCAACTTAAGTTTGTGGATTCTGCATCGGTTTGCGTCAGTTTTCCCCTCTCCGGAAAACCGCGTACAATTTAAGTCAAATATCGTCATGCGTGAGGGCGGACGCCGGCATCCTCCCTCTGTGAGCGGGTTGCGGAGCACGGCGGAGGGGCGGCGCCCCTTCGTCAAGAGCTCAGGGCAGGCCCGGGAAGCCCGCTCCTACGTCTTGTGCCCGCCCCGATTTCAGAGGGAGATACAGGCGGTAGACCAACCCCGGTAAAGGAAAGTTGGGATGGTTGGGAAAGTGGTGAAGGTGGAGTGCGTGAAGAAAGTCTGCCGAGGGCACGCCCAAAAAGGAAAGTGGAGAAAGTGGAAGACAGGATGGCTGGGGAAGGTTGAGAAAGCCTGCCGGGGACATGCCCAAAAAATTGACTTTGAAGAATTCGCTCTTGGCAAGACGCATAGGGATAATATAACGTCGCAATGCACTGATCTTTATGGACTAAACCTCGGTCTTCCGATTTCCGGGGTTTTTGTATGAAATCCCTCCAACCCATGTGTTACATCCTTCGATTTAAAGGTTTAACTTTGCGGTCGAAACCACAGAAAACACAAGGATTTGGAACGCGTAATTCTCACATCCAAACAGAAAGCGCTCAGGGTCAACCTTGACCCAAATATTTACGGAACTTTTGCGGAAATTGGTGCCGGACAGGAAGTTGTACGTCACTTTTTTCGTGCCGGAGGTGCTTCCGGTACCATCGCCAAGGCCATGTCGGCCTACGACAAGGACTTCAGCGATGCGATATACGGCCGCGAGGAGAGCAACAGATACGTCTGTGAAGAACGGCTGCGCAAAATGGTGAATCAAGAGTACGGTCTGATCGAGGACCGCCTCAGCCGTGAAAAGCACCCGTCTAAAAAGTTTTTCTCCTTCGCCAATACGGTCGCTACCATCGACTTCAACAAACGGTTCAAAGGCCATGGATGGTTGGGCATCAAGTTCCAAACCAGCCCCGAAAAGGACCCCAACGAGGTGATCATCCACGTGAAGCTGCACGAAAATGAGGCTTCGATGCAGCAGGAAACCTGTGGCGTGCTCGGCGTAAACATGCTCTATGGATCGTACTTCTACTATCAGAATCCGCGGGAATTTCTCAAGTCTTTTTACGACAACCTGACGCGGGACCAAATCGAAATTGATATGATTTCGATGACCGGCCCGGACTTCGATGAACTCGACAACCGATTGCTCAGCCTGCAACTGGTTAAAAACGGGTTTACCGACGCCGTGATTTTCAGTCCGGACGGCAAAAACCTCCAACCATCCGACCTGCTTTACAAGAAAAATATTTTGGCGATTCGCGGCAGCTTCCGTCCGGTGACCAAGGTCAACATCGATATGATCATCAACGGATACAACGCGTTCGTAAAGGAAAATCGCGTCGATCCCGACAACCTTCAGGTGCTCTTCGAAATCACGCTTAACAACCTGAAATCGGATGGCGACATCGATGAACAAGACTTCCTGGACCGGGCCGATATCTTGTGTTCTCTCGGTCAGACTGTGCTGATTTCCAATTATCAAGAATATTATAAGCTCATCCTTTACTTCTCTACCATGACCAAAAGGCGCATGGGGTTGATCATGGGAATGAGCAATCTCGAAGCGCTGTTCGAAGAGAAATACTACCGCCATTTGGACGGTGGCATTTTGGAGGCATTCGGTATCCTCTTCACCCGCGATCTCAAAGTTTACCTCTACCCCTCCCTCGGTGAAGAAGAAAAAATCGAGAAAAGCGCCCAACTCAAAGTTCACCCGCGCCTGAAGCCGCTCTACGACTATCTGGCCAACAACGGACGCATCGTCGATTTGGAAGACTTCGACCCGGATGTACTGTGGATACAGAGCCGCGAAGCCTTGAACATGATCCGCGAAGGACGCCACGGCTGGGAAAAAATGGTGCCCAATTACGTCGATGTGATGATCAAGGAAAACCACCTTTTCGGATACGACCCCGACTTGTATGAAGAAAACGCGGATGAAAAATCATTGGACGCGGCGGAAGTGAGCGAGCATGCCAAAGAGGAAACGGGCACCGGCAACGGCAGTGAAAAATCCCACGAAGACCGGAAAGAAATCCAAGAACCCGAAGAAGTGAGGAAAGCGCGAAAATCGAAAGACTCCGATGAGGCCGAAGAGGTCAAAGCCGCCAAAGAAGTGAGAAAAAAGTCGTAATCGCAAATAGCGAAGCGGAAAGTATTGATTTTTTGGGCGTGCCCCCGGCAGGTCTTGCCAACTTTCCCATCCTTCTCAACCTTCCCAACCATCCCCACTTTCCAAACCCTCTTCTGGCCGGGGTCGGTCTATGGGCTTTATCTCTCCTCTCAAGCGCGGCGGTGCGCGGCGTGGAGGCGAGCTTCCGCCGGTCGCTGCCTCCACGCCGCCCTCCGCAACGCGCTCAAGAAGAGAGGATACCGCCCGTCGCCCTCACGCGGATGGGACTTAAAGTCAGAGAGTTCGATTATAATTTGGAGATTCAGGCTTTCACAACCGAATATCTAAAAGATGCATAAAGTGAATCGAAACAGCTCGATATCTTTATTATTTTTGATTAAGATTTGTAACCTAGAAGTAATGATGTCATGGCGAAGTATATCCGAAGGTACGCGAAGTGAGTAATTTATAGGCCATATGAATACCGAAAACAGTTTGGCTCATGCTTAAATATCATTTAAATTTGCTATGAAGTAAATCATGCTTTTATCGATAGATCGCTCTATAATATCGATTATTCATATGAAGTGGAATGTTAATGTTTTGTTTCCTAAATTTGCGTTAGGATATCACGATCTTCGCCAATCACATTCACCAACCCTATATAAAAGGAAAAAAACTTGCCGTTCGTGCGCCATGAACTTACCTATCTTCAGAACCGATTTCATTTTATTGTATAGATATCCATGCGAAACACCATGATCGATCTCCGTCGTATCTGCCTTTCTATCACGTTTTTGTTTTCAACATTATGGGTAAATCAAATTCATGGGCAGATTCTTGTACTCAACGAAGTTCAAAACGGCAACAGCTCGACGATATTCGATGAAGATTTCGAATTCGAAGATTGGGTAGAGCTATACAACAATTCTGGCACACCCATCAATTTAGAGGGTTACGGCATTTCCGATGAATCAAGCCAGGCTTTCCGCTGGGTGTTTCCCGAAATCGAGTTGGCGCCCGGTCAATACATGATCGTATGGCTCTCCGGCAAGGACCGAAAAGATCCCGAAGGGCCACTGCACACCAATTTCTCACTCAGTCCGGACGAACCGCTGTTGTTTTTCTCGCCGGACACCATCATGGTCGATATGTTTCTGCCACTCGAGATGCAGGCGGATATTTCTTACGGACGGATTGAGGACGGCGGCGGCGGACATGGATACTTTGCCGAACCGACCCCCGGTGCGCCCAATATCACCCAAGCTTATATCGGCATCACTCCCAAGCCCACATTTTCGCATCCATCCGGTTTTTATGACTCCGATTTTGACTTGTCGATTTCGGCACCATTGTCTACCGATGGCATCATTTATACCATCGATGGCTCCGCGCCCAAATTCTCGTGCATTGATACGCCGGAACCTTATCCCTATAAGAATTCTTATGCAATGTTACCGGGCGATCCAGACAGTCAAAAGCTTTTTGACACTATGCATACCTCCAAGTATGAAGGGCCGCTGCTTATAACTGATCGATCGGAAGGATCCGACCGCATCAGTCAAAAATCATCGACTTACGATCTCGAGCCGGATTATTTTCCCGAGGTGCCATCGTTCAAAGGCACGGTTGTCCGCGCCACCGCCACGAGAGAAGGTTGGATCCCAAGCGAAATTGCCACAGGCGTGTATTTCGTATCGCCCGAGGGTGCCGATCGGTACAACATACCCGTGGTTTCCTTGGTCACTTCGGAGAATAATCTTTTTGAGTACAAAAGTGGCATCCATACGGCGGGAAAAAGATTCGATCAATTTCGAATGGCTTATCCCAACATGATGCCATTCCCAAGTCCTTTCGCGTTGGCAAATTTTTTGATAAGGGGCAGGAGATGGGAGCGCCCGGCAAGATTTGATTATTTCATTCCCGGCACCGTGGAAAGCGTATACGGCATCGATGCGGGATTCCGTATGCATGGCGCATCGAGTCGAAGATTCCCTCGCAAGAGCTTTCGAATTTATACGCGTTCATCTTATGGGGAAAGTTCGTTTGAGTACCCTTTCTTTGAAGATCACTTTACCAATACATTTCGTCGCTTGGTATTCAAGAATGGAGGGGGCGACATCTTCTTC
>CAJDXB010000122.1_pt1 | contig 10827 bp, 8 predicted proteins | sample 7391691 | NCBI WGS metagenome assembly CAJDXB01 (sample SAMEA7055747, study PRJEB34461) | soil metagenome | biome: terrestrial ecosystem; feature: Peninsula; material: soil | place: Antarctica | collected 2016 | reverse complement strand
GGTGATTCAACTCGACAACCGCGACGATGCCAAACGGGTTTTGAACGTAAATCAATTTTACGAAGACAATGGATTGATTCGCGACATCGAATTGATGCGCTCGAAACTTCTGGTCACACGCGTCGTGAAAAAAATGCCGCTGGCCGTGACATATTTCGAGAAAGGTGAAATATTAACCAACCAGCGCTACCCTACTTCTTCGTTTGCCGTTTCGGTGGAATCCATCGCCGACAGCTCCATCATGAACCAACCGGTTTTCGTGGACTTTGAAAGCCAAAACACTTATCGATTGAGGTTGGGAGACCGACCGCTCGGCACACTGAATCGGACGGGAGAATTGGCGACCAACCCCTACTTTACCTACCGCTTGTTTTTGGTCGATGGAAACCACTACTCGCGGATTCAAAACGAAGAGCTCTCGTCGTTCTTCCGGCTGAACCGTCCGGAAGATTTGGCGAATCATTTCATTCACCAACTCGATATCCGGATTCTGAACAACACGGCCAAGACGATTGAAATCAGCATGCGCGACCACAATGCCGGCATAGCCCGCGATTTCGTAACGACTCACGCGGTGGAGTACATCGATTTCGACGTGGAAAATCGCGAACAAAGCGCGACGAGCATTCTTCAATTCATCGAAAGCCAACTCGATACGGTTTACGAAAACCTACGTGACTCGGAGCTGAAGCTCAACATGTATAAAAAGGAGAACAAGATTTCAAACTTGGAAAATTTGTCGAGTGTGTATTTCGAATACTTCCGCTCATTTGAGGACGAACTGGTTCAGCTTGAGCTCGATGAGCAAATGCTGATGGAAGTGGTCCGGACCATAGAGCGTGATTCTTTGGTCGACGTGTACAACCTCATCCCCGTGTTGACCGGTACGGAATACGAAAATTCCATTTCGAGGATGTTGGAGAAGCTTCGCGAATTGCTGACTTCACGGGAAGAGATTCAGTTCGATCTCAAGGAGAGCAGCGCGCGCATCAAACAGCTCGACTACAGCATTGGGATTCAGAAAAAGTTGATTTTGGAAAGCATCCAATCAGCTTTGGATAAAATCCGAACGAGGCAACGGTTCATAAAAGGCAAGATTGCCGAATACGAACTTCAATTCGGCTCTTTGCCAACCAAGGAATTGGAATTTGCGCGGCTGAAGCGCATCTTCGACATCAATGAGAAATACTATACGATGCTGCTGGAGAAGAAGACCGAGTATCGGATTTCTCAAGCGGGCTACGTACCCGAAAATCGTATTTTGGAACGGTTGATATCCTCCAATGAGCCCATTTCTCCGAAAAAGAACCTGATCACTTCCGGCGCGATTGTCGGGGCGTTGATTTTAGGGCTTTTGATTATTATCGGGAAGTATTTGCTGCACAACAAGATCACATCGCTGAAAGAGATCTCAAAGCTCTCACACGCTTCGATATCCATTTTGGGCATGATTCCAAAATACAAAAGCGACATTCCCACTTCGCAACTTCTGATTGACAAGAGTCCGAAATCGATGATTTCAGAATCGTTTCGCAGCCTACGCAGCAATTTACAGTTTATCGCCAACGACAAAGGCCCCGCGGATGCCAAGATGATCGCAATAAGCTCGACCACTTCGGGAGAGGGCAAGACCTTCGTCGCCATCAATTTGGCAGGCATTATCGCTTATTCCAAAAAGAAGGTGATTGTGTTGGACCTCGATATGCGCAAGCCGAAGATCCACTTGGGATTCGATGTGCCCAACGTCCATGGCATGAGTACGATTCTGATCGGTACCAACACGATCGAAGAATGCATTCAACACAGCAACGTCGACAATCTCGACTTCATCACAGCCGGCCCCATTCCACCAAACCCCGCGGAATTGATCATCTCCAGCCGGATGTCAGAAGTACTAACTAAGCTCAAATCGTTGTACGATACGATCATCATCGACAACCCCCCTGTGGGGCTGGTCACCGATGGCATCCGAATGCTTAAGGAAGCTGATTATCCCATCTATATCTTCCGTGCGGATTTTTCGAAAAAACAATATATTCAAATGGTCGATCGATTGATCAATGAAAACGACATTCGCAACCTCTCTGTGGTATTGAACTGCGTAGATGTCGACCGTCATCGATACGGTTACAACTACGGTTATGGATACGGCTATGGTTACGGATACGGGTATGGCTACGGATATGGATATTATGCCGAAGACAAACAACAGCGCAAACCGGGCTGGTTTTCGCAATTGTTCAAATCATGAACGAATTTTGACCGATGATCATTCGGAGTTTTGATATTGATGGATTGCTTCTGATTGAACCGGACATTTTCTCCGATTCCAGGGGATATTTTCTCGAGACATTCAATCGCAAACTTTTTCGAATGGAGACCGGATTGGATTTGGAATTCGTGCAAGACAATGAATCCCGTTCTCAACGAGGAGTGCTGCGCGGACTGCATTTTCAAGACCTGCCGCATGCCCAAGGCAAATTGGTGCGCGTGGTTCGCGGCGAAGTACTGGACGTGGCCGTGGATATCCGAAAAGGCTCCAAAACATATGGCCAACATCATTCGGTGGTGTTGAACGGAGAGAGCAAGCAGCAGTTCTACATTCCCTCGGGGTTTGCACACGGTTTTTCCGTATTGGCCGACGACACGATTCTCGCTTACAAATGCACGGACTACTTCCACCCCGAAAGCGAACGCACTTTACTTTGGAACGATCCCGCCCTAGGCATCGATTGGGGAATCGAAGATCCGATATTGTCGCAAAAAGATCGGACAGAAGGAGTGACTTTGAAGGATATAACATCAAGATTCTGATTTATGAAAGGGACTTGGGACTTCATTATAATGTATGTTGCCTTTTTCTTGGGGCTGTTTGTCTTTGGCCTTCTGATCAATGGGATACTCTTGCGTTTCATCAAAACCCTCGGAACGAAAAACCAACCCGGGACAACCGTGCGCTGGAGCTCGGATACCAAACCGGCCATCGGTGGATTGAGTTTTTACATCGTGTTCTTGACAGGGCTGATCTTGGCATTTTTGGCATTTGATCTGCACGATCTTTTCGACCGCATAGATCTCGGCGGGTTGTTCATTGCGGCATCCTTGGGATTTATCATGGGATTGACCGACGATGCCTACAATACCAATCCGATTCTGAAATTTTCCGTCCAAGTGATCTGTGGGATCATTCTTGTGGTTACCGGCTCAAGTATCGAGTTGTTCCAAAGCGAAACCCTCAACATGTTCATCACCATTGTCTGGGTCGTTGGCATCATGAATTCGATTAACATGTTGGACAATATGGATGGCATCGCCACCATCGTCTCAATATTCATTCTGATCTCCGGCATGGGAGCATTGGTGTTTTTCAACAGGTACGAATCATTTGAATTCATGGCCATGTTGGGAATCCTCGCTGCCTTGACGGCTTTTCTGTTTTACAATTGGCACCCGAGCAAAATCTATATGGGAGATACCGGAAGCCAATTTCTCGGCGTACTCTTGGCCTATCTCGGCATCCACTATTGTTGGAATATCGAGTCCCTGATGGAATCAGATGGCATGGTGTCCGCGGCAGCTGCCTTGTTGGCGGTGTACACTCTTCCTCTTTGCGACACTACGGTTGTGACGATCAATCGACTGCGAGAAGGACGGTCTCCATTCGTCGGGGGAAAAGATCACACCACACATCATCTTTCGTACCGCGGAATCACCGATTCGGGAGTGGCGTGGATTTTCACATTTATTTCCATTGTTTCCGTGCTGCTTTATTTATTCTTGTTTATCTTCACGTCGGCAAAAGGGTATTCCATCCTGTTCGTTTATCCCGTTTACTTCTTGATTGTATTCTCCGTACTTTTTGGCATTGCCGAATACAACAAAAGGCAAGGTATTAGCGTAAAGTAAAGCGTACCCTTCAACTACCCTCTTCACAACATGAAATTTCCTTCTCATATCTATAAAAAAGCGACCGTATTTCTTTTGTTGGCGCTGATCATTGTCATCGGTTGGTCCGGGTATTCGTTTTCTTCGAAGAGCGACGACATGAACCTGAGCTATCAACGCTACTTCAACGATCACTACAAGATATTTTCTTTGAGTACCCCGGACCACATCCAATTTGCCGGCGAGAAAGTGCCCCTGGAACTTTTGGATGTGCGCGAGTCCTTGGACCGCGAGTTGCTGGTCAATACATACTGGCAAAGCCAATCGCTGCTGTTCAACAAACGCGCGAACCGCTGGTTTCCGGTAATCGAGCCCATCTTGGAAAAAAATGGGGTTCCGGATGATTTTAAATACTTGGCGATCATTGAGAGCGGATTGGAAAATGTTGTGTCCCCCGCCGGCGCCACCGGATATTGGCAATTTTTGCTCGATACCGGTCGCGAATACGGTTTGGAGATCAACAATGAAGTCGACGAGCGATACCACGTCGAAAAGTCCACAGAAGCCGCATGTAAATACCTGAAAAAGGCCTACGAAAAATACGGCTCGTGGACCATGGCCGCCGCTTCATACAATATAGGAATGCGTGGACTCGAACGGCAAATGGAAAGGCAGAAGAGCTACCGATACTACGATCTATTGCTAAACACCGAAACCGCACGTTACGTCTTCCGCATTCTAGCCATCAAAGAGTTGTTGTCCAAACCCGGTCAATATGGATTTCATTATCGGCCGCAAGACCTATATCCTCCTTATCGAACAGTGGATGTGGAAGTCGACACCGCCATCGATGATTTCGCCGATTTCGCTCTGGGTTATGGCGTGAATTACAAAATCTTGAAGACACTCAATCCTTGGTTGCGGGATACGTACTTGACCAATCCCGAAGGCAAATCATACCTCATCAAGTTGCCGGCTGATTCAACTCTCGGTCTCACGCCCTATTTTATCCATCCCGAACAAATCAAGACCTTTGGCTCTTTAAAAAAGGACACCTTGAATTGAACATATTGATTCCGATCACGGACACCGAAGTGGAAGAACGCGTCGAGGTATTCGGCGCGCGAGTCCACAACCTAAAAAATATTGACGTTGCTTTGCCCCGCAACAAACTCGTTGTGATAACGGGGCTGAGCGGTAGCGGAAAGTCATCATTGGCTTTCGATACGATATATGCCGAGGGTCAACGGCGGTATATCGAAACATTTTCCGCCTATGCGCGGCGATTTCTAGGCACCACCGAAAGGCCCGACGTGGACCAAATCACGGGACTGAGCCCGGTGATCAGCATTGAGCAGAAAACCATCGGGCGAAACCCGCGATCGACCGTTGGAACCATTACTGAGATTTATGATTTCCTCCGGCTCCTATACGCGCGAGCGTCCGAAGCCTTCTCCTATGAAACGGGTGAGCGGATGGTTCAATACGATGAAGATCAAATCACGGCCCTTATATCCGAAGCTTACAAGAACGATAAAATCGCTTTGCTCGCTCCATTGATTCGCGGGAGAAAAGGACATTACCGTGAATTGTTTGAGCAGTTGGCCAAGCAGGGCTACCTCCGAGCCCGAGTCGACGGTGAAATTGTCGAAATCACCCCAAACCTCAAACTCGATCGGTACAAAATTCACGACATCGAATTGGTGGTCGACCGTCTTAACGGCGCATCGGAAGATCTGCAGCGACTGCGTGGCAGTGTAAACACTGCACTCGAAATGGGCCAAGGTGCCATGATGGTCTACCGCATGGACGACAGCGCGATTCGGCACTTCAGCAAGCACTTGATGTGTCCCACTACGGGGATTTCCTACCCTCCGCCGGAGCCAAATTTGTTTTCGTTCAACTCTCCCTATGGCGTGTGTTCCATGTGCAATGGCATGGGCGAAATCAGCGAAGTTGACCGCAAAAAAATCATTCCGGACGACAAAAAAAGCGTTCGGCAAGGGGGATTGTCGCCGATGGGCAAGTACAAGAACAACTGGTTTTTTCGACAGGTGGCAGCCCTGCTGGGGAAATACGATTTCGATCTCGACACTCCCATCCGAGACATCGACGATGAGCTGATAGAAAAACTACTGCATGGCACCGAAGAAACCCTGAAGGTTGAAGGTGAATACGGTCGCTCGGAATACAGCGTAAACTTCGAAGGTTTGGTGCGATTCATTGAACGCCAAGCGGATGAAAGTTCTTCTCGTCCCATCCGCCGATGGGCGACGAGTTTTATGAACCGCGTCACATGTCCGCAATGCGAAGGTGCGCGATTGCGCAAAGAGGCGTTGCAATTCAAGATCGAGGGCCTCAACATCGCCGAGGTATCGTCGTTGTCCATCGAGGCATTCGACGAGTGGATTCGGGGTATCGCCAAGCATTTCGACGCCAAACGGAAACGCATTGCACGTGACATAATCACCGAAATCGAAAGTCGTTCGGGTTTTATACGCGACGTCGGCTTGACTTATCTCTCACTCGATCGCGGTGCGCGTACCCTCTCGGGCGGAGAAGCGCAACGCATCCGCTTGGCCACTCAGATCGGTTCCCAACTCGTAGGGGTGTTGTACATCCTCGACGAACCCAGTATAGGATTGCACCAACGCGACAACCACAAACTCATCGACTCCCTGAAAGCATTGCGTGAGCCGGGAAACTCCGTCATCGTAGTCGAGCACGATCGCGACATGATATTGGCCGCCGACTACGTCATCGATATGGGGCCGAGAGCGGGAGAACACGGCGGACGCGTAGTCAGCGCGGGAACCGTCGATGAAATCATGGCATCCGACTCCCTCACAGCCGATTACCTCAACGGACGCAAAAAAATTGAAGTGCCGAAACAGCGTCGAAAAGGCACCGGCAAAAAGCTACGAATCACCAAGGCATCGGGGCACAATCTCAAGTCGATCAACGTCGATTTTCCCTTGGGAAAATTCATCTGCGTCACCGGAGTTTCGGGGAGCGGCAAGTCCACGCTCATAGACGATACGCTTTACCCCATCTTGAACAGCCACATCTACAAGGGTGTGAAGAAGCCGCTGCCATACGTCAAAGCGACCGGTCTGGACCTGATCGATAAAGTGATTGAAATCGACCAATCCCCTATTGGGCGCACACCGCGGAGCAACCCCGCCACGTATACCGGGGTGTTCACCGACATTCGAAACCTGTTCTCTGCTTTAACGTCTCGGGAGGGCGATGCGAAACCTGCAAAGGGGCCGGAGTGCGAACCATCGAGATGAATTTTTTGCCCGACGTCTATGTGACCTGCGAAACCTGCGGCGGAAAGCGCTACAACAGAGAAACGCTCGACGTGCGGTTCAAAGGCAAGTCCATTGCCGACGTATTGGCGATGAGCATGGAGGCGGCCGCGGAATTTTTTACGGATCACCCGCGCATATCCATGAAGTTGAGAACCCTCAATCAAGTGGGCCTCGGCTACCTGACGTTGGGTCAGCGATCCACCACGTTGTCCGGCGGCGAGGCGCAGCGCATCAAGCTTTCTTCGGAATTATCGAAGCGCGATACGGGCAGCACATTTTACATCCTTGACGAGCCGACCACCGGGTTGCACTTCGAGGATATTCGCCTTCTATTGAAGGTGTTGAACCGGCTGGTCGATAACGGAAATACCGTTTTGGTCGTAGAACACAACATGGATGTTATCAAAGTCGCTGATTACGTCATCGATTTAGGCCCGGAAGGAGGGGATCACGGAGGTGAGGTTGTAGCCACGGGAACTCCCGAGCAAATCGTAAAAAAGAACAAAGGATACACTGCGGCCTATCTCAAACCGGAATTAGAGAAATAATATGGAAAACAACGACGACGATAAGCGAATCGAACGCGCCTTCAGGCCCCGTTCATGGAACGAAACGAAAACCAAGGACAGTTGGGGGATTTTTAAAATAATGTCTGAATTCGTACACGGATATGAACAGTTATCGCGAATCAAACCCTGTGTTTCCATATTCGGCTCGGCGCGATTCACCGATGACAACCCTTCCTATAAAGCGGCGGAGGAAATAGCATATCAATTGAGCCACAGCGGATATGGAATCATTACGGGCGGTGGTCCCGGTATCATGGAAGCCGGCAACCGCGGAGCACATCGCGCGAACGGGGTCAGCGTCGGCATAAACATAGACTTGCCGTTTGAGCAGAAGGGAAATGGGTATATCGACCACGATAAATTCATCGAATTCGACTACTTCTTCGTCCGTAAGGTCATGTTTGTCAAATACTCTCAAGGATTCATCGTCATGCCCGGCGGTTTCGGCACACTCGACGAACTCTTCGAAGCGCTCACCTTGATTCAGACCGGAAAAATCGGTCGGTTTCCCATCATTCTGTATGGGGAGGAATATTGGGGCGGCCTGCTCGACTGGATTCGCAAAAACCTGCTCGAAAATTACAAGACCATCCATGCCGAAGACCTCAACCTTTTCCGTCTGGTCAACACACCCGAACAAGCGGTGGAGCACATCGACCGGTTTTATCAGAAGTATATGCTTAAGCCCAATTTCTGATTCGGTATAAGTTTCTTTTGGGCGTGCCCCCTCTATCCAATTCCGTTTCCATTTCTGAGTAATGTTGTGACTATCATTTGATGGTCAAAATCGTCTTCAAGAGTCGGGGTCGGTCTTTGTGCTGTATCTCGAGTCGGCCACGACAGGCTCTCCAAACCGCCGGAGAGAGCTTCTGCCGGTCGCTTCCCCGGCGGTGGTGAGCCTGTGCCGTGGCCAACTCGAGGATGCCGCACGCCGCCCTCACGCAGATTGCGATTTATTTCAAACGTCTATTCTTAACTTGGGTCGTACCACTACTGTTCACAAGAGTTGATCCATCACCGGCAAATTCCGATTTCAAGGTATTTGTCGATGTTACATCGAACTCTTCGGATTGAGTGTGAGAGCAGATATTCCTATGGGAAGAAAAGCTAAAATATGAGTCGATCCGCGTGAGGACGGACGCCGATATCCTTTCCGTATTCTCGGCTTGGGGACGGCCGACGAGGCGGGGCGATTTCATGAGCCCGGCAGCGGCGTGCCGACCCCGCCGAAAATACGGAAAGATAAAGGCGGTAGACCGACCCGGGGCATTGGATAGAAAAATGATCATTTATAAAAATTACCGTATAAGAATAGACCTATCTCCCGTACGGTAGTATTCCCCCGGGGCACGCCCAAAACCATTTTCCAAATATTGAAGATCCGCGCGTTCAAAAAGACGTCGTCACCGATATCAACAAATCCATGTTTGCAAAAAGCGCAAACACAGAGCGGTCTGCGGTCACTTGTCGATAGATTTGTTTTCGTTCGATTAATCCAACCAACCGCTGCGGCATGTTCAAAGTCTTCGTACTTGGAATCCATATTTTCAGTCTCTTTTTGTGGGGGATGATCCAACCTCAGCGCGTCACGATCACCGATGATGTACCCGATCGGATGTCGCCCGGCGAGGAGGTGATCGTAACCGTAACGATCAACAAATCAGACGTGTCCGGCTTTGCAAAATACCAAGTGTCGCTGAGTGACGGCATGGTGGCTGAACCGGTGGAGACCGCCGGGGCCTCCTTCACCTTTCACGACGGCGAGGCGAAATTCATTTGGATGTCGCTGCCGGGCGGCGCAAAGTTCAACTTGACCTACCGCTTATCGGCAAAGGAAAATGCAGCGGGAAAAGCCGAGGTAAAGTCGCGCTTTTCGTACATCCACGAAAACAAACGCTTCAATTACGACGCACCGAATTCCCTCATACAAGTGGGTGATGTGAGCGCGGATAAAGAGCCCGTGGAGCCGACCCCAAGTGCCACCACAACGACTGCCATGGCCATGAGGCATCTGACCCCGGAAGACGTCAATCAATGGAAAGTGGTGGTGGAAATAGATAAAAACTCCCTCGACGGATTTGCCAAAGTAGAGGAAACCATACCGGCCGGATATACGGCCATCGACCTGAAATCGAGCTCGGCAGTATTTACCTCAGACGGCCAAACGGTAAAATACGTTTGGTACGACATTCCACAACGCGAAACGGTCACGGTAATTTACAAACTATTGCCCGTCATAGCTTTAGACGGAGAAAAGCCGGAAATCACTGGAACATTCTCTTATCTCAAAGGGGATGAAACACAATCCACTCCCATCACGGATGAAGGCTTTACCGATTTGGCCGAAACAAGAACTGCGGCAAAAGACACATCGGGAGCGGAAGTGTCTGACATCACCGCCTTGATCGAAACGGAAGAGGTAGAACCGGAAGAGGACAAAACAACGGCGCAAGAAGCGGAAGTGGTCGAGACGGAAAGTCGTGTGGAGCACACAGAACCGAAAAAGACCGAGCCTGAGGTAACCCCCAAAAAAGAAAAACCGGTCGACCAGAAAACTGAAGAACCTATAGCGAAAGTGGAAGAACCGGTAACCAAAAAAGCGTACACCGATGCGAATATCGTCGATGTGCCGGCTCCGGAAAAAGGCATCTTCTACCGGGTACAAATCGCCGCGGGAAAGAACAATCTCAAGCACGACGTATTTGTAAAATTATACACTTTTGATGAAGGCTTCAAACTCGAAAGTCTCGGCGGTTGGTTCAAATACACCACCGGTCATCACTCGGTTTATAAACAGGCGAGAAATGACCGCGTTCGCATAACGGGCAAGTACGAAAAGTTCAAAGGCCCCTTTGTGACTGCCTACAATGACGGCGAGCGGATCACCGTGCAGGAGGCATTGATGATTTCCGAGCAGAAGTGGGTGCCCTAGATAGTGTCTGTCAATACAGTCAAGTGTCTGAATCATAATGTTCGATAACAAGGCGCACGTAGCCTTGTAAACCAAGGAATTGACTTGCGTCAATAGCCTGTCCTGAGTTTATCGAAGGGACTGTTTG
>CAJDXB010000067.1_pt1 | contig 10907 bp, 7 predicted proteins | sample 7391691 | NCBI WGS metagenome assembly CAJDXB01 (sample SAMEA7055747, study PRJEB34461) | soil metagenome | biome: terrestrial ecosystem; feature: Peninsula; material: soil | place: Antarctica | collected 2016 | reverse complement strand
TTACGCTCTTCAAGGCCTCGGGCGACAAGTCGATCAAATGTGTGTTTTTAAACCCCTTCTCCAGAAGATACTCTCCCTCGTATGCGTTGCCGCAGCCGGGAATCAAAATGCGCATATCGTGGTCCTCCAGTTGATCCACGTAATCGGTGATCGGCGGAGAAGCGTAGCCGATATCCCATCCCGTTTTTCGATTGCGCCAACGCTCGTCCCAATACTCGCGGTTCCAATGCTCTTCACTCATGTCTCTTTGTTTGTTTTGTCAAATAACGCCACCGCTTCCAAATGCCCCGTGTGAGGAAATTGGTCGACCGCCGAAAACCGCACCAAGCGATAGCCCGATCGGTTCAGTTCGGCCGTATCGCGTGCCAGCGTCGCCGGGTTGCACGATATGTACACGATGGTTCTCGCGTCGAGGGCGATGACCTTTCGCAGCGTTTTGGGCGCGATGCCCGCTCGAGGAGGGTCGAGGATTACCGCGTCGATGCGGTCGACGAATTCCGGGTGTTGGTTCAGAAATTTACCGACGTCGGAAGCGTGAAATTCCGCGTTTGAGATTTCATTGAACTTCGCCGCCCGCTTTGCATCGGCTATGGCCGCCACCTCAATATCGACTCCCACCACGTGGGTATCGGACAATTCCCGTCCCACCAATTGCGCTATCGTACCGGTGCCGCAAAACAAGTCGAACACAACCTTCAGTTCGCCGCTACCTTGTTTCAAATACTCTATCGCTTTGCCATAAAGCAATTCGGCACTCCCCGGGTTGGTCTGAAAAAAACTCTCCATGCTTATGTCGAAGCGCAATCCTCGAAGCGTCTCACTCACGTGGTCCTGGCCATATAGCACACTGCTCTCGCCCCTTAGAGGTTGCACGCGATCGCCGATATCGTCGTTTATCGTGTGCAGCACGCCCACAAGTCGCTCCCCGAAAGTCGTGCGCAAAAAATCGACGAAGGCGTCCAAGTCGAAAGTTTCCAACCCGGCAGAACTCGTCACCAGATTCATCATTATTTCGTCATCCGAGTGACTTTTCCTCACGGTCAGAAACCGAAAAAAGCCTTCCTTCTTCGGGTGGTGCCAAGCCGGCAATCCCGTGTTTTGGCAGTAGACTCGGATATTTTTCATCTCGTTTTCCACCGCGGCGTCAAACAATCCACTGTCGGCATCGAGATTTTCCACCATCCACCACGTTCCACGATGTTTGAACCCCAGCGCAAAATCATCTACGTCGCCACCTTTTTCAAAATCGTACCGGATCGCCGCGAACGAATATTCCATCTTGTTGCGGTAATGCCATACATTCGGCGACGAAATGAATTCATCAAAAAGTTCCGGCGCACCATCCACCCGTCCGATGCGCTGCATCAAGTCGACAGCGGATTCCCGCTTGTACCTTTCTTGAATCGCGATCGGCAGACGCGCAAAGGGTGCCCCGGGAATCGGCTGATACGGCACCGCCACTTCATCCGGTGAGGCGCTTACCACCTCGAGCAGCGCAGTTTCCAGATGGTTTTTCCGCGACTTTTTCACGACGCACCGCACCACCTGACCGGGAATGGCATTGGGCACAAAAACGGCCAACGACCCATGATCCGTCGCTATTTTCGCCAATCCCTGACCCCCAAAAGCAGCCTTTTCAATGGTTACTTGGAGTTCCTCTCCGTTCTTATATTTCTTTCGATCACCGTGTTTTGTCAAATCATCGGTGTTTTCTTGTTCCGTCATTCTGCAAAAAAACGCATTATTTTTATGGTGGCGCGCCCCTCGATACCCGCATTCCTCAAGTCTCTCTTATTTGGACGTTACGGTACTTTTCATTACCATTTTGCTCTTTTGTCCCGGGTCGGTCTACAGGCTGTATCTCTCTCGCCGCGCTCCGCCCCGCCCGCCGAGAGAGGATGCCGCCTTCCGCCCTCGCGCAAATCCCGATAAAGGCCACGATTCTCATCTCCTTGGCGGTATCCTCATTTGGTCGGTATCACTTTTTACAAGACCTTTGCAGGTGGCAATTCACGGATTATTTCACCACTTTTAATATACTCGGAAAGTATGAACACCACAGAAAAAAACACGAAGACCCAAGAGGCCATCGACATAGAAAACCGCTACAGCGCGCACAACTATCACCCGCTGCCCGTGGTATTGGAAAGAGGTGAAGGCGTGTACCTTTACGATGTTGAAGGCAAGAAATACTTTGACTTCCTTTCGGCTTATTCAGCCGTCAACCAAGGTCACTGCCATCCCAAGATTGTTGGCGCACTAAAGACACAGGCGGAAACACTGACATTGACCTCGCGAGCATTTCACAGCGATAAACTCGGGGAATTCGCCAAGTATATCACCGAACTCTTTGGTTACGACAAGGTTTTGCCGATGAACTCGGGCGCCGAGGGAGTGGAAACCGCAATGAAAATATGCCGCAAATGGGCCTATGAGAAGAAAGGCATCCCCGAGGGCGAAGCGCGCATAATCGTATGTCACAACAACTTTCACGGACGCACTACCACCATCATCTCCTTCAGTGACGATCCCGTTGCCAGAAAAAACTATGGGCCTTACACCCCCGGATTTATCCACGTGCCCTACAACGATGCTGCGGCCCTGGAGCGCGCACTCAACGAAGAGAACGTCGCCGGTTTTATGGTCGAGCCCATCCAAGGAGAGGCCGGCGTTGTGGTACCCGATGACGGTTACCTCAACAGAGCGGCCGAACTCTGTAGAGAGAAAAACATTTTATTTATCGCAGATGAAGTACAGACCGGAATAGCCCGTACCGGTAGCTTGCTCGCATCTTGGGGCGATTGCACCTGCACCGGTCGTGAATGCTCTTGCGGCAAGCGCGATGTACGTCCCGATGTTGTCATTCTCGGTAAAGCGCTCTCCGGAGGAGCCTATCCCGTCTCCGTCGTATTGGCCGACGATCACATCATGGAAGTGATCACGCCCGGTTCCCACGGATCTACCTACGGTGGAAATCCCCTCGCTTGCGCGGTGGCCATGGCTGCCCTTGACGTGGTGCAAGACGAAAACCTCGCCGAAAACGCCCGACGTCTCGGAAAGATTTTCCGGGAAGAAATGCAAGCGTTCATCGACAAAGACGACTTGGTGAAACTCGTCCGCGGACGAGGATTGCTCAATGCCATCGTCATCAACGATTCCCCTGAAAGCGACACGGCCTGGAACATTTGCCTCGCGATGAAAGAAAACGGACTCTTGGCCAAACCGACGCATGGAAACATTATTCGTTTCGCCCCACCTTTGGTTATGACCGAAAAGGAATTGCGCGAATGCATCCGAATCATTACCACCAGCATTCAGGAGTACGAGAAGTAATCACATAGTCTTCAGGACTTAAACCATTAAAAAACGCTTCCGGCCTACAAGGGCTTGAAGCGTTTTGTTTTTAAACCCGGCCGGTTTCCAAAACTAAAGCCGGGTCTACCATATTCAATTCGTACTTTTGCGGCCAAATTTTGAATTCATGGCTCTAAAATGCGGTATTGTCGGACTGCCCAACGTCGGAAAGTCCACCTTGTTCAATTGCTTGTCCAACGCCAAGGCACAGTCGGCGAATTTCCCTTTTTGCACCATCGAGCCCAATGTCGGCACCATTACCGTGCCCGATGAACGATTGAATCAACTCGCGGAAATCGTAAAGCCAGAGCGCATCTTGCCGACCACGATCGAAATCGTTGACATCGCCGGTCTCGTGCAGGGCGCCAGCAAAGGCGAAGGATTGGGCAACAAGTTTTTGGGCAACATCCGCGAATGCGATGCCATCATTCACGTGTTGCGCTGCTTCGATGATGACAACGTCACTCACGTAGACGGCAGTGTAAACCCCGTTCGCGACAAGGAAATCATCGACATCGAGTTGCAGCTCAAAGACCTCGAAACGGTGGAGAAGCGAATGGATGCCGTCCAACGCGCAGCCAAATCCGGTGATAAATCCGCCCAGAAGTCTGCGACCTTGCTCTCGCGGTACAAATCTGCATTGGAAAGCGGCGTCTCGGCCAGAACGGTGGAGGTTGAAGAGATTGACCTGCCCTTGTCCCGCGACCTCCAATTGCTGACCAATAAGCCTATCCTCTATGTGTGCAACGTCGATGAAGATTCGGTGGTGGATGGAAATGAATACGTCGAAGCCGTGCGAAAAGCCGTCGCAGCAGAAAATGCCGAAGTGCTCGTGATCGGAGCGGCCATCGAAGCGGAAATCGCCGAACTCGACACCTATGAAGAACGCCAAGAGTTTCTATCTGACCTCGGTCTAAAAGAGGCCGGCGTGGCCAAGCTTATCAAAGCCGCCTATCGGTTGCTCAACCTCAAAACCTACTTTACCGCAGGCGTAAAAGAAGTGCGAGCTTGGACTATCAAAGAGGGATTTACAGCTCCTCAAGCTGCGGGAGTTATACACAGTGACTTCGAGAAAGGGTTTATCCGTGCAGAGGTCATCAAGTTCAAAGATTTCATTGAACTCGGTTCTGAATCGGCGGTAAGAGAGGTGGGGAAACTGGGCGTGGAAGGAAAACAGTATGTGGTCGAAGACGGTGACATCATGCATTTCCGTTTCAACGTCTGAACTTACCTCGTCTATTCGCTTGATCCTCTCGATGACTATCCGAGGTTTTTGACTTGATACCTCGCGATATCTTTTGCGCCGGGAGTTTTGGATCACGGTGCCGTTTTGAGCTTGACAGCGCAGTGCTGATTATCCGTACGAAATCGTTATATTCCCCGTTGTGAAGGCAGGGAAGGGTTTTTCATCGAATGAATGGGTTGGTTCCGTATTTTTCTGAAATCGGGTATTCAATTCGATTTTATCCTTTACGAAAGAATATTTCGCAGTGTTTATGATGTCGAAATGCCTGGAAGCCGGCACGGGAGCCTTAGCAATTGCCGAGGGTTGAGAATTCCCCTTCCGTTGTTAATAAAGTTGGTACTGTGGCTAATCGCTCTTGAGCAATTTGCCGTATTTTAGTGGTTTCATTCTAGAGCCGTGCAATAGTGCGGTTTGGAGTTAATTTTTGAAGTAGATACATGGCAGAAGTAGAATACACCGAAGAACATATTAAATCCCTCGATTGGAAAGAACATATCCGCATGAGGCCGGGGATGTACATCGGAAAGCTGGGCAACGGCAGTTCGTACGATGATGGAATTTATATTCTGATTAAAGAAGTGGTCGACAACTCCATAGATGAGTACGTCATGGGGTACGGGCGCAAAATAGACATCACTGTGGAAGACGGTGCCGTGATGGTACGTGATTACGGCCGCGGCGTGCCTTTGGGCAAGCTGGTCGACGTTGTGAGCAAGATCAATACCGGGGCGAAATACGATAGCAAAGCCTTTAAAAAATCAGTTGGACTAAACGGAGTGGGAACCAAAGCGGTCAACGCCTTATCCGATTATTTCGAAATCGAATCCATCCGGGACGGAAAGATCAAAAAAGCTGCGTTCGAACGGGGCGTTCTACTGAAGGAAGAAGATGCACATGATGATGAAGTGCGCAACGGCACAATAGTGCGCTTTACCCCGGACCCCGAAATTTTCAAGAACTACCGATACAAGTCCGAATACATCGAGCGGATGTTGTGGAACTATTGTTACCTCAATACGGGGCTGAGCATATGGTTCAACGGCAAAAGGTTGCACTCCAAAAATGGTTTGAAAGACCTTCTCGAGGAAAAAATGACGGATGAGCCGCTGTATCCCATAGTCCACCTCTTGGGTTACGATATCGAAGTGGCGTTTACCCATACGGCCTCCTATGGCGAAGAATACTATTCATTCGTCAATGGCCAGCACACCACTCAAGGTGGGACGCACCAAGGCGCCTTCCGAGAGGCCTATGCCAGAGTGGTCAAAGATTTTTACGGAAAAAATTACGACTCCACTGATATACGATCGAGCCTTTTGGCCGCCGTTAGCGTCAAAGTGATCGAACCGATTTTCGAGTCCCAAACCAAGACCAAGCTCGGTTCGCAGGAAATCGAACCCGAAGGCAAGTCAATGCGCGCTTTCATTTTGGACTTCCTCAAGGAGAAGCTCGACAACTTCCTGCATAAAAATCCCGAGGTGGCCGATGCGATCGAAAGTAAGATTCGAGCAAATGAAAAGGAAAGGAAGGACTTGGCAGGCATCCGCAAACTCGCACGGGAACGCGCCAAAAAAGCCAACCTTCACAATAAAAAGCTCCGCGATTGCCGCGCCCACTACAACGATCCCAAATCCGGCGAAAAAGGCAAAGAGAGCATGATATTCATCACCGAGGGCGACTCGGCGTCCGGATCGATCACCAAATCACGCGACGTCAACATTCAGGCGGTGTTTTCATTGAAGGGAAAACCACTGAACAGCTATGGTCTCACCAAGAAGATAGTGTATGAAAATGAGGAATTCAACCTCATCCAAGCCGCGCTCAACATCGAAGATGGCATGGAGGGACTCCGCTACAACAAGGTGATCATCGCCACTGATGCCGATGTCGATGGCATGCATATTAGATTGCTTTTGATGACGTTTTTCCTGCAATTCTTCCCGGACTTGATTCGAAACAATCACTTGTATATTCTTCAAACGCCGTTGTTCAGGGTGCGAAATAAAAGTAAAACCATATATTGCTATTCCGAGCAAGAGCGTCGTGATGCCTTGGCTGAGATCGGTAAAAACGCTGAGATCACACGCTTTAAGGGACTCGGTGAAATCTCGCCGGGAGAATTCAAGAACTTCATTGGAGATGATATTCGTCTCGACCCCGTTGTGATTAATAAGGATACCTCACTGTCGGAGATGCTGTCCTTCTATATGGGAAAAAACACTCCCGAAAGACAGGATTTCATCATTGAGAACCTTCGCGTGGAAAAAGACCCGGTGGAAGAGATCGAAGAAGTGGTGGAACAAGTCAAGAACTGAAAATGAGTGATATCGACATGGATGGAAACGGCTTGGATCCGAACCAATCCGACCCGGGAGGAGAAAAGATAGTGGCCATTAAAGGGCTGTACGAGAATTGGTTTCTCGAATATGCTTCATACGTGATCCTCGAACGAGCAGTTCCGGCCATCAATGATGGATTCAAACCGGTGCAGCGTCGCATCATGCACTCGATGAAGGATCTCGACGACGGGCGCTTCAACAAGGTGGCCAATATCATTGGGCATACCATGAAATACCACCCACATGGGGATGCATCCATCGGGGACGCTTTGGTTCAAATCGGCCAAAAGGATTTGCTGGTCGATACCCAGGGAAACTGGGGAAATACACTCACCGGAGACGGCTCGGCCGCACCGCGGTACATTGAGGCCCGTCTTTCCAAATTCGCTCTCGAAGTGGTCTTCAACCCCAAAACCACCGATTGGGGTTTGTCCTATGACGGCCGAAACAAAGAACCTCTATTCTTGCCGGCCAAGTTCCCGCTTTTGCTCGCCCAAGGTGCGGAAGGTATCGCAGTCGGATTGGCGTGCAAAATTCTGCCGCACAACTTCAATGAATTGGTCGATGCATCCATCGGAGTCCTGCGTGGAAAGAAACCCAATATCTTGCCCGATTTTCCCAACGGTGGTATGGCTGATTTTTCACAATACAACGAGGGATTGCGTGGGGGACGCGTTCGCGTGCGAGCCAAAATCAGGCAACAGGACAAAAAGACTTTAATCGTCGAGGAAATACCCCATGGAACCACGACGGGTTCGTTGATCGAATCGATCGTGAAAGCCAACGAAAAGGGCAAGATCAAGATCAAGAAGATTGAGGATAATACCGCCGAAAATGCGGAGATCATTATCCATCTGCCCCCAAATATTTCGCCGGACAAAACTATTTCCGCTCTATATGCCTTCACCGATTGCGAGTTGAGTATCTCTCCCAACTCCGCGGTGATCGAAGACGACAAACCGAGGTTTGCCACTGTCAACGAGATTCTAGACTCGTCCACCCACCGAACGGTGGCATTGCTTAAACTCGAACTCGAAATTCGCCGGGACGAACTCAACGAACAATGGCATTTCGCATCGCTGGAAAAAATATTCATCGAAAACCGAATCTACCGCGATATCGAGGAGGCCGAAACCTGGGAGGCGGTGATGACCAACATTCGCGAAGGGCTCAAACCCTTTACCCAACACTTGAGAAGACCTGTGACCGATGATGACATCGTCCGCCTTACCGAGATCAGAATTAAAAGAATTTCAAAATTCGACGCCTTCAAAGCCGATGAACAAATCGCCCGCGTCGAAGAGGAATTGGCGGAAGTGCAGCACCACTTGGATCATTTGATCGAATTTGCAATTGATTTCTTCAAGCGACTAAAGAAGAAGTATGGAGCCGGTCGCGAAAGACGGACCGAGATAAAAACTTTCGATACCATCGTGGCATCTAAAGTGGTCGTCGCGGGAAAAAAGCTCTATGTCAACTACAAAGAGGGCTTTGTGGGCTACGGACTCAAAAAAGACGAATATATCATGGATTGCTCGGACATCGATGACATCATCGTTTTTCGAGAAGATGGCGTCATGATGGTCACAAAAGTAGATTCAAAAAAATTCGTCGGCAAAAACATCATCCATGCCGCCGTATGGAAGCAAGGGGACAAGCGCACCATATACAATTTGGTATATCAAGACGGTACCACCGGACCGGCAAAGGTCAAGCGTTTTCCGGTCAACAGCATTACGCGCGACAGGGAATATGACCTTACGGGAGGGTTGAAAGGCTCGAAGATGTTGTACTTCACAGCCAACCCCAATGGTGAAGCGGAAGTTGTACAAGTGAAATTACGCCCACGACCAAAGCTTAAAAAAGTGAAGTTCGATTTCGACTTCGCCGATCTTGCCATTCGCACGCGAGCAGTCAAAGGCAACACCCTTACTAAGCACATAGTCAGCAAGATCGAAATGAAAGAGGAAGGCACGAGTACTTTGGCTCCGAGGAAGATTTGGTTTGACGACGTAGTGCAAAAACTCAATGCCGATGACCGTGGCAGTTTTCTGGGGAGATTCAAAGGCGACGATAAGATATTGACCATCTATCAAGGTGGGTATTACCGAATCACCGGATTCGATCTAAACACACATTTCGATGACGGCTTGATCGTCATCGAAAGATTTGACCCGGAGAAGGTGGTTACCGTGGTTTATTGGGAAGGTGATCGGAAGCAGTACAATGTAAAGCGATTCCTGCCCGAAGACGCCCAAAAACCGGTGGAATTCATCACCGAACACGAAGATTCGTTTTTGGAATTTGCGACGACACATCCCGCGCCCAAGGCGGTTCTCCAATTCGATCGGCGAAGCCACGACCTTGAAGACGAAGAAATCGATTTGGTGGAATTCATCAGCGTTAAAGGAGTGGCGGCGATGGGCAATCGACTCACGCCCAACAAAGTTAAAACCATCGATCGCGTAGAGCCCGAATTGGAAGACGAAATCGAAGATGAAATTCCAAGCGAAGACGAAAAACCGGATTCGAAAGATGCCGAACCGACTCCAAAGAAGGAAGAGGATAGCCGAGGCAAAACCGATCCTCATGGGCAAGGCTCGTTATTTTAGTTGTATCGTAGAAATTTGAGAATTTGGCGGTAGCCATTCCTCTTCAGGGTATCGGATTAAGGGCAGTATTCCTTTTTTAAACGGGCCACTTTATCGTCGTACATCTCCGCATATCCGTATTTTTCGGCTTTGTCAAAGCTCTTGCACGCATCGGATACGTTTTTTCCCAAAGCGATCAATATTTCGCCTTTGTACCGATAGGCCATGGGGTTTCTTCGATCATTCTTAAGTGATTCATCGATACTCTTCAGCGCAGCGTCCAATTGATCGAGGTGAAGGTATGCATAGGCGCGGTTGCTCAATGCCAATGGATGGTTGTTGTCCAATGAAAGAGCGTCATTGCTATATTCCACGGCATCGAGGTATTCATCTAATTTATTGGATGTATACGCGAGATTGATGAGGATTTCCAAATCCTGCTTGTCATATTTCAGCGCTTGTCTCAGGTAGGTTTTAGCTCTTTCATAATTTTCTCGTCGAATTTCAAAAGCGGCTATCTTCTTATAAGCACGCGCATTGGTAGTATCCAGTGCGAGTCCCACTTCAAGATGCCTTATCGCAGAAGAGTCCTCGCCGAGCGCTATCAGAACTTCACCGAGAGCGGAGTTCGCTTTGGCTTCACCATAAGCGGACTCGGCAAGGATAAATGCCACTTGGGCATCGTGGAGCGCGGAATCAGGCATGCTGAGATAGAGGAAATATCGGCTGCGACCGATCCAAGGGTCAGCATCCATGCTATCCAATGCCATAGCTGTCTCAAAATCCGCTCGGGCCCGTTTGTATTTCTCCAATCCCAAATACAAGTCTCCGCGAAAAACCAGATATTCGGTATAGCCTTGGACATTAGCTTTTCCGCGCCACGATAATCAAAACTGCTCTTGGCCCGCTTGGCCATGGAATAATATTCCGGTGCAGTTTGACTCAGAATTGAAAATGGCAATGCGCAGAAGATGGATATTATGAAAAAACGAACCATTGAGACTACTTCGTGTTAAAGTTTGTTCAGGTCATTATCCATGTGAGACAATGAGCCGAAAAACGAAGATAGGAAATGGAGCGAATAGACCGTGAAAATTTGATTTATGTTGGTTCGGCCGACCGCCGGAGTGCATATGACTACACGCCTTCGGAATTATCCCAGAGCAGCGGGTTGGTGGTGTTTGCGCATGGTTACAAAGGGTTCAAAGATTGGGGTGCATGGCATTTGGTGGCACAGGCATTTGCAGAGGCGGGTTTTGATTTTTTGAAATTATATTTCCACTTAATGAATTTTGTGAGCTTGCGACAGTAAATGAGAATAATACTGCAAGCAAACATAGAATGTTTTTCATGCTCCTTGATTTTTTTGAAATTGAA
>CAJDXB010000176.1_pt1 | contig 10921 bp, 6 predicted proteins | sample 7391691 | NCBI WGS metagenome assembly CAJDXB01 (sample SAMEA7055747, study PRJEB34461) | soil metagenome | biome: terrestrial ecosystem; feature: Peninsula; material: soil | place: Antarctica | collected 2016 | reverse complement strand
GAATTTTGGCGCAAAGGTAAATATTAAACCCGTGGACTCCCACCAATTTCAGATGGCTCAGGTTGGGAAGGTTGGGAAGGTTGGGGAGGTGGAGGAAGTTGGGGAGGTGGAGGAAGTGGGGAAAGTTGAGAAAGATGGGAAAAAATGGTGAATGGTAAATGGCAAATGGGGGTTTCAGGTGAAACTTAAATCCAAATTCTATTGTGGAATCGGCGTTGCAATGTTGTCGTTTTCCAATCACCGACCACCAATCACCAACCACCAATCACCAATCCGCGTGAGGACGGACGCCGGCATCCTCGCCGCACGGCAGGGTTGCGGAGCGTGGGCGGAGCGGAGCGACCCAAGAAGCTCCCGCTCCGCGCTACGCCCCGCCTCGGCCGTGAGGTGAGATAAGGCGGTAGGCCGACCCCGGCAAGAGGATGATGGAATAGACGGAGAAAGTTGGGAAGTTAGGGAAAGTGTAAAAGGTTGAGAAAATCCGCCGGGGGCACGCCCACAACAAACCGAGAAAAACGAATTTATTTCCTTCTATTCTTCAATCCGTTCACAAAATCGTGCAGCGGTTTCTTGGCAAATGGCCCCGCCGCAATGCGTTGCAGATGTTTTTGGGCTGCAGTGAAATGTCGATCAGAGAGTTTACGCGTCTCATTATCGATGCCCAAATCGCGGAATATCTCAATGACTCTTTCGACTTTTTCTGCACCCTCACCTTTGTTGGTGGGCGTGTAATACAACTCCTCAAGTTCGCGTTTTTGCTTTGCCTTGGCTTTCTCCAAAGCGCGGATGATCAGGTAGGTTTTCTTGTTGGAAAGAATATCGCCGCCCGGCTGCTTTCCAAATGTTTCCGGATCGCCGAAAGCGTCGAGGTAATCGTCTTGAAGTTGGAAAGCCATGCCCGCCGATTTGCCAAAAGCATAAAACTCCTGCGCTTCTGCGGAATCCGCCCCCCCGATCAGCGCGCCGATCTTCAAGCTGCATCCCAACAGAACCGCAGTTTTCAACCCGATCATCTCAAGGTATTCATCCACGGATACATGCCGGCGCTCTTCAAAATCCATATCGAATTGCTGGCCCCGACATACATCGAGGGCCGTGGTATTAAATGCCGAGATTACCGCGGTTTTCTCGGCAATTTCCATACGGTTGAGCAGTGAATAAGCTTCGATGAGCATGGCGTCACCGGACAATATCGCTCCGTTGGTGTTCCATTTCTCGTGCACCGTCGCGCGGCCTCTTCGCAGCGGGGCGTTGTCCATGATGTCGTCGTGAACCAAAGTAAAATTATGAAATATTTCCACGGCCAAAGCAGCGGGCATCGCCGCTTCCAATTCATCGGTAAATACGTGGCAACCCATCAACACCAGCAGCGGTCGAATGCGTTTGCCGTTTCCCGATAGGGCGTAATGAATTGGCTCATAAAGCGGTTCGGTGGAGAGCCCGTCGAGGTATTTTGAAAACTCGGCTTCAAGTAATTTACGCAATTCTTCCGTGCCGCGTCTCATTTCAGCAAGTTCAGCAAGTACCGTCCGTAACCGCTTTTGATCAAGGGACGTGCAATTTTTTCCAGCTGCTCTGAAGTGATGAATCCCATTTCGAACGCGGTCTCTTCGATACAGCCTATTTTCAAACCTTGTCGCTCTTCTATGACTTCGACGAACTGCCCCGCGGCCATCAGTGAAGAAAATGTTCCGGTGTCGAGCCAAGCCGTGCCGCGGTCCATAATCGATACTTTGAGCTTGCCTGCAGCGAGGTAGGCTTTGTTTACGTCCGTGATCTCGTATTCACCACGGGCACTTGGCGTGAGATTTTTGGCAATACCCACTACCGAATTGTCGTAAAAATACAAGCCGGGCACGGCAAAATTTGACTTGGGTACAGTGGGCTTCTCGTCGATGCTCAAAACCTTGTTTTGTTTGTCAAATTCCACCACCCCATACCGTTCGGGATCCGAGACGTGGTAGGCGTATACGATGCCTCCATCCGGATCGGTGTTTTGACGCAGCAGCTCGCTGAGATGCATCCCGTAAAAAATATTGTCCCCGAGGATCAGCGCCACCTTGTCATGTCCGATGAAGTCTTCGCCGATGGTGAATGCTTGGGCCAAACCTTGGGGCTCTTCCTGCACGGCGTATGTGAATTTGCATCCCAGCCGGGAGCCGTCTCCAAGCAAGCGTTGGAAGCTTTCCAGATCATGGGGAGTGGTGATGATCAGTATTTCACGGATACCGGCGCTGAGCAACGTCGACAAAGGATAGTAGATCATCGGCTTGTCGTACACCGGCATCAACTGCTTGCTGACCGCTATGGTCAAAGGATAGAGACGCGTACCTGATCCGCCTGCGAGAATGATTCCTTTCATTGATATCAAGGTTTTTCGTCGGAGGGATCGCTTTCGGTCGATTCGATTTCCAAATCATTGAGTTCGATGTCTTCCTCTTCATTGACGATCTGCAGTAGCGGCTCCTGAAATGACTTGGTGATCAAGTGTTTGTTGAAAGACATCAGCAAGCTGGGAAGGAGAATCAAGTTGGCGAACATGGCGATCAATAACGTGAAGGACACCAACATACCCAAGGCTACGGTACCTCCGAAATTGGAAGCGGTAAACACCAAGAACCCAAAAAACAGAATAACGGAAGTGTACATCATGCTTATCCCGCTTTCTTTCATCGCATTTACTATACAGAGGCGGATGTCCCAGGGCCGAATTTTAAGTTCCTGCCGGTAGCGTGACAAATAGTGAATTGTATCGTCGACCGATATTCCGAAGGCGATACTGAATACCAGGATCGTGGATGGTTTGAGAGCTACACCGAAGTACCCCATCAAGCCGGCGGTGAACAAGAGCGGAATCAAGTTTGGAATCAGCGACACCACCACCATACGGAATGAGTTGAAGAGCAGCGCCATCATCAGACCAATTACGACGATGGCGATGGCCAATGAAACAAAGAGATTCTGGATCAGGTAGTTGGTGCCGTTGAGAAAGACGATGCTCGTTCCGGTCAGTGTTACCTTGTATTTATCCCGTGGAAAAATCTCAAACACCTTGGGTTTGAGGTCGCTCATCAGACTGTCTAGCTCGGTGGTTCCGATATCGGCTATTTGTGCAGTAATGCGCGTAATCTGCTGTGTTGAGTCGAGAAACATGTGCGAAATTGACGCGGCATCGCCACCGCCACCGCGGAGGTATGGAGCGATGAATGATTGTTCGTAACCCGATATGAGCGAATACCTTTCCGGCGCTCCGTTGTAATACGCTTGTTTTGCAAATTTTATCGCATCGGTGATCGCCAGTGAACGCGATATCTCGTGGTATTGATGCAGCGTGTCTTGAAGTTGCTCGATCTTGCGAAGAGCCTTCAAACCCGTCACCTTCGAGCTGTCCAAAGTGTTGACCAAGATCTCCAAAGGCATGACACCGGCAAAGTTTCGCTCAAAGAAATGGAGGTCTGTGATGATGCGATCTTCCTTGGGCAAGTCGTCCACGATGTTGCCTGTCGCCTCAATTTTGGTCACACCGTATGCGCTCGCGAGTACGACTGCAAACACGGCCAGATAAACCTTTCGGCGGTGTTGAGTCACCAAGAGGATGATAACCTTGAGCATCTTGTCCACCCACGTGCGATCCAGATGCTTTGTGTGACGCGTGCGGGGAGGTGGGATGAAGCTGAACACGCAGGGAATGATGATTACCGACAGCATGAACACGCAAAGAATATTGATCGAGGCGATGATCCCGAAATTCTTCAACATCGCACTTCGCGTGAAAATAAATGTGGCAAATCCCATCGCCGTGGTGGCGTTGGTCATGAACGCCGCATTGCCCACCTTATGGATCACGCGGTTCAGCGCCTTTATTTGGTTGCCGTGAATACGAAATTCATTGTGGTATTTGTTGAGCAGAAAGACCGAGTTGGGCACCCCGATAACTATGATCAGCGGCGGAATCAACCCCATCAGAATCGTCAGTTGGAAACCGAACAGCGAGATAAAGCCCAGAGACCAGATCACCCCGATAATTACGACGGTAAGGCTGATGAACATGACGCGGAAACTTCGGAAGAACAACAACATCAACAAGGCCGTCACCGCCGCCGCCAATCCGACGAAAAGGCCGAGCTCGGCCTTGATCTTGGCCGTCTGGATCGTGCGGATATAGGGCAATCCCGACAAGTGGACCTGCAGGCCCGTTTCATCGGTAAAGTTTTGCGTGATACGCTCCACTTCATCCACCACGTCTACGCGTTCTTCCGAGTTGAATTTATCTCGATTCACAAACAGCATCATCAAACTCGCCTTCGTGCTATCGTTGTACAAAATGTCTTTATAGAAAGGCAGCGATTTTATCACGCGCCGCAGACTGTCCACCTCAGCTTCCGATTCCGGGCGGCGGCTCACCACTTTACTCACCTCAAACTTCCGCTCTTTCTCATTTTTGAGCAAGGTGTAAAGATGCGCTTCCGAAAACACGCTGTCTATACCATCCACCGCTTTGAGCTCATTGCCCAGCGTGTACCATTGGGCAAAAGTAGGGTAGGAATACAAGTTGGAATCGGAAATACCCAGAACCAGCACATTTCCATCTTGGGAAAATCGCTTGGTAAAACGCTCGTATTCCACCTGCGTGCTGTCGTCTTTCGGCAGGATACCACCAAATTTATAACTCATGGTGACGAACTGCGCCTTATACGCCATAAATGCCGTCACCAACAGAATGCCGGCCAATAAAGGGATTCTCTTTCTAAGAATAAAGCCGGAAATCTTCTCCCACATGAGCTCTGGTTCGCGTAAAATGCACAAAGATAAAACAGAATGCCGGACTGCCACTGAAGTCGTGAAGGCTTTCGCAAAGTTCGAGGGTTTCCTTGTGTTAATCGGCCTGCACGGCCGATGAGGAGCTTCCGCCGGTCGCTCTCATCCGCCGGCATGTCCTAGCCGCCCCCGCCGATGGGCTGCCGCCTTCCGCCCTCGCGCGGAGATCACATCCCATCACATACACATTCATCTTTACCACCTACCTTTGGCCCGATGAAATCCCCCGCCCCGGACATCGGATTTTTCTTGCGCCATTTTACCGGCAAGCGTCGCCGCAACGCTTGGACCATGCTGAGGAACTATTACACCTCGCGCCGGTATCGCAAACCCGATATCAGCGCCCTGCCTTTGGCGCTCTCCATCGAGCCCACTACGGCGTGCAATCTCGGCTGCCCCGAGTGTCCCAGCGGGTTGAAGAGTTTCACGCGCCCCACCGGAACGCTCAAGCCCGAATTGTTGGAAAACCTTTTGGACGAGATTGGAGACACCTTGTTCTATTTGACATTCTATTTCCAAGGTGAACCTTTTATCCATCCCGGCATGACGGAATTGATTTCCAAGGCTTCGGGTCGGGGCATCTATACCGCTACCTCCACCAATGCCCATTTCATCACTGATGCCAGGGCCGAGGAAATCGTCCGCTCGGGATTGAACCGGTTGATCATCTCCATCGATGGCACTACCCAAGAAGTCTACGAACAATACCGACGAAAGGGCAACCTCGACAAAGTAATCAAAGGGACTGAGGCCATCCTCGCCGCCAAGAAAAGATTAAAAGCCAAATTCCCCCGCGTATACTTCCAGTTTTTGGTCGTGAGGCCCAACGAGCACCAAATCGCCGACGTAAAAGCTTTGGGCAAGCGCCTCGGCGTGGACAAGGTCTTGTTGAAGACCGCGCAAGTCTATGATTACAAGGATGGAAACGACCTGATTCCCACGATCGACAAATATGCGCGGTACCGCCAAACCTCCAACGGTACGTGGGAGATCAAAAACAAGCTTCTCGACCATTGTTGGAAGATGTGGCATTCATGCGTCATCACCTGGGATGGACAAGTGGTGCCCTGCTGCTTCGATAAAGACGCCAAGCACCAAATGGGCCAAATCGGCGACAAGAGTTTTCACGACGTGTGGTTTGGCAGGCGATACAAAGCCTTTCGGGGAGCCGTGATGCGCTCAAGGAAGGATATTGATATTTGTAAGAATTGTTCGGCGGGAACCAAGGTGTGGTCTTGATTTTTCCGCCACTCGCGGGGACACGAGCCGGAGCGTGAAGAAAAATTGAAACCTTCCGAGAAAATCGAAATCTCTGCGCACCCGCTCGCATCTTGCGTGCGGGTTTTGTTTCTCGCCTCCGGCGGGGAATTGGGCACCCGCTCGCATCTTGCGTGCGGGTTTTGTTTCTCGCCTCCGGCGGGGAATTGGTAAAGGGGTCGCGAGACGCGAGCGGGTGCAGGTTTTATGTTCTCTCACTATCAGTCACGCCCTCATTCCCGAAAGGGATGCCTACTCGAGTTGATTTGAATGTTTTATAAAACGTGGGTAATGAAGGTAGTACAACCGATTGAGGAAGGTGTCGCGGGACGCGACGTGCATATACCCGCACGCGAGACGCAGATCGTACGATTCGACTAAAAAACACGAGTGACATCTCTTTGAGAAAACGAAATATCTGCGCAGCCGAATGCGAGGATTTACGAGATGCCTCATTAATAATCGATCATCTGTCGCAACGCAGCTATTGGACTTTATGGACAGACACTAATTGATAAGCGGACGCGCATCCGGCTGTTCGACCTTGCGGCCAAAGGTCAAGTTCATGCCCAAACTGAATCGTACGTCGTCCGTGTTGGCGGGTATGATGAACCGGTCACGATCGCCATCGGCTGAGATGTGGGTGATCTCAATGAGCCTCGTAAAATTCAGATTGTCCACCATGGCGAAAAGCTGAAAGAAACCGGCATTCACCGCGAATCCACCTCCCAAGCCCCAACGTGCTCCGCTGCGCTTTCCGAGGGTGACTCCCGCTTCCAATACGCGTCCCACTTGCTGTATATATCCCACCGTGGTGCGGAATGGCACGTATCCGCCACCGAACCCATGAACAATGTCGAGCGTGGCTTTTCCCCTCAGCTTTTTGTTTTGCCACAATTCATATTCTGCGCCATACCTGGCATATCCATGCAGCGCAGTGGTATACGCTTCACGGGTTTTGTCGATTCCATACCGGTCTTCCAGATCATCCATAAAGGCATCCAATTGATCTCCCAGTGAATCGCTGAACGATCCGCCTTCGGCAAAGAGATACTCGCTTACGTCAAAGCCCTCGTGGAGGAATTCCGCGTTTCGCGTGCCGTAGTTGGATATGTCGTGTTTCCATTGGATCCAGCCCAAGTCGTGAATGGATGCCGAGACCGACAGTTTCTCGATGGGGCGGAATACCGCTCCGACATCCAAGGCCGCGCCTCCGTTCTTCCGGCCGAAAGCATATTGCGAAAACCCGCCGCCTTGACTTTCACTGTCGATTCCCAGCCCGGAGGTGCGCACCATCATAGTCCCAAAAGTTTGTAAGGCATAAGTGTTCGGATCGGTTCGCAGTTTCAAGGTCGATGCTTCGGTATATACGTTTTCCATGCCGTAGAGATATTTTGCGATGGCTCCCACCGACCATTTCCCGCCGATATTCCGCGAGTATCCAAAGGCGTATTCTCGAAAGTGAACGGCATCGACGTCCAACCCGGAGAAGTCGGCCGTGTTGTTGTCGAATTGGTGACTGCCGGCATTGCCGTACACCGCGAGGTAAAACAAATCCGCGGGCAAGGAAATTCGCATTCCCGCCCTTTCATTGATGGAGACGTGAAAGTAGTGTTCATCGATGCGCATACCGACGTGGAGTAGATTCACTGACAGCTCCTGTGAAGTCACCGCCGCATCTCCGATTTGATTGAGCATGGCTTGGGCATTCAACACCGATCGGCCGGTACCTGCATCACCGAATCCGACGTCGGGCCGAATCCAGTTGTTGTGGTGGTTGAAGTGTATGTTTCCCAATGCGGGGATGGCGACGTTTATCTTGGCAAGAGGCCGAAAGGCCGGGTTGGCTTCCACGCGTTGGGGTAAAAATTCAAAACCGCCGAAATTCGCTCCGTTTTGACCGTATGCCGTCAAGAATCCTGTAACCAAAGCGACGAGAAAAAGATGTTTTACATGGGCCATATCAGTCGAAATTGAATTGCGCCTTGGCGGCGAGGTGAACGCTAACGTGGTCTTCGGGATAAATCCGAATGGGGTGGTCGGCATTTGAGGTCGTATGGCCTTCCACTTTGATTATTATGTAAGCGGCGTGACGCAGGGCTTGAGCGCGTTTTCGAGCTATCGTGACATCGACCGTGGAAGAGGTGGTTCCGGTGACACGTCCGTAATCACCCACGCCGCGGTTGCCCGTGAGGTTTACCGGCGCCGAGGCAATAACGGTGCGAACGCCGTCGAACAAAGAGTCGATCGCTTGAAAATTGGAATCCAGAAATACGAGTTGCACTGCCGCGTCCACGGGCATTGCATTTTCCACAAACAGTCGGAATTGTATTTCATCGATTTGCTCGAAGTCATCAGAAGCATCGGCAATGTCTTTCAGATCAACACGCGTGGTGTCCGCCATCCAATAATCGGACAAAGAACCGTAAAGGGGTATTTCGACTTCAAAGCGTATTTCGAGTTCGGAGGAGGAGTTGACAAAGGAGGAGGGTTGGTTATCAGGGTTGAGTCGTAAATGAAAATCGCCGTAGATGTATTGCGGCTCAAAGGCCATAAAGTCGGTCACGGTCGGCGTCATGGTTTCGTTGGTGATCGACATCGTGGTTTGTGGTGTCATTCCCGGTGCGGTAGCGGCGGCTATGGATGGGAAGGGAGTAATGTTGTTTCCTTCTACGACAAGGGTTTCGCCGTTTACATTTATTCCTTCCACTCTATCGGGCACCGGCTGTATCGTCAACCCGAACCCATTTTGGAAATACACGTTTATCCGTGGATCTTCGAGCCGAAATTCACCGTGAAAGTCAGTATCATACATGCTGATGTGGGTATCGAAACGGTCCAAAATCAGATCGCGTGGGGCGATGTACCCACCGGCGGAAGCAATCGTTGCACCGATGAAGGCACCTTCAAATTTGATTTTCTCGGGCGATAGGCCCGCGTTGCTTTCCAAATTGAGCGTGTAAACGAACTTCAATCCATTGGTGAATTCATCATCGTTGATGAAACGGAACAGGATATTTTGAAGATCGACCTCTGCATCGAGGTAAATCGGAGGAAGTTCGTGGCTGAATTGAAATGTGAGAATAATCTCGTTTGAAATTGGATCCAAGAGCGAGAAACTACCGGAAATGGGGATATTGCCATCAGCGGTAATGCTCAATGCGAATTGACCGGAAGCAAATCGAATCGAATCCAATCGATCCTGACCGAGATCAATGGAAACCATTTCTTCGCTTTCGATACCCAGTTGGCCGCTTTGTTCCAATTCGGTCAAATCCGCTGAAGTGAGCGTATATTTTCTTGAGAATGTTTGGTCCGGAAAAGTCAAATAATCGTCTGCACGGATACGAGTCAGCGTATCGCGGTATACCAGAGAAAGAACTTTGTCAATTTCTTCGACCACTTCCCCGTTGGGGTCGTAGCGTTCGATAACCCGCTGGGCGGAAATGTCCGCTTTGAGCAATGGCACGCCGAAGACCGGGGATATTCCCGCTGCAGGATCATTGATGGTCAGTTCTTCTTTGACGCAGGAAGTGAGGGCCAACAAAATGATGGCAATAATCGCAATGGAACATGAATGGGATAAGGGGAAATATTTCATGGTTATGGATTAGACTCGTTTATGCGATAAAGATTACGTCACAAGGTTCACACGTAACGCGATAGGTTCTTGGTTGCTTCAAAGTATTACGTAAATATATGGATATGAGTTGCCGAAGTGAACAAATACAGGACTTGGTGTGTCGTTTCCACCGGCGATGATTTTCGCGAGAGCGAATGGGAATATATTTTCTTTAGAGGGATATTCATGTCTTTCGCAAGGTTCATGAGCTTGCGGCATTGCGTTTTGCATGTGCTTGATGATGTATCACAGGACTAAAATAATCACATGTTTACAACAGACAACTGCTCATTCCATGTTGATTCGATCCATGGCATTGTCATCATTGAATCGGTTTTCGCCCCTACAGGGCGCGGGCGCCCAAGATGAATGCTCTGAGCAGGAGAGCTTATACTAATCTTTCCTGTGTGTCATAGGATTTGTAATCCTGCGATATCCAATCGGGAATTATCCATTTATTGTCGATGCGATCAATGGTTTTGTCATCATTTTTGAAGACAAAAATGCCGCCAAAACCTGTAGACATCCAGCTTCTGTTTCTACCCATATGTTGCACCTAACGGCGCAATGACGACGGTTCGAAAACACCAATAATTATGTCCATTTATGTTCCGGTTCTTAATTAAAATAAGGTTTACACTAATTTTCAAAATTCACCGACCACCAATCACTTCACCATCACCTGCACCACAAAATCTTTGACCTGTCCGCTTTCACCAGTCGCCGAGATGACCACCGTGTAAACCCCTTGCGGGTATTCATCGGGTTGCGGCCGCCACATCTCTATCGATTATTCCGGCGCGAGAGCTGCACCGCCGAATAGCCGATTGCCCCACCGATTGTACACTTCCCAGCGGATGGATGCGACACCGGAGAGTTGGGCAATGAGAGCATCGTTCTTGCCGTCGTTGTTTGGGGTGATGATGTTGGGCACGGCGATTTCCAGGCCGGACAAGACGATAAGGGTATAGCGCGCCGTGTCCGCACAGGTGGAATCCCCAAAAAACGCGAGCAGCATCACTTCGTAGGTGCCCGGCTCGGCGAAGTTGTAACGGAAGTTTTCGTTGTTGCGGATGGGCACGCCGTCCACCAGCCATTGGTAGCCCGAGGCACCGGTGGATTCATTTTGGAAAAACACTTCCAGCGGGGAGTAGCCACCTTCGGGGTTGGGAGTAAAGGCCGCCGTTTGGACGGGCTTCAGCGAGATGCTCACCGCAGTGTCCC
>CAJDXB010000111.1_pt1 | contig 10971 bp, 10 predicted proteins | sample 7391691 | NCBI WGS metagenome assembly CAJDXB01 (sample SAMEA7055747, study PRJEB34461) | soil metagenome | biome: terrestrial ecosystem; feature: Peninsula; material: soil | place: Antarctica | collected 2016 | reverse complement strand
TTCTTCGAAACCAACCCGCCGATGACGGGGGAGCGATTGTTTGCCGATACCACCACTGCGCTGACTTTCAACGCCGTATTTTCCGATAACGAGGGATTGACTCAGGCAGCGGTCTCCTTTCAAGGTCCGGATTATCTAATCCTGAAAAGTATTACACGGCCCATCGATTCCTTGCCCGTAGTATTCGGCTGGGATTATCAAGACACCATTCGCTTCAAAGACTTCCAAACGCTGCCGTCGGAAATGGTCGTCAAGGCGACCAATCTCACCGGCCATCAGGTGCGCCGAAATATTAAGATCGTGCCGGTGGAATAAGAGGAGGTCGGGAGAGGCGTCGGTTGAAGCTTTTTACCGTAAGCGTTGCCGGGTCATGGATACGCAGACAAAAGGCATTTCACGAGCTCATCGCACCATTAGCCGATGTGCTTGGTGCCGAGCATGTTTTTAATGATGTCCGTAGTGGTCACAATGCCTTTGAGCTCCTTGCCATCCACCACCGGAAGGGCATGAAATTCACTGGTTACAAACAATTCCGCCACTTCCCCGATCGGAGTGTCCACGCTTACCACTGTCGGTTTTCGGCTCATGACTTGTGGCACCGACAGCATCTCGAGTACCGCTTCATCCGAATCGCCTTGGTCTTCAAACAAAGCGCCGAAGGTCAGCCTATTGATATCCGTTCGGCTCAGGATGCCTACGATCTCATCGCCACGCGTCACGGGGATGTGCCTGAACTTGTTTCGGCGCAAAATTCGAAGTACGTTCATCAGGCTTTCGTCTTCCGCAATGCTCAAAACATTTTCGGTCATAATGGTTTTCACAGGGTCAGTTAATTTCATGTCGGTTGGTTTTCAGTATTTTGTTTCGGTTCAAAAGATATGGGAAAGTTAACGATTATCCCTTGTTTCGCGAACAACACAATCCTGATATGTGATTTCACATCTTTGATGGTAAAATGGATCGGTTTGTTGATGTTTTGGGCGCGCCGCGGTGGCATTCCTTTCGGAAGGAATGCCACCGCGGCGGTCTACCTCCTCTATCTTTTTTTGCATCGGCAGGGTGCGTAAGACGTGCAAGGAGCTTCCTGCCGGTCGCTCTTGCACGTCACGCTCCCTAAGCCGATGCGAAAAAAAGGATGCCGGAGTCCGCCCTCGCGCATACCGGATCAAAACTACGAGGTGAAAATCGGATACTTTTCCGTTATGCGTTTCTTGTTTCAAATCGCCGGTTGACAAACGGACATTGAATGTCATTTTGTGGTATTTGCGCGAGGGCGCAGGGCGGTATCCTTTTAGCGCTTATGCCGTTTGGGTGCGGAGGGCTTTCGGGGCGACCTTGGAAGCCCCCGGAAGGCCCCGCACCCCGGCATAGGCGATAAAAGATAAAGCCCGAAGACCGACCCGGCTCATGAGAACTGCATGGGATATGGAAGAAGCACTTCCGGAAAATCGGAGTTGAGATAGCGGGGAAAGTCCAGGGGCGCGCCAAAAAAATCATGCAAGGAACCAAAATATTGTCCGGAAATTCGGCTGCCCGGAACACAAAGAAATGGCGTGCAAAGTGAGTGAACCGTCTTTGCGCGGCTTTTTACGGAAAACCTATATTTGAGCCGGAATCATTAAATCGAACTACGGATGAGAAAATTGACTTTAATTATAGCTTTAGTATTCCTTGAATTGTATTCAGGTGCACAGGGAGTTAGAGAAGATGTAAAACAGCTCGATCTCCGTACGGCAGTGATGGAGCAGTACGGAGCTTTGCTGCCGGAAAACTTGGCGGATTTTCGCTGGCTCGATGTGAAGGACCGTTTTTCTCACCGCGGAAATTCAGGTGAATTGGTGATTCGAAACACCGATGGCGACACGGTGAAAGTGTGGACGGCAGCGGATATTGCGAAGCGGAATCCCGGTATCGATTCCTTGACCGGCATGCGAATTTCAGATTATGCCAATGGCCTTTACTACTTTAAAAACGGTCAAACTTTTTATTCTTTGAACCCCGAATCAGGCGTGGCCACCAAAGTGCTTTCATTTCCTGAAGGTGCCGAGAACATCGAATTTCACGCCGGTGCCGGCCGATTGGCTTATACCGTGGGCCCCAATGTTTTTGTCGCGACTTCAGAGATGCCGAAAATACCGGTGACCACCTACGACGAAAGAGGGCGAATCAGCGGGGGCATCGCCATTGCGCGGAGCGAATTCGGAATCACGAAGGGCTTGTTTTGGTCCAAAGATGGCCGTCGACTCGGATTTTATGAAATGGACGAGAGCTTGGTAACCGACTACCCTTTGGCTAATTACGACACTTACCCCGGCAAGGAAACGCCGCTGCGCTATCCGATGGCGGGACAGGACAGTCAAAAGGCACGGGTCGGTATTTTCAACGTGGATGATCAATCGACCATTTATTTGGATACCCCGGGGCCTCGAGATCAGTATTTGACCAATTTCACTTTTTCTCCCGATGGCCGATCGGCGTATATCGCAGTGCTCAACCGCGATCAAAACCATATGAAACTCAACGCTTATGACAGCAACACGGGCCGGATGCTCCTGACCCTCGTCGAAGAGAAGAACGACATCTATGTAGAGCCGGAACACCCACCGATTTTCGTTGAGGGAAACGCCGGCCGTTTTTTGTGGTACAGCGAGCGCGACGGGTACGATCAACTCTATCTGTATTCGACCGATGGGAAACTCCTACGCAAAGTCACCGATGGGCAATACGATGTTTTGGATATTTGGGGATTTGCCGACGGCGGCCGCACGGCAGTGGTGAAAACTACCGATGGATTGATGGGGGAGGCGGTGCTCACGGTGGACTTGGAAAAGGGCAAGACACGTAAAATCACCAAAGAAGATGGCTCGTATTCCGGGGCGGTTCAGCCCGGTGGCGACTTGTTGATGGTGCGCCAACGATCGATGACGGTGCCCAACTTGGTGGAGATCACCAACCTCAAAGGCAAAGTGCAGCATACCTTGATCAATGCGGAAAATCCTTTGGAAGATTACGCCGTGGGCGCTATTCAGCTTCCGGTTTTGACGGCCGAAGACGGTACGCAGCTCCAAGCGCGACTGATCAAGCCCTATGATTTTGACCCGACTGTGAAATATCCGGTTTTGGTGTATGTGTACGGTGGGCCACACGCTCAGATGATTTCTCAAGGCCTAACCGGCGGTGCGCCCTTGTGGATGTTTAATATGGCCAATCGCGGCTACCTGGTTTTTACGGTCGATGGGCGAGGCTCGGCCAATCGGGGCTTGAAATTTGAACAAGTGACCTTTCGAAATTTGGGTGACGTAGAAATGCGCGATCAATTGACCGGGGTGGATTATCTCGGGTCTTTACCCTACGCCGACACTTCGACCATGGCCATCCACGGATGGAGCTACGGCGGCTACATGACCATCTCGATGATGTTGCGCCAGCCGGGGGTATTCGACGTGGGAGTGGCCGGCGGGCCGGTGACCAATTGGGCTTTGTATGAAATAATGTACACCGAGCGCTACATGGATACCCCCCAAACCAACCCGGAAGGATTTGCCCAAACCGATTTGAGAAAATACGTCGACAACCTGGAAGGGGATTTATTGATCCTTCACGGATTGGACGACAATGTGGTGGTGCCACAGCATTCCTACAATCTTTTGAAGGCGTTTGTCGATGCCGGGAAACAAGTGGATTTTTTCGTTTATCCGGGACACGAGCACAACGTGCGCGGCATAGACCGCGTTCACTTGATGGAAAAGGTTTTGGATTACATCGACTTGCATTTGAAGAAATAGATACCGGCCCATAGGAGGTCGACTGTGGATTCTCAAAACGATATCGGATAAGCAAATCAAACTGTATTGGATCGTCTTTTTCATCGCGCCGTGGAGCGGCTGAATGCATTGCCGCACGAAAACCGCGACACCAATGGTCGATCATGGATAGTCCCACCAAAATTCGGTCGACGGTTTGCGGTCACCGACATTCACGGGTGTTGGCAAACTTTTATCGATCTGCTCGCCGAGATCGAACTTAATCCCGATGATCAACTATTCATCCTGGGCGATATGATAAATCGAGGGCCGTATTCGCTCCGTGTATTGGAAACGGTCGCCGAATTGTTGGACCGAGGTTTTTCGGTATACCCGCTTCGGGGCAACCACGAGGACATGGTGTTGGATTACGACGAGCGCCATAAAAAGAAGAAGTTGAAAGCGACGGCAAAAAGGCGCAACTCTCTTCACCTGGTGAATAAGCACGGACAATTGAAATCCGGGGTAAGGCATTTTTTAAACCACCTTCCTTATTTTTTTGAAACCGAGGAAGAGTTTATGGTCCATGCCGGTTTTGATACATCACTTGAAAAGCCCTTCGAAGCATGGGACCGAATGCTCACCATTCGTTCGTTCCACTATGATGAACCGGTTTTTGACGGAAAGCCGATCTTCCATGGCCACGTACCCACCCGATCGCGCGGAATAAATTGGGCAGTGGATTCCTTGAGAGACCAATCGGTAAAGGGATCTCAGGAAGATAAAAGCGAACGGAGGTCGAATGTGAAAATCGCCGTTTTGGACAATGGATGTGTCAATGTCTCAAAAATCGGACAAGGGAATTTGGCTTGCCTCGAACTGAATTCCAAGGAGTTGATTTTTCAAAAGAACTCGGATGTGATACGCGAGTAACGCGCGCGACCAAAAGCTTTTGAAAGATAGGTGATTAGAGATGCCCTTAAACCATGCGTTTGTGCCAGCTCTTGCCCAAAGGCACGATCCACTCTTCTTCCATTTCTTTTTTGGTCGATACAAGGTTGTTGAAAACCAAGGTGTTTTCGTCAACTTCGCCCTCTCTGTATGCCCTTGGCATTTCGCTGAGCGGCATACCGATGATTTGTCCATTTCCATTAAAAATCGCCACATTCGTACGTCCGGTGAGGTTGAGTCGGTATTGTTTTTCCAATCCTTGGATAAAATGTATCGACGAGTCGATGGAACATCCGGAAGCATTGGCCGGGCCGGGGTTGACAAAGAAGGCGATGAAGCGATCGAAGAAGAGTTGATTGAATGCGTACAAATCACTGCCGTGAGTTTGCCAATCTGCAACAAACTCGTCGCAAGCGCTTTGTATTTGGGGAAGCTCGGCTTCGCTGAAAGGTCTGTCCCCTTGGTAAATCCATACACGAGAATCGTCGGTAATGGCCTCGGGAAATTCGAGAAGAGAATTGCGCAGTGCTGTTTTCATAGCTAATACGTTGGTGTGCGGTTTGAAAGATATTATAAATCTTCGGCTTGTGCTATAAGTTCGGCGATATCCATGACTTGAGTAACATCTTCCTTATTGAAATGTTTTACTCCGTCGGTGATCATGATTTGGCAAAAAGGACAACCGGTCGCTATCACGTCCGGGCGTAAACCAAGCGCTTCTTCGGTTCGCTCGACGTTTACCTCCTTGTCGCCGGGTTCGGCTTCCTTCCACATTTGCGCGCCACCGGCGCCACAACAAAAGCTTTTGTGCCGGCTCCGCTGCATCTCCACCAGTTCGGCATCGAGCTTTTCCAAAAGGCTTCGCGGAGCTTCGTAGATGTTGTTTCCACGGCCGAGGTAACAAGGGTCGTGAAAAGTGATGCGCTTGCCGCGGAAGGCTTCCCCGCCTTTCACGATGAGCTTGCCGTCGTCTATCAGCGATTGGATCAATTGGCTGTGGTGGACGATGTCGTAGTGCCCACCCAATACCGGGTATTCATTTTTGATGGTGTTGAAACAATGTGGGCACCCGGTGACCATTTTCTTGATTCCGTATCCATCGAGGGTTTCAATGTTGGACATCGCCTGCATTTGAAACAAGAACTCGTTTCCAGCGCGTTTGGCGGGATCGCCGGTGCAACTTTCTTCGACGCCCAATACGGCAAATTTCACTTGAGCTTTGTGAAGGATCTTGACGATGGCCTTGGTAATTTTCTTGGCGCGGTCGTCGAAACTGCTGGCGCAGCCGATCCAAAACAACACCTCCGGCATTTCGCCGGCGGCGGCCATTTCGGCCATGGTGGGTACTTTTATGGGTTCACTCATTTTATTTTTTCTTTTTTACTGCCTTTCAAAACGGTGCAGTATCCGATTCATAAATTTCGCGATCAATATTTGCGCAATGCAATGGATGACCGCCCACATCTGTGAATCTAAATTTCAATCGGTGAGTGCAACACTCTGATATTGGACGGTCGGCGATGGACATTCTTTAGCCTTCTTCAGCCCATTTCATGCGGTCGGCGGCGGGGAATGCCCATGGCGCGCCATTGTTTTCGATGTTGTTGAACATCGTATTGAGCTCCGATGGCGCCGCAGATTCCTCCATGACGAGGTACTGACGCAAGTCAATGATAATTTCCAGCTGGTTGATATTTACCGGACAAGCTTCGACGCATGCGTTGCAAGTGGTGCATGCCCAAAGTTCTTCCGGGGTGATGTAATCGTGAAGGAGGGATTTTCCATCGTCATAATCCGCACCGTGTTTATCTATGTTTCTGCCCACTTCTTCCAGACGATCGCGGGTGTCCATCATGATTTTTCTCGGTGACAGGAGCTTGCCGGTGAGATTGGCCGGACATACGGCGGTACAGCGACCGCATTCAGTGCATGCGTATGCGTCCATCAAATTCTTCCAATGGAGATCACGGACATCCTTGGCCCCGAAACTCTGTTCTTCCTCTTCTTTGTTTTCCCCTTCGGGTGGAGCTGCATAGGGATCGGCAGAAGGATCGAGCATCAGCTTTACTTCGTCGGTGACCCGACTGAGAATTGGGAATTTACCCATCGGCCACAAACTCGCATAGAATACGTTGGGGAAGGCCAAGATGATGTGGAAGTGTTTGGATATCGGCAGGTAATTGAGAAACAACAATATCCCCACGATATGAAACCACCAAGCCGAGCGTTCCAATGCCATTACGCCTGAAGTGGACATCCCCTCAAACAGTGGGGCGATCAAGCCGCTGATGGGAAACGATCCCGCTTGGATATAACCTCCGACCTGACGATCCTGCAAAATGACGTCGCACGCGTTCATGGTCAGAAAAGCCAACATCAGCGCAGACTCGATCAGCAGGATGATGTTGGCGTCGGCTTTGGGCCAAGAGGTCATCTCGCGCATTTCGAAACGCCGTATGTGGCCGATGTTGCGGCGAATCAAAAACACGATGCACGCGAATAATACCATCACCGCCAATATGTCGAACGAGCCTATCAAGACATCGTAAAGTCCGCCGACACCGGCAAAAATACGGTGTGTGCCGAACAAGCCGTCGATGATGATTTCCAAGACTTCGATGTTGATGATGACGAAGCCGACGTATATGAAAATATGCATGATGCCGGCGAAGGGACGCGCCACCATTTTGGATTGACCCATTGCAACGCGTGCCATTTGCGCCAACCGAGGTGAAAAGACCGATGGCGGCCACCAAAACAATCAAAAAAACGATATTGGGAATGCCAAACATGTTATTTCTCGTTTGATTCGGATTCGATGTATTTTCTTAACTCTTCGAGTTCGGAACGGGACAGGTCACTCTTCTTGTCCTTGCGGCCAAATACAGAGAAGTGGATGTACCGGTTGGGATTGACGCGGATGTCTTCCATCAGCAAGTCGAGATTGTTGCTCGCCACTTCCAGACGCTTGTAAAGTGCCGGATCATTGATCAGCATACCCAAACTCCCCTCGCCGGAATTGAGCTTCCGTGTGATGGATTCCACTTCTGCCAGCGCGGAATTTGCACGGGTTATGGTTTGGGCTACATCGGCTTTGGCCAGCGTATCGCTGATTTGCGAGAAATTGGAGATGATGTTGGAGAGCTCGCCGCTGTTGTCGCTCAGCGTTTTTGACAGGTTTTCGATGTTGGCCAGGATATGGGAAATCGTTAGCCTCTCCTCTTGTACCAACGTATCGACGCGAAAAGCGGTGCGTTGCAAGCTGGCGATTGCGTGGTTGATACCGCGAAAACTTTCGATGAGATTCTGTTGGCTGTGGGGATTAAGGATGGCTTCAATAACCTGAATGACCGAATCAACCGAAGAGATCAAACTTTCGGCCTTCATTTTGATCGGCCTGATCTGCGCGTTTACTTCCTCCACCAAGTCAGCTTCGACATCAGGCGTCAATGTGTCTCCCGATTGGGCGATCTTGGAGCTTGTACCGAGGATCAAGTGTACTTGCATCGACCCCAGCAGGTCACCGGCTTTCAAAAGAGCACGCGTATCCGAGGGGATTTCAATGTCTTTGTCCATGCTCATCGTCACCAACAAATTCCCCGATCTCTCATCGGCGAATTGTATATTCCTCACCTGGCCGACTTTATATCCGTTGATCATTACCGGATTGGATGTTTCCAGACCATTGATTCGATGGTAAACCCCATAAAACACAGTAGGTTTATTGAAAACATTGATTCCTTTCAAAAAATTGAAACCGAAGTACAGCAAAGCGATGGCTATGAAAGCGACCAGGCCGATTTTGGTTTCTTTGCGAATTTTCATTTAATCTTATTTCTTGGTTTCTTCAATTGCCTTTTCCAAAGCCATGCGTTGGCCTGCCGTGTCAAAGGCGACGATAAAGGCGCCCTTGTACCCAACTTTTCTCACATGTTTTTGCAAGTTTTTGGCCTCTTCATATCCTTGTGCATTGCCGTAAAGATATTTATATGATCCATTATCGCGGTAGAGTTCAACATTCTCCAAACCCATAAAGTTTTCCGGTTTGATTTCCACCGAATTGGAGGAGGAAAGCAATTGAACCTTGAAGACCGGTTTATCGGATACCACTTCAGACGAGTCCGTTTCCGGCTTGTCAACTGCCGTGGGCGGTGTGGACGGTTGTTCCTCCGTATGCGCTTTCAAGGCATTTTCCACCGTTTCGATATCCGTTTTATACTGTTTGAAAGCGCGGTAGATGGCCGAAGCCATATAGTCTTGGCCTTGTTTGCTGTTCAGGTAATCTTCTTCTTGTTTGTTGGTCAAGAAACCCAATTCGACCAATACACTGGGCATGGTGGTAAAGGAAATGACCCAAAACGGCGCTTGCTTCACTCCGCGGTCTGTCCTGCCCACGCGTTCGCGCATTTGATCTTGCACGTGTTGGGCGAATCGGAGGGATTGATGGATGTGGGCGTTTTGACGCAAGCTCAATTCGATCAATCCCTCCGGTGAGTTGGGGTCGAAATCACCGTAGTTATCCGAGCGGTTGTCTTCCAGAAGGATCGCGGCGTTCTCCTTGCGCGCCATGCGCAAATTGGCCTCCGTCTTGGCGGCTCCCATCACATAGCTGCCGCAGCCAATGGCGCTTTCACGGGTCCAGGCATCGCAGTGAATGGAAATAAAAAGATCGGCATCCTTTGAATTGGCGAATTTCGTTCGTTCGTGCAGGGGAACGAAGGTGTCGTTATCGCGCGTGTATAGAACTTCCACTTCGGGAAAGGCGCGTTGAATGTAGTCGCCCACCAGCAGGGATACGTTCAAAGCGATGGTTTTTTCCGTAATCTTGTACCGACCGGTGCCGAGATTTCCCGGGTCTTTCCCGCCGTGTCCGGCATCGATCACTACTCGCATAGGAACCTTCTTAACACCGGTTTCCGGCACGGTAGATGCAATGAGGAGCAAACCCGAAGCGAGAACCAAGCCCGTCAATAGACGAATCCCGCGACCCGGCCATCTCGATTTTTGCTTTTTTACATCCATATTTGCAGCGGTAATTCGGTACTTTTGTCGATTTTCAAACGGATAGTGGCTATTAAGATAAACAGGAAATCCCCGTTATCACGGTGGACAAAGTTATTATTTATCCTTGTCCCTTTGTTTATAATCTCCACCGATGCCTTCGGGCAGATTGAAGGAGACACTTTGCGCTCCGATACCACAACGGTAGATTCCGTCTTGGAGTCTTCCGTCGCCGATACCGCCACAACCGCAGCCTCAGACACACTGCGAACTTCCGATTCCGTACTGAAGAGCGAAGTGCATTACTCAGCGAAAGATTCCATTGCCAATGACCTGATCAACAAACGGGTGTTCTTGTATGGCGACGCGTCGGTGTCCTATGAAAACATCACGCTCAAAGCAGACCATATCATCTACGATTTCTCCTCCTATACCGTACACGCCACCGGAGTGCAAGACACCGCAGGGGCATGGGTGGGCGAGCCGGTCTTCACCCAGGGAAACACCACCTTCGAGGCGCACGAAATGGACTACAATTTCAAGTCGAAAAAAGCGTACGTCAAACAGGTGTCGACCGAAGTCATCGAAGGAGTGCTCACCGGTGAACGAGTCAAAACCGTGGATGACAACAAGGTCATCTACATCCGCCACGGCGAATACTGCCCTTGCGAAGACCCCAATGCAAAAACGCGGTTTAAGATCGGAAAGCTCAAAGTGATCAAGGACGACAAGATCATCACCGGCCCCGGATACCTCGCATTGGGAAAAATCCCCACGCCGCTCGTATTCCCTTTCGGATTCTTCCCCAACACCGAAGACAAGCAAGCCGGGTTGATCATCCCAAGCTATGGCAATGGACAGAAACAAGGGTATTTTTTAAACGGACTCGGGTTCTACATGCCCTTCGGCGACCGCGTCGATACCAAGATTCTCGCAGACCTTTATTCGCGGGGCAGTTGGGGTCTCGGCAATATCACTCGGTACAAGCAACGCTACAAGTACACCGGTGAAATGAATTTGGAATACAACGTCCGCAAAACCGGCGATAAAGATCTGAACACCTCCGGCGAGAGTCGAAATTTCTTCGTCAAGTGGCGCCACAACCAAGACCGCAGTGCACGTCCGAATTCGAATTTCTCCGCCGATGTCAACGCCGGGAGTTCCACAAACTTTGTAAACAACCTCAAAGACAAGTTTCAAAACGGTATCCGTCACCAAACCGCGCTAACCACTTCCCTCAAAGCCGGCCCCATCAGCATCAATCCGAATATCAGAT
>CAJDXB010000213.1_pt1 | contig 10979 bp, 11 predicted proteins | sample 7391691 | NCBI WGS metagenome assembly CAJDXB01 (sample SAMEA7055747, study PRJEB34461) | soil metagenome | biome: terrestrial ecosystem; feature: Peninsula; material: soil | place: Antarctica | collected 2016 | reverse complement strand
ATCCCGCGTCCCAACAGTTAACCGTAAGTCTTGGACCTGATGCAGGAAACTTTAGTCTCTACACCACCGACGGTCGTTTGGTGAAGCAAATGATTCTCCGCGGTGGAGAAACTTCAATTGATTTGACGGATATCTCTCCAGGCGCATACATTGCCGTGGTTTCCGCCGACCGCAAATGGCATCGAGCAGTGATCATCGTCACGAAGTGATGCGATACCGTTCTTGAAAATCAACCAATATTAATTTGAGGGGCCACGCTTGAGGTGATCGGCGATGACGCAACAATCGCATTCGGTTGAATCCTACCAAGCCAATGGGAATTTAAGGTCGGCGAGGAAGAAAGCGCGCTTATGATAATGCTATCTTTGCGGTGCAAAAACCGGTGAAATGGAATTGAAAACTGCGGTAAACGCCGCTTGGGAAGATCGCAAGCTTCTGGAACAGGATACGTACCGGACAGCCATCGACCGGGTGATCGAGATGTTGGATACGGGGAAGTTGCGGTGTGCAGAACCGACTGCCGATGGTTGGCAGGTCAATGAATGGGTCAAGAAGGCGGTGGTACTTTATTTTCCCATGCGCCAAATGGAAACGATGGAAGTTGGCCCCCTTGAATTTCACGACAAAATGCGGTTGAAAACCGGCTATGCCGAGCGTGGAGTACGAGTCGTTCCACACGCCATTGCGCGGTACGGTTCATACATAGCGCGTGGCGTGGTGATGATGCCTTCATATGTGAACATCGGTGCCTACGTTGGCGAAAACACCATGGTGGATACATGGGCGACCGTGGGCAGTTGTGCACAAATCGGTAAAAATGTACACCTGAGCGGTGGCGTGGGAATCGGTGGTGTCTTGGAACCGCTTCAAGCCTCACCGGTTATTGTCGAGGACGGGGCTTTCATCGGCTCGCGATGCATCGTCGTTGAAGGAGCACGCATCGGGCGAGAGGCCGTGTTGGGCGCCAATGTAGTGGTGACCAAATCAACGCGCATCATCGATGTGACCGGTGAAGAACCAATTACGTACCGCGGTGAAGTCCCCCCACGATCCGTGGTCATACCAGGCTCATATACCAAAGAATTTCCCGCCGGCACTTATCAAGTGCCTTGTGCACTTATCATCGGCCGACGCACGGACGACACCGATTTAAAAACATCCTTGAACCAAGCGCTGCGTGAATACGATGTCGCAGTGTAAAATTTAAACGGGAATGAAGAAATTCCTGATTATTCAGACCGCCTTTATCGGTGATGTCGTTTTGGCGACTCCGCTTATCGAGAAGTTGAATCGATTTTATCCCGAAGCGGAAATCGATTTTTTGCTGCGCAAGGGCAACGAGAGCTTGCTCCGCGACCACCCCAAGGTTCACGAAGTACTCGTATGGGACAAGAAGAATTCGAAATATGGGAATTTAGCGGCTTTGGGTAGGCTCATCCGTAGAAAAAAATACGATGTGGTGATCAACTTGCAGCGTTTCGCATCTTCGGGATTGCTGACCACTTCCTCGGGCGCCAAGGTAAAAGTCGGATTCTCCAAAAATCCGTTTTCCTCGATGTTCACGAAAAAGGTGCCGCACGTTATCGACAAAAAGACGCACGAAGTGGAGCGCAACCTCCTGCTGATTGAAGAGTTGACCGACAATAGCTTCCAAAAACCCGTGCTTTACCCTTCGGAAGCGGACTATGAGAAAACCGAAATGTACAAGCAGGGCATATACTACTGTATGGCGCCCGCTTCGGTGTGGTTTACCAAACAGTTTCCCGCAGAAAAATGGGTGGAGTTGATCAATCGAATGAATCCCGATCACCGTATCTATCTGCTCGGTTCACCAACGGATCTTGAGTTGTGTGCCTCGATTCAAGCGGCAAACATTCAGGGGAACGTACATATACTCGCCGGTGAATTGAGCCTCCTCCAGTCGGCGGCATTGATGCGCGACGCGCGAATGAATTACGTCAACGATTCTGCACCGCTGCACTTGGCATCGGCAATGAACGCACCGGTGACGGCCATTTATTGCAGCACGATTCCGGAATTTGGGTTCGGACCGCTCAGCGACCGGTCGCACATCGTGCAAATCGACTACCCACTCTCGTGTCGTCCTTGTGGACTGCATGGAAAGAAGGCATGCCCGGAGGGACATTTCAAATGCGCCTGGGACATCGACGTAAACAAAATACCTTTAAAGTAATAACGTAACACCGGCCCTCATGGAAGAAATCGATTTGAAAAACGCTCCGATAAAATTGGCGGAAGGCGGATTGGTATTGGCCAATTTGGGAGGGGTTTGGTCGGTGTTGTGCGACGCGCGTATTGCCGCAAACATGAATTTGATGCGGCAATTGAAATCGCGGGGACCGGAAAAAGGCTTCACCATTTTGGTGGAAAGCGATGCGCGCCTTAACCTCTACACCAAAGAAGTGCCGGCCTTGGCGTGGGACATCCTTGACACGGCCGACCATCCGCTGATTTTGGTATTGCCCGGCGGACGCAATCTTCCGGCCGAGTCGATGGCGAGCGATGGAAGTGTCGCCATACGAATGGTACATACCGATGAAGGTCGCGGCCTGGTACGTGCCGTGAACGGCCCCGTGGCATGCACCACTCTGCTCACCGAACAGGGGCGGCCGGCAGGATTCCCCGAAGAAGGTAATCCCGAAGTTTTGAACCACATCAATTATCTGCTAAATTTGCCATCCTTTGAGAAATCCTCCCCCCCACGAAAACCGCCCATCATTCGGTTGGGGTAACCAACGGTGACGGTATCGAACTGGCCAATGCGGTCTCCAAACACGTGGGCGGCGTGCCGGTGAAAGTTTTCAAGAATTTCGGAACGGCGATGTTGCGCATAGGCGACTGGGAAGTGGAATTCGTGGGGGCGCGCAAGGAAAGTTATTCGCACCACTCGCGAAAACCCGACGTGGAAAAAGGCAGTCTCGAAGACGATCAGCTCCGCCGCGACTTCACCATCAATGCCCTGGCCATTGACTTGACCCCGGAAAGGTTCGGCACATTGATCGATCCTTTTAACGGGATGAGCGACCTCAAGAAAAAGATATTGCGCACCCCTACGGATCCCAAAATCACCTTCAGCGATGATCCATTGAGGATGATGCGCGCAGTTCGGTTCGCAACGCAACTCGATTTTCACATCGAGAAAAAAGCGTTGAAGGCCATAGAAGAAATGGCATCCCGATTGGAAATCGTCAGTGCCGAGCGCATCACCGTCGAATTGAATAAAATCATCATGGCCCCAAAGCCAAGCGTGGGATTCAAATTGATGTTCGACACGGGATTGCTCAATGTATTTTTTCCTGAAATGGTCGCCTTGCAAGGCGTGGACTCAGTCAAGGGAGTACGGCACAAAGACAATTTTTACCACACCTTGGAAGTGCTTGACAACGTCGCCGAACTATCGGACAACCTATGGTTGCGGTGGGCGGCCATCTTGCACGACATCGCCAAGCCCGCAACCAAAAAATTCGTGCCCGCCATCGGATGGACTTTTCACGGACATGAAGACAAAGGCGCACGCATGGTGCCAAAAATCTTCAAAAAACTGAAGTTGCCGCTCGATGCGAAAATGAAGTATGTCCAAAAGCTCGTCGCCCTTCATCTAAGGCCCATCGCACTGACCAAGGAAGAAGCCACCGACTCGGCCATCCGTAGAATGCTTTTCGATGCCGGAGACGATATCGACGATTTGATGCTTCTGTGCAAATGCGACATCACATCAAAAAACGAAGCGCGGGTTCGCCGATACCTCACCAATTACGAAAAGGTTTTGATTAAGCTGGAAGAGGTAGAGGAAAAAGACCGAATACGCAACTGGCAGCCCCCCATTTCAGGGGAGGAAATCATGGATACCTTCGGATTGAAACCTTCCAAACCGGTGGGAACAATCAAAAATGCCATCAAGAATGCCATTCTCGACGGAGAAATTAAAAACGAGCGTGGAGAAGCGCACGCCTTCATGGTCGAGAAGGGGATATCGCTGGGTTTGGTTCCGGAGAAAGGAAAAGCAACCTATGATTCAGAAAAGATGAAAAAAGACGGGAAAGACGATCACAGCGATGCGTCGACCACTTCCACACCGCGCCAAAACGCAACGTAATCTTTGATCTCCGCAGCCGCATCCTTCGGCGTGGGATAATACCAAGCCGCATCTTCATTTCGCTCATCACCAACCACTACATGGTAATACGAAGCCGTGCCTTTCCATGGACAATTCGTGTGCGTATCGCTCGGTTGCAGAAATTTTCGGTTGATCGACTCGGAAGGGAAATATTGGTTTCCCTCGATTTCGATTGTGTCATCGCTTTGCGCGAGAATTTGATTTTTCCAAAAAGCTTTCATCATCACGATTCGATTTTGATCCGGTATTGTTCCTTTTGCTCCACCAACCACTCGTTTATAGTCCGGCATCTAGAGGAACGTCAATTCAAAAAATAGTTTCGATCATGATCTATCCCTTGAGCCCTTTCGACTTTTTGGCAAGACTATCTACAAAGTAATGTTTGCAATCATAAAAATGTTCAACCATGACAAATCCCGCGTCGGTCAATAACTTTTCGATTTGCGGAATGGCAAACTTGCGGCTGATCTCCGTGTGGATGGTCTCCCCGCGTTCAAACTCCACATCGAGGTCTGCGGCTTCAACGTATACTTTTTGACGCTCGAGACTGACGAGGTAGCTGCGCGCCGTTCCGTCATCGGGATCGTAAAGAGCATAGTGGTCGAAGGCCTCGATTCGAAAATTGGCGCCGAGTTCGCGATTTGCTCTACGCAGCACATTTAGATTGAAAGCCTTCGTGATACCCGTTCGGTCGTTGTACGCTTCCAAAATGGTCTTGGGATTCTTCTGCAAATCAAATCCGATGAGTACTTGATCGCCCTCACGGAGCGAATCATAAAGTGCCCCCAAGAATTCCTCGGTTTTTCCCGGTCGAAAATTGCCGATGCTTGAGCCGATGAATAGTACGAGTTTGGGGTTGTCTGAAACGTGATTAATCTTCTCAACGGCGGCAAAATAGTCGCTATGAACCGGCATAACCTCTAAATCCGGAAATTGACTTTTGAGGTCTTTTTCGAGCAATTCCAGCACGTTTTCGGATATATCGATAGGGACATATCGAAACGGCGTCCCTGCTTCGAGGAGGCGGTGAATCAACATTTTGGTTTTGAAACCATCGCCGGCGCCAAATTCAACGAGATCAAACTTCCGGCGGTCGAGAGATAGCGCATTGAGGATGTCCGTGGCACGCGTTGAAAATATCTCGTATTCACTGTCGGTCAGATAGTACTCCGGCATTTTCATGATCTGCTGAAAGAGATGGTCTCCATTCGCATCATAAAAATATTTGGAGTACAAATACTTTGGGTGAGCGGTCAAACCCGCTACAAGGTCTTCAAGAAATTCCATGATAAAAGTTCAGGTTACCGTACGAGCCTCAGTCCGCTAAGTTGCCATTGCAGGTAGGGGTGAAAAAAATTGCGGTAGGTCGACCGTTTCTGGGATGGCGGCGTGGCTCGCGATGCACCGCGCAGTACCATTTGGTTTACCATGAATTTCCCGTTGTACTCCCCCAAGGCTCCCGGTGCCTTATGGTACCCGGGATATGGAAGGTAGGCTGACCCGGTCCATTCCCAACAATCGCCATAGTCGAATCGGTCACTGGCGGCCTCCCACTCAAATTCCGTCGGCAGCCTCATGCCTTTCCAAGAGGCATAAGCCGCCGCTTCATAAAAACTGATGTGTACCAAAACCTCTCCAGGATCGATTGCCATCTCGCCGCCCAACGCGTACCGTTTATACTCTCCGTCTACGCGGTGCATATACATCGGCATTTCTATTTCATTTTCTTCCACCCAGGCCCAAGCGTCGGAATGCCAGTGGTTGAAATCGCGGTATCCCCCGTCTTCGATAAACTCGATAAATTCACCAAACAAGACAGGTCTCGAAGCAATTTGATACGGTTGGAGATATTGCTTGTGGAGGCCGAACTCGTTGTCGAACCTAAAACCGGAACCGCTCTCCGCGCCGATCTCATAAATCCCTTCGGGCATGTTCACCCAAGACAGTTTATTTTCCTTCGGCTTCACCCGATCCGATGTTTCCCCCGATTTGTAAACGGGAAAGAAAGGTTGATGGCCCAATATGTACTTGATGTCGGTCATCATGAGTTCCCCGTGCTGCATTTCGTGTTGCAGGCCGATTTCGAGCAGACCGAGCACTTCGGGGTCGATGTCCGCAGCGGTGAGCAATTCCTTGATGTGGACATCCACATAGCTGCGGTATTCGAGAATGTCGGCTACGGGTGGACGGGTCATCAATCCGCGCTGAGAACGGAGGACGCGATCCCCTACCGACTCGTAGTAACTGTTGAACAAATATCCGTAGCGCTCATTGAACACGCGGTAATCGCCGGCGAATTTTTGCAATATGAAGTTTTCAAAAAACCAGGTAGTATGCGCCAAATGCCATTTGGCCGGCGAAACGTAAGTCACCGGTTGCACCACTTGATCTTCAAAGTTCAGCGGTTGGGCAATTTCTTCTGTGCGGCGGCGAATCTCTCGGTATTTTATGAGCAAGTCTTCCGCGGCGAATTTCACTTTTTGTCCGGAATCGGTTAGATCAGGCATAGTCTCTTTATTTTATTATCAATCAATGCATTTCAATGCGGCATGGCAATCCGAGATCGAACCGTCAAACCAATGCTAAATTAAGCATTCCTACAACCCCTTTAAAGGCGAACTTGTTCACTTGGCGGTGCACCTCATTCATGGAATATGCATCGGATTCCGCTTGTAGAAATGCTCATTTGTCCACGTAAAAAAAGCCTGTGAATACAAGACATCAAAAGTTGGCGGCCGTTACATGAGCATTGCAGATGCCCATAAGTTACCGGCATCAATCGAAACATGGAGGTAGGAAAAAAGGGAAAGTGACTAAAATTTCAAGTCACGGACTGATATACACCTTCTCGGTGTGCAAGTCGAGCCCACCGCGGATTACGACCGTATAAAACCCGGAATCAAGATCGCTGTCGACGCGGAACAATCCATCGGAAGGTATGCTCTGCACATGGCGGTGTCGGCCCTGAAGATCATAGATGTCCAGAACATAGGGCACTTCGGTTTTTAAACCCTCGCACCGCCAAATACCTCTCGCCGGATAAGGATTTGAATAATAGCAGCGAATGGATGTTTCAGGAAAGTTTCCCAAAGCGGTTTTGGACCAATAGTGAATTTGTTTCTCCACGACGACCCAAGCATTTTCCCGCCATACACTCGTCGTTGTCGAGCCGGGATTTCCCGTTTGGTCAAAGGAAATAACGTGAAAGTTAATCCCGGAAATCGAACCCGTGGTCGCGGTGTATTGCTCGGTGCCGGTAAGTTGGCCGTTGGTGTCGTATTCCACGATCGAAGCGGAAACTTCGCGCCAAGAACCGGTCGAAGTGCTCCAAGTTCGCAAAACGGTTTCAATCAAGCGATTGGAGGCGTCATACACATAGAGCTCACTGAATCGATTGACCCAATTTTCGGCGGCTTCGTCCCAAGCCTGCAGCACTTCCGAATGTATGTCCGCATAGTCGTTGTATGTGTATAGCATGCGCGACAGTGGAGACCAGTACAGTCCGGAAATTTCCTCATCGTTTTCATAAGTCGTCTCAGAGGTTAAAACGCGAGCGGAGTTGAATTCAAAAAAACGCAAATTGACCGCAATCCAAGCGGTATCATTCCAATTTTCCGTCGTGATATACTCGATCAAATCCCGGTTGTCGAAACTGTAGTTTTCTCGGGTATCATTTACATAATCCCCGGTATCCATATCCCAGATTTCGTATTCCTTGGAGGACAACTCGGAATTGGCGCCGTAGTTATATATCGTTTGAGATTCAGGCTCCCAGCCCCCCTTACTCAATCGGCGAGAAGTTTCCGTCCGGATATTATTCCCCGAAGCGGAGTACGCGTATATGTTCCGCCCACTAGGCACCCACATTTCCGAGTTTGGTCTTTTTTGATAAATGTACGTAGAGTCACGTTGGAAAATCCCGTTGCCCTCGTCGGCATCGAACGTCCGCAAACCGTGGTCCGAGAATAAATCGACACCCATATTCGAATAAGGGTTGGGCGCGAAAACGTCTTGCGCCATCGCTATCGAGGGGTCGACGCCGAACAGGAATAAAACCGCTATGACAAACCTGTAACACATATTATGGAAACCAGTCCTAAAAGTAGTCAAAGATTGTCGGGGATACAAGCGCGAAGGAATCCAAGAAAGGGGAAAAACAGGATATGGACCAAACACACCGGTCTCGAAAATCCGGTTGGGAAAGTCCGGTTTTATCGCTGATTGCGAAAAGTGAGAAATTAAAATCCGCTTGAAAGACTTGTTCGATTCGTCAAATAGACTGACTCCCACTTCCATCAAGCGACCGTGGGCGAGTCAAACCATTTCTATTTAGTGTCTGTCCATAATGTCCGCTACCTGCGTTGCACTTGACTGTATTGACAGACACTATTTAGAGTGCCATCCTCACCGCATTTTCTGCCGATACCATGCGTGGGTTAGCGACCAGTTTTTTGAGTTTCTCGTACCCATCAGGCGTCATGACCACTATGTTTCTGAGGTCATTGCCCGATTTCTCCAATACCTTTTTCACCTTCTTCGCACTCCAGTCCGGGCGCAATCCGCGTATGATGGCAGCCACTCCGGCCACCACCGGCGCAGCCATGCTTGTGCCGGAATAAGAATCCATTCCGCCTTCGGGTACCAGGCTGAGGATTTCCACCCCGGGCGAAAGGATGTCCACCGATCGCCGACCGTAGTTCGAAAAGTCAGCCAACACAGTGGTATCGGCGAAAGGCCCGGCTGCCGCCACACTGATCACATTCGAAGCCGTCCTGCGCTTGCCCAGCATTCCGTCCGGGTAGTGTTGTTCCTTGTCATTGTCGGTGGCGTCATTGCCGGCGGCGTGTACGAGCAGCACGTCGTGCTTGCCCGCATACCGAATGGCGTCTTCCACCATTTTGCTGTTGGGAGAAAAGGACTTGCCGAAACTCATGTTGATGACCTTGGCACCATTGTCTACCGCGTAGCGAATACCCAGGGCCACGTCTTCATCACGCTCATCACCGTCGGGCACCACACGCACGGGCATGATTATCGCATTGGAACAGCCCACACCATCGGATTGCCGTAGCCGATGCCCTCGCGTGCCGCCTCTGCCTCATTGACGATGCCGCGCGGGTCAAAGTCTACATTGTAGTGGTAATTCAATCGGTCGTTGAAATACTCCTCCGCTTCGTTCAGGTGATCCAAAATACCCAGTGATTCCACGTACACCAGAAAGTCGCGCACCTGTCCTTCCTCATCGTCGGCCGGTAGGTAGTCCATCAGATCCTGCATCGACAGCGAGTCGCGCCCGATTCGCTCACTCATGTACGATTTGGCGCCAGAATACATCGCCACCATCTGCGAAAACTCGGAAAAATCCGCTTTCACTTCATCGACTTCCTCGTCATAGGCCTTTTTATACTCCAGGTATTTTTGATATTCCTTGCGCTCGCCATCCGAGAGATTCGCCACATTCACCGAGTCAAATTTATTGGCATATTCGCGGTACAGCCGTGTGATCTCCAGCGTTTCCCCTTTGATGTTTTCTCCGTTGGGGTTGCCGAGGAAATTCCATCCATGCACATCATCCACGTATCCATTTCCATCGTCGTCGACACCATTGTCGGGCGTTTCGGCCGTATTGGTCCATATTTTCCCGACCAAGTCCGGATGGTCGATATCGACCCCATCGTCAAGCACAGCCACTATCACCGGCTGCAGCGTCCTATCTCCCAATAGTTTGTATGCGCCATTCACCTCAGCCCCAATGGAAGTTTGAGGTTCAAAGCCGTCGTTGAACCAGTCCGTTTTCAACTGCGCTTGAGCAAAAATAGGTACCGCGAGCATCGCCGCGAAAAGAATGCGTTTCATAAAATCAGATTCGTTTTAAGTATTTGAATTCCCGTGCAAAGTTCGCCCAATCATCGGAAATTAATGCCCAAATCTTGTTAAGGTGTCCGACGTCATTCGGTTTCTTGAAGGTTCCGAATATTCTTTTGGCCGTGCCCCGGTGGGTCGGGTCTTCGGCTGTATCTTCGGTCGCGGTCTTCCCGGTTTCGTAGCGGCCGGCGGGAGCTTCCAAGGTCGCTCCGCCCGCCGCAACGAAAACCGTGGAAGACCACAACCGAAGGATGCCGCCTACACCCCTCACGGGATCTAACTTCACTCGGCAATCGGCGCTACGAATGAGAATTAGATTATCCGAGTAATCTGAAAAGTTTACCGGTTTATTGTCAACACAGTTCGATGATCGAAGCATGAAGTCCAAAGGCTCGCGTAAGGCAGATATTGGAATTTATGATCCGGACGCACCAGTGTCTGTCAATAGAGTCAGCGTCTATTAATAGGGTCAGTGTCTGTTAATAGAGTCAGTGTCCGGTTCAGAAAATCCAAGAGCAAGCGATGCACTGAGCCTGTCGAAGTGGTTTGCGAGTATTCGGAAACCGCAGTTTACAATGAGCAAATGTGTATTTCAGAGGACTAGCGTAACCCAGCTATTGGACTTTATGGACGGACTTGAAATCGTGTTATTCGCTATTGGCAGGTGTCCGGTTCAGAAAGTCCAAGAGCAAGGCTTGCGAAGCCCCTTGAAACCGTAGTTTACTCGAGTAAATGAGGATTTCAAGGGGCGAGCGTAACGCCGCTATTGGACTTTATGAATGGACACTACTTACCGCGCCGCATAAACCCATCTATAGAATACCTCCCCGCTCCCGTAAAGAGCAGAGCGATGAAAATAACGAGGTACACGAAACTCTTTTCTTTGGTGGGAAATGGATCTTCGGAATGAAAAATGAAGGTGGCCGTGCTCATGGCTATGATCAGTGGGATGACGGCCAATCGGGTAAGCCCCCCA
>CAJDXB010000059.1_pt2 | contig 11014 bp, 7 predicted proteins | sample 7391691 | NCBI WGS metagenome assembly CAJDXB01 (sample SAMEA7055747, study PRJEB34461) | soil metagenome | biome: terrestrial ecosystem; feature: Peninsula; material: soil | place: Antarctica | collected 2016 | reverse complement strand
CCATTTACGAAACCGGGCTTCAAGACCTTGACGCTCAATTCGTCTTCATCGATATCGACCAAGTACGCGACATCAATCAATGGGGGCTCGAAGCCGCGCTGAAAGCCCAAGGCTGCATCAATGGCCGCGTATACCTCAAGGCCTTCGGGTTTGGAGGAGACGGTAGTCAACGCATACGCTGGAGCGTCGATTCCTTGATGGATGCCGGACCACATGCTTTCTGCATTTTGGGAGATACCACCATCTACGCCGTGGTGACCGACCGCAGTGAAACCATCTCCGACACGGCTTTTTACCACGTAAAAGGCACCTCGAAAAGAAAAAGCTGCCATTGCCCCGAAGTGGAGGCGACCTCCATAACCACTTCCGGTGGAAGCGGAAGGTATTATACCGGAGGTTTTGAAGTGGTTCTCAACAGTTATCAAGATCTCGACCGCATGGATCGGTTTATATATGAGCACCTCAATCACGACCTCCGTACCACCACCATTCGGCAAACTTCTCCGGAAATCTTTAATTGGCTCGAGATGCTCGACATAAACTCCTGGATCATCATTTCTTTGATGATCTTCATCTCGGTGATCAATATGACCAGTGCCTTGTTGATCCTCATCATGGAGCGCACATCGATGATCGGCATCCTAAAAGCCCTGGGCGCCACCGCTTCCATGGTGCAGCGTATTTTTCTGTACCAAGCTGCGGTAATCATCTTCACCGGCTTGGCAGTGGGAAATATCGTCGGTATCGGGTTTTGTCTGCTGCAAGACCGTTTCGGCTGGCTGCGCCTCGACCCCGAGAATTATTACGTTTCCGAAGTGCCCGTATTACTCCGCTGGGACTACTGGGCAATACTCAACGTAGGCACTTTCGCGGTATGCCTGATCATGATGGTATTGCCCGCTTTGGCTGTCAATCGAATACAACCGTCCAAGGCGATTCGGTTTGATTGATGGAAGTCAGTCGTCTCTCTGTAAATAACTTTGTGTTTCAAGATCTTCGATGACTGCTATTGGGACTTCACAATTGTACTGTGGGGCTTGCATTTTATCAATTTGTCGAACAAGTCCGTTTTGGAAACAAGCGAGTCAGCCGGAAATGACTCACCGTCACTATGAATATCGACGAGTCCAAAGAACCTCAAAAACCGATCGAAAGTCCGGAGAGAATAACACTGTGCTGCATATTCAGCCTTGGTGCCGAACCTTGGTTCGAGCGGATCCAATAGTCGTGGGAAAGCTTGGAAATAATTCTCAGCGTAAAATGACTGCGGTCGTTCCCGCTCACCAAATTTCGACAACAATATAAGAGAGAAACCATATCCGAGCTGTGCGATATTGTTTTCGCCATAACCGTCAAAATAGGCCCAATTGAATTTTGTACAAAAAGATTTCAGGATCAATTGCAGAAATGCGTAATCATCCGAAAGGGTCTTTGCCGCAGCTTTGGTCAAGCTGAGTTTGCCGTTACGCTTTTTGACCAGACCTGAAATTTCAACCAATATCCGTGTCAAATGCACGGTCAATGAATCTTCTTCTTTATACAGTTTCGAAGACCCGGATTCGATCATTTTGTCCTTCAGAAACCCTTGTTTGTATATATCTGAAACGGTTTTCACCGGCAAATTTCCCCGTTGAGTAAGTTTGAGTTCACCGCTTTTGTCTACCACATTAAGAAGGTACCTGACTTGGTTTAAAATGGGTATTTTATTATAGTCCACCTTATCCGGGCTTTGGGTCTCGATCGGACTTTCGTCGCCAAAGGTGAAGTACAGTAGGTGGTGCATCTCGTCGGGTGAATATCCCTGAAAATCGGGCTTTCCCGCATGATTTTGCTCGTGCATTTCTCGATCTATATTCGCTTGAATTTCCTTGAGGTCCATCCCTGTTAATTTTAGGGTATTTGGTTTGCAATCTATACCAAAGTCTTTTTGGGATTGTTGGCTATCGGCGTGTTTTCTCGAAAAGCGAACCGATAATTAAATGTATGGTTTATTATTTGAATACTTTGGGAGCTGATTCTTATAGGCGGAATCGAGTCGCTCGTGAGTCCGGGGCGTGAACTCGGGCAACCCGGTTTTGGCCTTAATTGACGCGACTCTATCGCAATCCACCTGCATGTCTCGAAGGCGATATGCGTGAGGGGCGCAGGCGGCATCCTCCCCACGCAGATGGCATTTGGACTGTGCAGAAAGCAGAGCGACCGAAGGAAGCTCCTGCCATCTGCTACAGGCCATGCCATCTGCGTGGGGAGATACAGCCGAAGACACGACCCCGGCACATGAAAACGGGTTTTTCAAAACAAATTAAATGGAGTGGTTTCCCTTTACTTTCTTCCCACCACCAAATCCGGGGTCACGCCCCAAGAATAAATCAAAAATATCCCAACGTGAATCCTGTCTTTCACCGGGGCCTTACAAGTCATAAACGCTTTTATTGAAGATGGTGAAGCCGTAGTTGAAGAATAAACTCCACGGGCCTTCGTCGCGGTTTTCGTAGTAGTTGAGATTGAGGCTCAGGGGTCCCAAGGGGCTGTGGAATATTAATGCGCCGCTGCCTACGAACAATGGGTCGGGATAAGGCTCGGTATAAATCACGGCGTCGTCACCGTCGCGCTCATAGCCTCGATAAGATCGATATCCATACCCCTCCATTCGAAACTCTATACGTTTTCTGATAGCGAAAACCGCTTTTATGCCGAAGGCGGCGTATCGTGTAGAGCGAAATTCGTCGAGAAATATGGTCTTGCTCATTGGCAGAGGTGCATAGGCCGGGGATGAAATGAGCGTAGCGGTGTAATTTTCAAAAAAGGGCTTGGTGGAATATACGGCCTCGATTTCCGCGCCGAGGGATAATGGCCCGAGTGTGGCGAAGTAATTCTCGTAACGCAACTTGGCTGTAAGCCATTGACGATCTGCGGTGAAATCGCGAACGGGGGAGCCCACATTTCCCGACTCGGTATTTTCTCGACCGACGACTCCGCGTATGCTCATCATCAATCGGGTTCCTGCACTGGCGTACTGCTTTCTATTGAGGGTATTGCGGTCGAGTCCAAAACTTAAGGTCCCCAAGGTGAACTTAGTGACGTCGGCAGTGTCTTGTGCGGTGAAGTCCTGGGTGCGGTAATAGCGATCTCGCGTTTCGCCAAACCGAATATCGGATTGCAAAATGGTATTGCTTCCCCACGAGGTACTGAAACCGATACCTCCAAATGTTTCGTTCTTAATGATGTAGGAAGGCTTAGACTCCTCAAAGAAAGTCGCGAAACTCTTGAAGTAGTCCCATCTATTCAGAATGACATGAGGTTCAATGCTGAAGCGCTGTTTGCCGCCAAAATCGATGTTGGCGCGCCCCATAACCGAGCCATAGAACTTGCCGAAATAACTGTTTGCAAATAGACTCGTCGCAGTGCGTCCGAAGAAATCGTACTTGACCCCAACGTAGCCGATATTGACGGGCCGCGATGAAAAATTTCCTCCGAAATAAGTCGTCAAGTCAGTCTCTCTTCGTACGTTGAGATCGACCACATAGCCTCCGAATGTCGAATCATAGCGGGCAATGGGCTGAATGTACCTGATCTTTCCGTCTTGAGACAGGCGCAGGTATTCAGATTTGAAATCTTCAAATGTGTACGGTCCGGGTTGGTGGTGATCGGGCCCGATGGTTGAGCGGATGTATGCCTTTTGTTTCTCGTTGAGATTTCCGGTGACCGTTACCGCGGTGATGGTGCGTTCCGGAATTTGTGAGCGGAATTCTTCGCGCATCTGCAACAATTCGGATGGGGTGCGTCGAGCGTCGCCCAAAAAATCCAAGATGCTATCCATTTTGACCATGGCCGCTTTGTATCCCGATCTGATCTCGGCGTCGATTTGTTGAAATTCGAAAACACCGGCAGTAGATTCGGGTTCGATGATTATACCGTATTCGCAACCGATATGAAAGTCGGTTTGATAGGTGATCATGTTGCGAATCTGCGAAAGGAAGTCGTCCTCTCGCGGCGGATCGATTTTGGATGCCGCGTTGCTGCCGATAATGATATCGGGCAGAAAATCATTGTACATGATATCAGCGGGGAAATTGTTGTACAGCCCACCATCGAAAAGCAAGGTACTGTCGATCATTACGGGCTTGAAATAAAAGGGATAGGTGCTCGAAGCGCGGAGGGCCATAGCCAAACTGCCTTGGCTAAAAACGACCTCGCGTTTGCCGGCAATGTCTGCGGCCACGCATCGAAAAGGGACCATAAGCTTGTTAAAGTCGTAATTGGCCACCGCTGCCGGTCCCGAAAACAAATCGAGCAGCATGTACTCGAGCATGTCCGGTGTGACCAGGTTGGTGGGAATACTCCCTTCCAGCAAACGATCCAAGGACAACTTCAACCGAATGATGGATGCATCGATGGGATCCAGCGAGTAATAGTACAAGAAATTTTCCGGCAATTCACCGTTCACCGCGCTCAGAAAATCCTCGCCTTTCAAGATGCGGCGCATGTCTTCGGTGGTATAACCCGAAGCGTACATGGCACCAACCAATGCGCCCATGGAAGTGCCGGTAATGTAGTCGATGGGTACACCGTATTCTTCCAAAGCCTCGATGACGCCGATGTGGGCCAAGCCTGCCGCACCCCCGCCGCTGAGCACCAAACCGACCCGCTGAGCAGAAGCGCCAAGGCCGGTGAGAATGCAAAACAGAAGAATCAGATGATAACGTAGGATACCGCGATGCATGGCGGCAAATTTAAGGTTTTCCCTTGTCCAAACGATCGGCCATACACAACTATCATTGCGCTGAACGCATTCGCTTGGCGATACTTTCGAAATAATCGATCGACTTGTTCCATCGCGAGCCGTACCAGGAGAACGGTTCCCCGTCGACACATATCATTTTGACGCCGGAAAGTTCTCGGGCCAGCTCATCGCCGTGGCGCGGCTCAAAAGGGTAAGGTTCTGATGACAACAAGATGACGTCCGGGTTCAAAGCGCGCATCTCATCCACCGTCAATGCGGGATATCGCGTGCCTTTTTCGTCGAGGGTCTCCAATACATTATCGAGGTTCAAAACGTCCAGTGCAGCGGAAATGAACGTGTCCGTGCCGGCCGCCATATAGGGATCCTTCCACACGAGATACAGGACTCTGACCGGCTTTAAGTCTCCCATGGCCATGCGGAGCCGAAAAAGTGATTCTTCGAAGTTGCTGCGGATTTCGCGGGCGGCAGACTCCCGACCGGTTAAAGTGCCCAGATCGGTGATCATGGCCATGGCCGATTCGAGATCATCGACATCACTGACGTAGGTTGGTACTGTGGCGGCTATGGCCTCGACGGCACGTTTCGGATTTTCTTCTTTATTGGCCACCACCAAATCCGGCTTCAGAGCCAGAACGTCCTCCACTCGGATATTTTTGGTGCCGCCAATGGTTTTTTTCCGGTCGCGCAAGGAGGCCGGGTGCACACAAAATTTCGTCACTCCCACCAGCTCTTCTTCCAGGCCGAAGTCGACCAATAGTTCGGTTTGTGATGGTACCAATGACACGATTCGCCGCGGTGGATCCTTCAGCGTCACTTCTCTCCCGGTTTGGTCGAGCACAGCAATCATCAATGAAGGGCGCTGATCAGGTCTTGTCGCGTGATGATATGGTATGAGTTTTCGTCGATTTTCACCAATACCGCGGTGGTATTGCGGTCCAGGAGACCGGTTACGCTGCGCAGATCCTCATCGCTTTCCACAACGGGAAAAGCCGGCTGCATCACTTCCTTGATTTTCACCGTAGTCGGATCCACCTCATCCATAAGCAGATCCAAGATATGGCGTTCATCAAGCGAACCGACAAAGGCGCCATTCTCAACAACGGGAACCTGGGATATGTCATATTTTTTGAGTTTTCCGATTAAGTTGCTCAAAGGCTCATTTGCATCGACGGTCACCAATGGATGATCCAAGTGCTTATTGATCACGTCCAAAGCTGTTTTGTTTCGGTCATTCAAAAAGCCCCTGTCGCGCATCCAGTCATCGTTGAACACCTTGCCGACATACCGCGAACCGTGGTCATGAAACAAAACCACCACTACATCGTCTTCGGTCAATTCATCTTTTAGCTGCTCGATCGCCGCGTAGGCCGAACCCGAAGAATACCCAAGCAACAAAGCTTCCTTTCGGGCCAATTCCCTGGTATAAAGAGCTCCATCCTTGTCCGTCACTTTTTCAAAACGGTCGATGATCGAAAAGTCTACGTTCTTTGGCAGAATATCTTCGCCGATACCTTCGGTGATGTAGGGGTAGATTTCCTTTTTATCAAATTCGCCCGTTTCGTGGTATTTTTTAAAAACCGACCCATACGTGTCCACGCCCCAAATTTTGATGTCGGGATTCTTCTCTTTCAAGTATTTGCCCACGCCGGATATGGTTCCGCCCGTTCCCACTCCCACCACAAAATGGGTGATTTTACCTTCGGTTTGTTCCCAGATTTCCGGGCCGGTGGTCAGGTAGTGCGCTTTCGTATTGCTCGGATTGTCGTATTGGTATGGGTATAGGGAATTGGGGGTTTCGCGATGCAGCCTCTCGGCCACGGAATAATAAGACTCGGGATGGTCGGCCGGAACGTTGGTCGGACAGACGATCACTTCAGCGCCCATCGCGCGCAGGATGTCCATTTTCTCCTTGCTCTGCTTATCGCTCAAGGTGCATATCAGCTTGTATCCCTTAATGATACACGCCAGTGCCAACCCCATACCGGTATTTCCCGATGTGCATTCTATGACCGTACCGCCGGGTTTCAGCTTTCCTTCACGCTCGGCATCTTCAATCATTTGCACCGCCACACGGTCTTTGACGCTGTGCCCGGGATTGAAATATTCCACCTTGGCGTATATGGTCGCCGGGATATGCTTGCATATTTTATTCATGCGAATCAGCGGCGTGTCACCAATGGTTTCCAGTATGTTGTTGTATGCTTTGCGGTAGGCCATTTCAGTTTTTTTGCGAAGTTACCAACTATTTTTTCATGTGCCACCACACCCAATTCTTATCTAGCGGGGATTTACATCTTTTACAATCCTGTAGAGAGGTTTTTGATTTCGGTATTTTTTTGGGCGTGCCCCCGGGTTTGGCTTACGAAGGTCAAATACTCCAAACCGTTGTGCTTACCTTGGCTGAAATTCGCGCTTCGAGACCCGGGGTCGGTCTTCCGGCTCTATCCACTCACCTTCCCTGCCGGTGGCGTATGTTGCCCAAGGAGCTTCCGCCGGTCGCTCTTGTGCGCCACGCCATCCACGCAGGCAAGGCGAGCGGGATGCCGCCTTACGCCCTCACGCAGACCCAGCCCAACGATGGCATGGAATACACCAAAGTCAAGATAAAGGAATCCAAAGGGAAAAACACAAGGAGTGGACGTATCGCATCTAAGGATAAGCCTCGCAGTCATGCACGGGCTTCAATAAAATTAGAACTGTCGACCCTATTGAGCTGCCACCGATATACCCGCCCACATATCATCAATCTCGATGACCGTGAGTTTCGTCTCCCGGTCTTCTCCGTCAGATGTGAGGTCAATTAGGCCTTTAGGCCTGGGCAGTCGGACCGCCGAAATTCATCGGTATTCCTCCTGAATTGGGTTGTCCTTCGGAAATTTTTCCGTGGACCGCTTCGTATTTCTCCAAGTTGTCTTGCAGCGCTCTGAGCAGCCTCTTTGCGTGTTGCGGCGTCAATACCACTCTTGATTTCACGCGCGCTTTTGGCATGCCGGGCATAACCCTAACGAAGTCAATGACGAACTCTGCATTGGAATGGGTGATGATCGCCAAATTTGAATAAATTCCATCGGCAATTTCTTCACTGAGTTCGATGTTGAGTTGATTTTTATCTTTTGGGGGTTGTTCAGCCATGGCTTCTTAATTTTTTGAATGTCGAATGGGCTCAAACAAAGCGGCCAATTCGGGAATGGGAAAAAATGTAAAAAGACCTCCCGAGGGAGGTCTTTTCACATTCGCATTTATCCTTTGACTTCTACTTCCTTCTCCGGTTCAGCTTCCACTTTTTCGCTCATCATTTTGTCGTACTCGGCTTTTGAACCGACATTGACATTGCCGAAATTACGTACGCCCGTACCGGCCGGAATCAAATGTCCGACGATGACGTTTTCCTTCAAACCGAGCAGATCGTCCCGTTTTCCTCTCACGGCAGCCTCGTTCAGCACTTTGGTGGTCTCTTGGAAAGAGGCCGCCGAAATGAACGATTTTGTTTGGAGAGAAGCGCGGGTAATACCCTGCAACATCGGTCGCGAAGTGGACGAAACCGCGTCGCGTGCTTCTACCGGTTTCAGGTCCTTTCGACGCAAGTGAGAGTTTTCATCCCGCAATTTTCTCGCGCTGACCACTTGGCCTGCAGAAAGATTGGTGGAATCACCGGATTCTTCCACGACCTTCATACCGAACAGGTTATCGTTTTCTTCCATGAAGTCTACCTTCTCAACGCTTTGTTTTTCGAGGAGTGTGGTGTCTCCGGGATCTTCGATTTCAACTTTGCGCATCATCTGTCGTACGATGATTTCGAAGTGCTTGTCATTGATCTTAACACCTTGCAGGCGGTAAACCTCTTGGATTTCATTGACCAAGTATTCTTGGACTTTTGTCGGCCCTTCGATGGCCAAGATATCGCTCGGAGTGATGGCTCCATCAGACAAGGGCTGACCCGCTTTGACGAAGTCGTTTTCTTGAACGAGGATGTGTTTGCTCAACGATACGAGATATTTCTTTTTCTCGCCTCCCTTGCTTTCCACGATTACTTCGCGGTTGCCTCGTTTGATCTTGCCATAAGACACGATTCCGTCGATCTCGGAAACCACGGCGGGGTTGGACGGGTTTCGAGCTTCGAAAAGCTCCGTAACACGTGGCAAACCTCCGGTGATGTCCCCGGACTTACCGGATACACGCGGAATCTTGGCGAGAACTTCTCCCGATTTGATCTTCTTGCCCGGTTGTACGGTAACGTGCGCACCGACGGGCAAGTTGTAGGTCTTCATCACTTCACCGTTCTTGCCCTCATCTACGACCAAGATCGCAGGGTTTTTCTTCTTGTCACGGCGTTCGGTGATCACTTTTTCACGGTATCCCGTTTGCTCATCGACTTCTTCGCGATAGGTGATTCCATCTTCAAAGTTGTCGAACTTGGCGTTGCCCGTCGCCTCGGAAATGATTACGGCGTTGTAAGGGTCCCACTTACAAATAAGGTCGCCTTTCTTAACGGTTCCACCGGATTTAATGAACAGTTCCGAACCGTAGGGGATGTTATTGGTGGTGATGACCACACCGGTCTTTTGATCGATAAGGCGGAATTCACCGGACCTTCCGACCACGACCGTTTTGGCCTCTCCTTGATCGTCGCGATCCACTGTTCGCAGTTCGTCGATTTCGAGGATACCATCGGCTTTGGCACGTAGTTCAGATTCGTCGGCGATATTGGATGCCGTACCACCAACGTGGAAAGTACGCAGAGTAAGCTGTGTACCCGGCTCTCCAATCGATTGTGCGGCGATAACACCCACAGCTTCGCCCATCTCAACCATGCGGCCTGTGGCCAAGTTGCGACCGTAGCATTTCGCGCATACGCCTCGTTTCTCCTCACAAGTGAGTACCGAGCGTATTTCAACTTCATCAATTCCGGCTTCCTCGATGCTAAAGGCGATTTCTTCAGTGATTTCCTCACCGCTCTCAATCAAAACCTCATCGGTCTCGGGATGGATTACGTCATGAACGGATGTACGCCCCAGTATGCGTTCGTACAAGGACTCGACCACCTCTTCGTTTTTCTTGAAGGCCGTAGCCGTCAATCCACGCAATGTGCCGCAGTCTTCGTTGAGAATAACAACGTCTTGCGCGACATCCACCAATCGACGCGTGAGGTATCCTGCATCGGCAGTCTTTAGGGCCGTATCGGCGAGACCTTTTCGCGCACCGTGAGTAGAGATAAAATACTCGAGGATGGACAGTCCTTCCTTAAAGTTGGAAAGAATGGGGTTTTCAATGATGTCCTGTCCTCCGGTAGCGCTGGATTTCTGTGGCTTCGCCATCAGTCCCCGCATACCGGAAAGCTGACGGATCTGCTCTTTCGAACCCCGTGCACCTGAGTCGAACATCATGTAGATTGAGTTGAAGCCCTGATCATCATTCTTGAGTTTTTCCATCAAGATGTTGGTGAGCTTCGAATTGGTGTGTGTCCAAATGTCGATGATCTGATTGTACCGCTCGTTGTTGGTGATCAGACCCATGTCGTAGTTCTCAGTTACACCGGTCACGTCCTCAATGGCTTTCTTAACCAAAATTTCCTTCTCGGGTGGAATGATTACGTCATTGAGATTGAAAGACAAACCACCTTTGAAAGCCATGTGGAAACCAAGCTCTTTGATGTCGTCAAGAAACTTGGCGGCCCGGGCCATACCCACTACTTTTATTACCTGACCGATAATGTCTCGGAGAGCTTTCTTGGTGAGTATCTGATTGATGTAACCTACCTCGGTGGGCACGAGATTGTTGAACAATACCCGTCCCGTAGTGGTCTCGATGATCTCCGTGGTTCCATCGGCCTTCTTAAAGCGAAATTTGATGTACGCATGCAAGTCGAGTTGACCTTCATTGTACGCGATTTCCACCTCTTCTTCGCTGTAGAAGGTTTTGCCTTCTCCTTTCACCACGCGATCAGCATCGGTTTTTCGACCTTTGGTGATGTAGTACAAGCCGAGCACCATGTCTTGTGAAGGCACTGCAATCGGCGCGCCGTTCGCGGGATTGAGGATGTTGTGTGATGCGATCATCAACAGTTGCGCCTCGAGAATGGCGGCATTGCCCAAGGGGAGGTGCACAGCCATTTGGTCACCGTCAAAGTCGGCGTTGAATGCCGTACAGGCCAAGGGGTGCAATTGGATGGCCTTTCCCTCGATTAATTTGGGCTGAAACGCCTGAATACCCAATCGGTGCAATGTTGGTGCGCGGTTGAGCAGTACGGGGTGTCCTTTCAAAACGTTTTCC
>CAJDXB010000095.1_pt1 | contig 11160 bp, 13 predicted proteins | sample 7391691 | NCBI WGS metagenome assembly CAJDXB01 (sample SAMEA7055747, study PRJEB34461) | soil metagenome | biome: terrestrial ecosystem; feature: Peninsula; material: soil | place: Antarctica | collected 2016 | reverse complement strand
ATCCCTTCCCTGAGAACATCCAAGTCTATGAGGGATACGTGTATTATATTCGCCACATTGTGAAGGGCGAAAGCAACAAGCATCTCTACAGGGAAAAATTGCCCCGGAGCGGTTATGCAGAGCTGGACAGCGAATAGTTTTCAATTGCCGGAATGAACGAGAATCCAAAGCCCGTCATCCATTTGATATCGGGGCCGCGAAATATTTCGACTGCCTTGATGTATTCCTTCGCCCAACGGCCGGGTTGCAAAGTTATTGACGAGCCTTTTTACGCGCGGTATTTGCAAATGACCGGACTGGATCATCCGGGCCGGGATAAAATATTGGCCTATCAATCCACACAAGTAGAAGCCATTCTATCCGGCATCAATTCACAAGCCGCGCTCCACCGTGAGATATTTGTCAAAAACATGGGGCAGCACCTGATCGATCTCGATTTGTCTTTTGCCTTGAAATATCGGAATGCATTTTTGATTCGCGACCCCAAAAAACTCATCGCCAGTTTTGCAGAGGTATGGCCCAATGTAGCGATGCGCGATATCGGTCTGGAACGGCAGTCTCAGATTTTTGATTTTATTCTCGAGAAAACCGGAGAAACACCGGTCGTATTGGAATCAGAAGAAGTATTGAAAAACCCTCGCGGGGTATTGTCCAAGTTTTGCGAGCAACTCGGCATTCCCTTTTATGAAGAAATGTTGAAATGGCCTGAGGGCGAGGTCCACGACCCGGTGCCCTGGGCAGAACATTGGTACGGCAATGTGATGAAATCCACGGGTTTTCAAAGTCCCCGAGAGACTGAGCGCTCTTTGCCGGATCGGTACCGCCCTCTATACGAGGACGCCCTTCCACACTACAATAAATTGAAAACACACGCTATAACGGCATAAAAAACACGACAAACTCATGTTGCAAAAATTCAACCCCAAAAACGAAAATATCCAAGTCTGGGTCGGTGACCGATTGTTGTCCCGATCTGAAGCCAAAGTTTCGGTTTTCGACAGCAGCGTACAAGGTGGCGATGCCGTCTGGGAAGGCTTGCGGATTTATCCCGAAGGAGTGTTCTGCCTGACGCGCCACCTGGACCGCTTGCGCGATTCGGCCAAAGCCTTGGCTTTCGATGAAGTGCCGAGCGACGCCTTCATTCGCGATGCGATCAAGAGAACGCTCGACGCCAATCGAATGGATAAAGACGTTCATATCCGGCTGACATTAACGCGCGGCGTAAAGACGACGTCGGGTATGGATCCACGACTGAACGACCAAGGACCTTGCCTCATCGTACTGGCGGAATGGAAACCCACGGTATATGACAACCAAGCCGGCATACGCGTCATCACTTCAGCCATCCGGCGGAACAACCCACAGTTTTTGGATTCGAAGATCCACCACGCCAATCTTCTGAACAATATTTTGGCAAAGATTCAAGCCAACGTTGCCGGAGTGGATGCGGCCATTATGCTCGACCATGCGGGATTTGTCGCCGAGCTCAACGACACCAACCTATTCATGGTCAAAGACGGTGTTTTGTACACGCCTTTTGCCGATGCCTGCCTCCATGGCATCACGCGTGGCCTCGTCTTGGACCTCGCGCCGCAGAATAACATTCGCGCAGTGGAGAAAAACCTGTCTCTAACCGAATTTTACAATGCTGACGAAGTATTTGCCTCGGGCACGATGGGTGAATTGACTCCCATAACGGTAATCGACGGACGGAAAATTGAGGACACAGCAACAGGAGGAAATTCCAATGCGGTGTTTCCATCGGTCAAAGAAATCTTGGACCGCGCCTTTCGAGAATCGATTCCGGTTCTTTGCGAAAAATTGTAACCCCGGGAAATATTCTTTCTGTAGAGATACGCGTTATAGATCCGAGAGCCTATCCCGCACGAACTCTACCCGCGTTTTGCCGTGAGGGGCAGGGTTGCCATCGGGGCCGAGGTTGACCATTACGATGCGTTGGATGTGGAGAATATCCGCGCGCGTTAATTTGTTGCGCACTTCACAACGCAAAGTGAGTGAGGTGTGGCCAAAATTCACCGGTTCGATCCCCATTTCGATGATGTCGCCTTGCACGGGTGCAGAGATAAAATTGATCTCCGAAATGAATTTGGTGACGATGCTCCTGTTTTCGAGTTGAACGATCGTGTAAAGGGCGGCCTCCTCGTCTATCCATTCGAGGAGCCTGCCACCGAATAGTGTTCCGTTCGGGTTTAAGTCCTCGGGCTTAACCCATTTGCGTGTATGAAAATTCATGGTTCAAATGATTTGCAGTCGACGTTTGTTACCCGCAAAGGTCGTTATTTTCGATTGGCATCACTTGTATAAGCGTTGAAGTAGTCAGAGGAATGATTTTAGATGATCGTTGCGAAATCGGCATTGGTATGGTTTATGCCAAAACTGTATGGAACGATTTGAGCAAATATTCAAAAAATGAAAAAGCGGGTAGAAAATATATTGGTGGTTGACGATGATGCATCGAGCAACCTTATTACGGCAAAGATGCTGAAGAACACGAACTTGGTAGAAAATGTTTGGATTGCCACATCGGCTCGTCAAGCATTGGACTTGGTGGAAACCCACTTAGACGCAGGAGATTGCCTGCCGGAGATCATCCTTTTGGATATCCGCATGCCCGAGATGGATGGCTGGGAATTTATGGAGGCATTTACCACGCGCTTCAAACCGGAGCAAAAACCCGAAATCGTTTTGCTGACCGGCTCAACCCGTACCAACGATTTGATCAAAAGCGCCATGAACCCAGAAGTGGGGTTACTGATCAACAAACCATTAACGGACTTTGAATTGAAACAAGTCTTGATGGATTACTTGGCGGATCAAGTGATCGCCTAAATTCCTTTATCGGTTCAATTTCCATTTGCCCTCATCGCTTTCCCCCTCAAAGGTTTCTACCTTGCCGTGACGTCGTTCATTCCGCGAACACATATCCCGAGCCAAGCCACCGACAGAAGGTATGGAATGATTACACGGTTCGTGGAAAATAGTCCTCGAAATCCACAGTCCCTTCGTCCGTCATTCTCACTTTTCCAAGTCCGATCCTTTTTCTATGATCACTTCTTCCTCGTGCACCAGCATGGCATGTGATTTTGGGCGTACTCCAAGACCGTATCGCTTGGAATAAACCCAAGTGAATTCCGCTCCGAAGAATAGGATGAGACAGGAGTACGATACCCACAGAAGGATCAGAACTACTGAACCGGCGGCACCGTACGTCGATCCCGGATTGGCGGCACCAAAATACAAACCGAGGAGAAACTTTCCGAAAACGAAAAGTAACGCAGTAATCAAGGCGCCCACCCATACCGACTTCCATGAGATGATGGCGTCAGGCATATATTTGAACATAAGCGCAAAGAGCAAGGAGATGATCGCAAGTGAAAGGCCAAAGTTGAGCGCAAAGGCCACGTAGATGGAGAATTCGGGAAATATACTCTGTACATAGCCGCTAAGTACCGCAATAGCCGTTGTAACCAAAAACGACACCAGCAACAAGAATCCCATGACGAGAATGAATGCGAAACTTCGTGCGCGGTCAAGGACCATTTTCAACCATCCTGCGTCCGGGTTGGTGCGAATTTGCCAAACTTGGTTGAGGGATATCTGCAATTGGTAGAACACCCCCGTGGCACCAAAAAGCAGTACTCCGATCCCGATAATGGTGGAAATAAGATTCTTGTTTCCGCCTTGAGTATTGGCCACCATGGTCTTAACAGCTTCCGCAGTTTCCGGGCCCAATGCCTTACCTATCTCGTCGGTCAAATTACCTTGCACGATTTCAGGTCCCCAAATGGCTCCCACCGCATTGATGATAATGACCATAAGTCCCGGCAGCGACAAGACTGCATAATAGGCCACCACTGCGCTTAGTCTCCAAGGATCATCGGCATTCCAACATTTGAAGGTCTCTGCCAATAAGCTTGGAAGGTGTCGGATTCGAAACTTCCGAACCGCGGGTCGTTCCACTTCAATTACAGCTGTAAAACTCATATCATGGTTTGTGTTGGGACAAATTTCTCAAATTGAGCGATATGTAAAACATTTTAGAGAGTGATTCATAGCATATTTAATACGGTTATGCGGCATCAGGACAAGTCCAGGTCATGCCGTCTGTTCCTTGTGCTTGCCTTCTCGGATTTCTTCGACAAGTTTATCGTTGAATGCATCGAGATCGGCGGGACTGCGTGATGTTACCAAGCCGTGGTCAACCACGACTTTTTCATTGACCCAGTTGGCGCCGGCGTTTTCCAAATCTTTGCGGATGGATGGAAAAGAAGTCAATATGCGACCGTTGACCACTTCAGCTTCGATGAGCATTTGCGGCCCGTGGCAAATGGATGCCACCGGTTTATTTTGTTTGAAGAAATCTCGAACAAATTCCACCGCCTTTGCATTGCGACGTAACTTGTCGGGATTGATCACGCCGCCCGGGATGAGTAGCGCATGGTAGTCTTCGGCTTTGGCGTTGTCTACCGTTTTATCAACTTTCAGATCCATGTTCCAATTGCCGTCTTTCCAGCTTTTGATGGTGCCTGATTTTAAGGATACCACGTCTACCGTAGCTCCATTTTGTTCCAGAATTTCCATGGGACTTGTCAATTCCACCTCTTCAAATCCGTTGGTGGCGAGAATTGCCACCCGTTTGCCTTTCAATTTTTCCATGGTTTTATGTTGTTCTTGTGTTTAAGGCAGACCGGATCATTTTAAAAGTAATCCGTGCGAATGCCTGCATTTCTGCCTTTATATTACCCAAGGCGAGTTGAAACAATGAAACAAACCCATCCGAAATGTCGGTATGGGCTTGTTCTTGTTATTCACTTAATCGATCAAATGTTGTCGATGTAGTCTTTAAGAGCTTCTTTGGATTCTCCTGTTTTCTTTTGGAGACGACCCAAAAGCTCGTCTTCTTTTCCTTCGGCATATTTCAAATCATCGTCGGTGAGGTCAGCGTATTTTTGCTTGAGTTTACCTTTGATCTGATTCCAATTGCCTTTTAATTTATCTGTTGTAGATCCCATTATTTCTGGTTTTTGGTTTAACAATGTTTGTTGCCACGGTTAAGAACAAGTAGTATACCGAATCGAGCAATGCCAACCATTACATTTGCTAATATCTGATGATCAATGGGGTGCAGACATTTCCTCATTTTATCCTCGGTGTTTGATCGAAAAGTTGGTAGGGTTATATCTCCACAGCACAGGTAAAATGATGCCCGGAAGGACCTTTCCATCATATGCGCAACCCAAATGTGGATTGATGTGTGCAGAGATCGTATCACCGAGCGCTAATGCTCTCGAAGGGTGATTGGATGTCGATTGATTTGATGCATCCTTTTATCTATTGAAGCGATCCGATCGGTTCGATCATAGGTTCGGCCGTGGACTTCGCGCGTACTTATGGGGAAGTAACTCCACGTTGATCAAATACATTGGATCCGGAATATGAGCAACCGCGGTACACGTTCAAGCACGGCTCAAATTTCGGAAGTCCTCTTATTCAGTACACAACGAATCCATGACAGGAGTACGGTATGTTTCTTCACAATGCGAAGATCACATTGGCAAGGAATTTTCTCATGTAACAGTCAACAATAAAACAATAAAAGATAAATCATGAAAAAACACATCTTACTTCTATCATTGTTCTCCTTGGTAACCGTATTTGCGCACGCGCAATACATTGGGGTGAAGGCAGGGCTAAACATGTCCAATCTCAACATCGATGGAGTGGACAATGACAACATGCGGTTTGGATTTCACGGAGGTGCGTTTGTGAACTTACCTCTTGGTGAGGCCTTTGCAATCCAACCTGAAGTCCTGTTTTCCACCAAAGGATCTACGGCCAAATACAATTTCGATTTGTTGGGTGAGAATATCAGCGGAAAGAGCACCTTTAAATTGAACTATTTGGATATTCCCATTATGGGGGTGCTCAATATTGGAGACGCTGCCGAGATTCACTTCGGGCCGTACATTGGGATCTTGATGAGTTCGTCGGTTTCCACTGAAGGGGACTTTGGAGATGCCAATACCGATCTGGACAAAGACAACTTCAAAAAATTGGATTACGGTGTAGCCGCCGGACTGGCTTTCAACTTCGACCTTCTGCAAGTCGGTGCCCGATACAACTATGGTTTGCAAAAGATAGGTGACTCGGATGCCGCTACCGTATTAGGGCTGGATGACGCCACAAACTCATATCTCCAAGTATTTGCCGCGATACGCATCGGATCCTATTAAGAGTTTTCTCCGCTAAGAGGCCGGGGGCATATTTTATCTTGAATACCCGAACCCGAAACGACCGTCGTGGATTTGCCACGGCGGTTTTTTTGTGTGCGATCGCGTAGCATTTAACTCCAAGCCGGATTGCAGTTGCGATAAGAGGAGATCGTGATTTGCGTGAGGGCGGACGCCGGCATCCTTTTTTTATCGGCCGTTTTGGGGAGTGGAGGCCGGACGGGGCGACAGCCGAAGCCCCCGGGCGGCCCCACTCCCCTACGGCCGAAAAAAAAGATAAAGGCGGAAGACCGACCCCTTTGAGAAGAAGGTCAGGAAAGTGGGGAAAGTTGAGTAGGTGGATAAGATGAAAAAAGTGAGGTAGACGGAGGGGGCACGCCCAAAAAATTGAACGGAAGTAGACAGTTGACTACCTCAAAAAACCGTCTCACGGCAAAACCACCAGAGGAGTTTGGCCTTCGTAGACCAATTCGCTGATGAGAAAGCGGCGGAACAAATGATCGGTCAGTAAGCGCGAGCCTCTTTGGACGACGAGGATCTCATCGATTTTATCGTTGATGACTTTTTTGATATCGCTCAGCGCTCCTTTTCCTTGGTATATCTCGTGGGTCACACGGAACTTTTCGCCAAATAACTTCGCCAAATCTTGGAGCTTTTTCGCAACTTCTGTGGTGTCTTCGCCCGGTTTGGCCAAATAGAAGAATGTCAATACGGTGTCGCGCTCATCGATGAACTGCAAAAAGTTGTTGAGTTCCAGCACATTTAGTGGGTGACGCATGGATACGGCCACGAATATTTTCTCGTGCGAAAACCGGTCGATATCCTGTGGAATGGCCACTACCGGGTTGTTGGTATGGTCGATTAGCTGGACGGCCATGCTGCCGACGAATATTTTCTTGAGCAAGCCGGTGCCTTTGACGCCGACGAAAACCAGATGTTCAAAATCTTCTTCCAGCAATTTGGTCAAAGTTTGCTGGAGGGGACGCTCCGAAACCTCGAACGAAACCTCCGCGGTGTCGGGCAGCGTTTGTTGCGCCATTTCCTTCAATTTGACCAGTGCTTCGTCATTGGCTTGGTCGGCGAGCGTCAATCGGGTTTCATAATCGGAAATACCGGGAATGACCACGGCGGACTCGTGAACCAACACCACCTCGGCAAATACGGACTTGCTCCATTGGTATGCGTAAGTGAGCAAGTTTTTGGCGTGATCGGAAAAATCGAGGAGTATTATGAATCGTTTCTTCATGTTGACATTATTACACGGTAACTTCCGGTGCACGCGTTTGATCATGGCGATTACAGCGTCTTTTGGGAATCCCAAGTCTACAATTTTCTTATTGACCGCCGCACAATCGGGGGTAACTTTTATTTCCCTCATGACCCTTTTTGGGTTGTCGGTGAACAGCAAGTCGGTATCCGTAATTCGTTTGGCCTTTTGAGGAATGGCGACATTGAGCCATCTCGCCACGATGGGAATGGTGGTGCCCTGGATCGTGACGGATGTGACGGATATGAAAAACACGATATTGAAGATCATATCGGCCTTATCGATGCCCGCCAATAAGGGATATGTCGCAAAAACGATGGGCACCGCTCCCCTTAATCCCACCCATGAAATGTAAAACCTCCTCCTCAACTTCATTCGGAAAAATGCCGTACTGATAAACACGCTGACCGGTCGGGCGAATACGATCAAGAACAGGGAAATGAGCAAGCCCACACCCATGACGGGCACGACTTGTGAGGGGAAGACGAGCAATCCCAGCGTGAGGAAGAGCACGATCTGCATCAACCAGGCTAGACCGTCGTACATTTTCAAGATGGTCTTTTTGTTTATCAAGTCCTGATTGCCCAAATACACGGCGGTGATGTATATGGATAAGAAGCCATTTCCCCCGATGAAATCGGTTGCGGAGAAATTGATGAACATCAATGCGATGACCAAGACCGGGTAAAGCCCCAGAAAATCGAGTTTGATGCGGTTGATGATTATTTTGCTGAGCTTGCCGAAAAAGAAGCCGGCCATGCCTCCCAAAATCATTTGGCGGAAGAACACAGGTACCATGGTTGTCCAACTCAATTCGGGATTGACAACCAGCGTGAGGAACAAAATGGTCAGCACGTAAGCCATCGGGTCGTTACTCCCGCTTTCGAGCTCCAAGGTGGGCCTTAAGTTCGCCCTCAACGCCAAGCTCTTGGACCGCAAAATGGAAAAAACCGCAGCGGCATCCGTCGACGACACGATGGAGCCGAGCAGCATGCTTTCATAAAAGGTGAAATCGGTGATGAGGTATACGAATGTACCGAGTGTCACGGCGGTGAGCAGCACCCCAACGGTAGACAGGACTATCCCTTCGCGGAGGATGGGCCGAACAGCCGACCAATTCGTATCGAGCCCTCCTGAGAACAAAATGAAATTGAGGGATACGACACCGATGAATTGGGCGAGCCTGGGATCGTCGAATTTTATCCCCCCCACTCCTTCCGAGCCGGCCAACATGCCGATGGCCAAGAAGAGGAGTAAAACCGGAACACCAAATCGATAAGAAGTCTTACCGGCAACAATGCTGATGAATAGCAATAAAGAGCCAATCAAAAGTATGTTTTCGATGGTGAGATTCATGGTGTTCCTACGCCGATCACTTTTGCCGCAAAGATAACCCTTCTTTGCAAGGAGGGGGTGAAAGTGACTCTTGCCATACCAATGTCTTTTCCGCTTTGATGTTCGAATATTGACACAATCCGTTTTGCATTTCGATATTTCGCTTAGCGCGGATATGAGATGAAATTGGTAATTCTTATGCCTACCAATACGCGCATGGCCTCATGAACCATTATTCCGGCTCTATTGTTGTTGAGATGGATTATGTCCATGTGGAACATATCTTAACACGAAACCTATGAAAACATCATCTACTCTGTGCCACCTGATTAACGGATTTTTTGTGTTGATGCTCGTGGCTGCAGGTGTGAAGACCGCTTCGGCACAAATACCCAATGGAGGATTTGAAGAATGGGTTGTGTCCGATGCAGGATTTGAAAATCCCGTCGACTGGGAATCCGGAAATACCGAAACCTACATCCAAGTGACCAAATCCGATAATGCCTTTGAGGGCAACAACAGTATGAGTGTCAAAGCACTGCTTTCGGAGTCCGGCACAGCCGGACATGGATGGGCCGAGGTGGACTTTCCCATCAACTTCCTGCCCTCGGCACTAAAATTCCATGTTAAAACCATTAACGAAGCGGGTGGCGTCAGCGTCACCATCGGTTTTTACAATGAAGGAACACTCTACCAAGAATACAATTGGAACACTAGCGCTAGCCATGATTTGGATCGATGACCTGACTTTCGAGACCGTTACGGCCACCGATGAAATAAAACTGCAATCCATTTCGGCTTACCCCAATCCTTGCGACGACGTGCTCCATTTGAAGGGAGCGACCTCGGGCATGATTTATTCGCTAAGCGACATCACCGGGCGTGAAGTGGCATCGGGGCAACTTACCAATCTCGCAAACAATATCGATGTGAGTAGTTTGACTTCAGGGGTTTATTTACTGAAATTGGGTAAGGGCGCATCGGAGTCCGTTCGGAAAATAATCGTCAAGTAGTATCCGTCCCAAAAGTCCAAGAGCGGCACCCCGATTTCTTTATAAGTGAAAAGTTCCAACCGCGAGACGTGATTGGCTACACGTACGTGCGCTCCAAATTTACTTTTGACCCTTATGCGGATGAGGGAAAGATTCGGTTACGCAGTCACTCCGAGCACTTCGGCCATTCTCTTGCCGATTTCGGCCGGGGAGTCCACTACGTGGATGCCGCATTCGCGCAGGATGGCTTTTTTGGCTTCGGCCGTATCGTCCTTGCCGCCTACGATGGCGCCGGCGTGACCCATGGTTCGTCCTGCGGGTGCCGTAACCCCGGCGATGAATCCCACGACGGGTTTTGTACCGTGCTTTTGAATCCAGCGCGCTGCTTCAGCTTCCAAGTTTCCACCGATCTCACCGATCATCACGATACCTTTGGTCTCGGGGTCTTCCATGAGCATTTGAACGGCCTGCTTGGTCGTGGTGCCGATGATCGGGTCTCCGCCGATACCGATTGCAGTGGTCTGTCCCAAACCGGCTTTTGTGATTTGGTCTACAGCCTCATAAGTCAGCGTTCCCGATTTTGATACAATGCCCACCGAACCTTTTTTAAAGATGAACCCTGGCATGATGCCGATTTTGGTTTCACCGGCGGTCATGATGCCGGGGCAGTTGGGCCCTATCAGCACACAGTCGCGTTGGTCGACGAATTGCTTCACCTTCACCATGTCGTTTACGGGAATGCCCTCGGTGATGGTCACGATTACTTTGATGCCTTCAGCAGCGGCCTCCAGTATGGCATCGGCAGCAAAAGCCGGCGGCACGAATATGATCGACACGTCGGCTCCGGTCTCACGAACCGCTTCTTCCACAGTGTTGAACACGGGGCGGTCCAGGTGCATTTGTCCGCCTTTGCCGGGGGTTACGCCGCCCACCACTTGGGTGCCGTAGGCGATCATTTGTTCGGCATGAAAACTACCTTCACTTCCGGTGAAGCCTTGCACAATAACTTTGGAATCCTTGTTGACCAGTACGCTCATGAGTGGGTTGAAAAGTTTGTTTCGCTTAATGCCATTCGGCAAAATTCGCACAAACTTACTGCTTTTGGCGGGGTGGGGCAAAATTTGTCGGGTTATTCAGATTTTCTGGGCGCGCCCCTCGATTTCTGCGGACTCGGACATACTGCATTTAAGAGTGCGGTTTGGCTTATCACGACACATCGCTCGCAGTCGTATCGGGTCGGCCTACCGGCTATATCTGTTTTTATCCGCCGCTGCGGCGCGAGGGCCGGCAGGAGCTTCCTGCCGGTCGCTCTGCC
>CAJDXB010000144.1_pt1 | contig 11343 bp, 10 predicted proteins | sample 7391691 | NCBI WGS metagenome assembly CAJDXB01 (sample SAMEA7055747, study PRJEB34461) | soil metagenome | biome: terrestrial ecosystem; feature: Peninsula; material: soil | place: Antarctica | collected 2016 | reverse complement strand
TTACGCTCTTCCCTTGAAATCCTCATTTTGAGGGCGACTCCAATGGCTCTTTTCTGATGCTGACTTGTTATTTTTCTTAGCATGCTTCGTTGTCGAAATACTCATTTGGCTCTACCAAATTCCTTTTTCGCCGCCTTCCTCCCGAAAAAAATCACTGCGTTTTCTTTCCGCAGAGAGCCATTGGAACCACCCTTGAGTAAACTTCGGTTTCACGAGGCTTCGCAAACCTTGCTCTTGAACTTTCCGGATCGGACACTTGACTGTATCGAGAGACACTAATTAATCATTTCATTTCCTGCATTCGCGAGGAATGTTGGGGATTATCTTACATAAAGTCGGGTTGATACACCACAGCTCCAAGAAATGCATGAAACGGCATTTCGCCCGCAAATAGAGGAATATAGTTAATCCAAAGTATGTAAATATATGATTTACAGTCCATCAATAGATATTCGGCATATGTTATTTGGTGAATTATTATTTCGGCATTGAAATTGCCAATATTCTTGAAAGAAAACTAAACTAGAAAAATAATGAAAAAGTTTGCGCTATTAATAATTGCCGTATCCTTCGCGGCAGACACCAAAGCCAAGCTCGGATATCAATTCGGTGCGGGATTAATGATTGGAAATCGACTCTATATAAATCCATTCATTGCCTATTTCTCTCGAAAGACCGAATATAGTACTACCTCACAAGACGTCTTGGACTTGACTTTCGACCAAACAATTAGCGGAGTATTTATCCCCGTTCTGGTTGGATACCGTTTTCTGGATCCTACTGATGACCCTATGGTGAATTTCAGGATCTTTGCAGGCCCTTCCTTCATGTACTTGAGCACAACCAAGTACGATAGTGGAGAGGCCAATGAATCGATCGACTGGAACAAGAGCCAATGGGGCGCTGAAGTGGGTGCCGGTTTAGACATATCCATGTTTTTCGTCGATTTGGGTTATGAATTCGGACTTACCAATTCAAATGATGGTTTGACGGGAGAAAATAATGTTTTCACCAGTTTCACCGAAGTAAAACAAAATACATTTTACGTAAATGTGGGAATTCGGTTGTTACTTGCCAACTAAATAAACCCCATTTATTTTGGCCTTTTAGCCCCGGATGTCTACACATTCGGGGCTTTTTTATAGACCTCGTCAAAACGAGAGAACCACAGGGAACATCAAAGTCCATAACGCTCAAAGATGTATGATAACAACCTTGTTCAAGTGATTTGGGCGGTATTTATTAAATTTGCAATTATCGTGTCTTCTAATTTCAAAAAGACACGGATTTTATTAAACTACGTTCTTTAATTCTAAAAAAAATGTTACAAAACAACAATTCAAAGCTAAAGCGAATCGGCATCTTTTACGATGGAAATTATTTCTTACACGTCAGCAATTATTACAATTACGTTCACAATCGAAAAGCGAGAATCAGCATCGCCGGCCTTCACAACTTTATACGCCGGAAAGTAGCCGATTTCGAGGGGGGCGCCACCGATTTCAAACACTGTCAGATTGTAGATGCTCATTATTTCCGTGGTCGACTTTCAGCCGGTGAAGCGAGCCAACGTGGAAATCAACTTTATTTCGATCGCGTATTTGATGACATCCTTATGCATGAAGGAGTCACCACGCATTATTTGCCCGTCCGCTCATCGGGAACGGGGTTCAAATTTGACAAGGACATCGATGTGTGGCTGTCGCTTGAGGCGTATGAGCAAACCTTCTATAAGAAATTCGACGTCGTGGTACTCATCGCTTCGGATGGAGATTATGTACAGTTGTGTCGCAAACTGAATACCCAGGGCAGCAGTGTCATGCTGCTGTCATGGGACTTCGAGTTTACCGACGATTATGGAAATGAACGCGTGACCAAGACTTCACAGGATTTGTTGGCTACCGTTACTTATCCGCTTGTGATGCACGAAATCATCAACTCAGAAGAAGATCCGACGCTCGTCGATTCCTTGTTCGTCAACAAGGAGCACCGATACCGTGAACCTGAAGTGGAAACTGCGGTCAGCACCAATGGAAACGGCACCCACTACAGTGAAATCCTGTCCATAAAATCCGGATATGGGTTTATCAAATACCCACCAAACAACTTGTTTTTCCACTATCAAAATCTGAATGGAGTGGACTTCAACGATTTGGAAATGGGAGACAAAGTACAATTTGAAATTACTCAGAACGACGATGGAGAGGATGTGGCCATCAATGTCGAGCCGGTTGAGGCTTAAACCAATCCTTAGTTTTCATCCGCTAATTCTTTATAGCCCCGACTTTGATGTCGGGGCTATTTTCTTTTTAACTTTATCGTGCCCATTGGCAGCAGATCATATCCGTTTCCAATCACGGCACGGCATTTGTTTAAAGTGCGGAAAATCATCGACACATGAAAATACTGACCTCCATCTCTATGTTGTTTATCACTTTTTTTTCATCGCTCTCACTTTCGGCTCAGTCCGGTGAAAGCGTTCTCAAAGTTCAGGGTGAAGCCATAATTCGAACGGTTCCCGAAGACATGGTCATTCGCATTCCCATCGAAGTAAAAGACAAGGAATACAAAGCGACCTCGGACAAGTTGATTCGCACGTACAACGATTTGGTCGAGGCATTGGTAAAGGCCGGTCTGGATCGGGATACCCTCAAAGCCAATTCGCTGCAGATCACAGAAGATTATAACTATCAAGATCGCGAGCGTAAGTTGATGGGTTATGTCGGTCGCATTCAATTGATGATCGACATGCATCACGATACTCAAATGCTCCAAAATATCATGCGAACCTTGGCGGATGAACGATTTCGGTTTGGCTATCAATTGAGTTTCAAACTCTCGAAATCCCAGGAAGACAGTCTCACCGCCGAAGCGATTAAAAAGGCGACATTCGATGCCCGACAAAAGGCGGATATTCTGGCCAAAGCCATGGATGTGCGGTTATTGGAAATCAAAGAGATCAACTACGGGTATGACCGGTCGGGCGGAGGAATTCCCGTATTTCGCGATCAGATGATGATGAGCAAGGAGGCGGATAGCCAAGGTGGGGATTTGCAACTCAATCCTCAAGAGATCGAAATGCGCAAAGAAGTGGGCGTGATCTGGGCCATCGGAAAGTAACCGACCCCATCATATTTGTGCTGCCCGCACGGCGTTCGAGATGATATCTGCATGATCGAACGCCAATTCCGGCAATTGGCCGAGCGAAAACCAACGCGCTTCGGCAGCATCGGAACCCGCCGAGATTGTTACACCTACATCGTGTAGAATTGCATAATGCGCTATGGAAACGGTCGGTCCCCGAGGATCGCGACCTGGTTCGCCAAATGCATGAAACTGCACAACCTCGGTTAGTTTGATTCCGGTCTCTTCGGCGAGTTCACGCTTTGCCGCAGATTCCAAGTTTTCTTCGGGTTCTACGAACCCACCCGGCAGGGCCCATTGGTTTTGGAACGGTGGATTTTTACGCCTTATCAAAAGCAAATGTGGCGGTGTTTGAGAGACGTCAAACACTGCGATGTCTACGGTGAGTTTAATGGATTGCCTCATCGCTTCGCCTAATTAATTCGCTAATGCGGCGAGTTGGGTTCCATGCCGGGTGCAATGTGATGGAGAAATCAAAAGTCCCAATTTTGCCGAGAAGAATCATTCGTAATGATCGCGGATAAACTTAACTACCATGTTGCCCTTGGCGGTGAGTTTGCCCGGATCGGAAGATCGGCTGCTTATTGTTGCAGTTTCGTCGTTTTTGTAATTCGTATACAATACTTGATCAAGCAAATAATCACCCGATCCAAGGTGTTTGAATATTTCCTTGTAATGTTCTCGGATTTCCGTAATTCTTTGATCATAAGTTATATCCTCATCCAAAACGCCGGCCTCGGTGATTGCAATGTGTCGGCCTTTGGGTGTCTCCGCTCTCAATCGATCGATTTGGTCATAATCGTAAGGACCCGGACCCTTACGATATAAATGGAGGACGATGTTCAAATCACGATCGGCATATTGGCCATTCAACGCTTTGTTCATCGCCTTATTCCAATCGACAAAATGTTGGTTTTGCTTTTCGGTGCGAGGGGCCTTCATCGGAGCATAGATCACATAGTAAGGAATGCCAAATGCATCGAGTTCTTTCCAAAAACGCGGTAAGATCTTGTTAATGTAATCGTCGACTGTAACTTTTTGCGTAACTTCTTGACGTTCAGTTTTACCCACCCTGAATTTCGCAAGGTAGTATTCGTTCATCATTTCGAGAAAATCGAATTTGGCTCCGGCGTCGATAAATCTCTGTATTAAGCGTCGTTGATTTTCGGGAGTGTCGTTTCCGTTGACGGTATAAATCAGTCGAATCCCGTGTTTTTTTTGCAAATTAGCCCATAGGGTTACCTTCGTATCATCCCAGTCAATGCCGGAGACCTTTTGTGATCGCGTACCGCCCGCGACGCGGATGGCCAACATGGACTTTACCTTCGCGGGCAATTTGGAGAGCAAAGAATCAGTCAATGCGACTTGTTCCGGGGCATCCAAGTCCCCTTTAGCGTTGAATCCGATGAAAGGCAACCCCGATGGGGAAGCTTTGATCGAGCCTTCCGCCAATGCCATGGTCTCGCCGGTTTCCTGAGCGGTAGCTGACTTGGAGTTTTCGCAACCACAAGCAGTCAGGATGGCACACATCAATAGTAACTGAATGGAATTGAGAAAAGGGAAACGGAATTTAAGATGACTTTTCACGGTTTGGTGTTTTAGAATGATTTTACAAAGGTATGGATTGAGAAACATCGTCATCGTACCAATGGTTTATTATCTCGAAATTAAACTGCGGAAGTCATATGGAAATGGTGAGTTCAAGATGTGATTTGCCTGAGGACGGTAGCCTCGGATGCGCGGCGGCGTATGCCCCCCGCCTTGAGGCAGCGACCAGCCTCGCCTTACGGCATAGGGGCACACGCCGCCGCGCACCCGAGGCTACCGTCCGTAGACCGACCCGATGGAGCCGCCGACGGCACGGCCGAGGCGGTTTCATCGGGTCGCTAAAGTTTTTTCTCCATGAGAAACCGCAAGACGAGGCCGGATGAAGTGTCTGCAGAGGATGCCGTCAAGTACATAGAATCGAATGATCGCGTTTTCATTCACAGTGTGGCGATGTCTCCGCGACATTTGATCGAGGCGATGTGTGGCCGTCACGAGGAATTGAAAGATGTGGAAGTGGTGCATATTCATACGGAAGGAGCGGCACCATATGTTGAAAAGCCCTATAGCCAAGCATTTAGACACAACGCATGCTTTGTAGGAGGCAATGTACGGAATGCGGTGCAGGCGGGTGATGCCGATTACATTCCCATTTTTCTCAGCGAGGTGCCGAATCTTTTTCGAAAGGGTATTATGCCGATCGATGTGGCTCTGATTTCGGTGTCGCCACCTGACGCTCATGGATATTGCTCACTCGGAGCGTCGGTGGACGTCACGCTCGGAGCTCTGGAGTCGGCCAAGATGGTGATCGCCGAAATCAATCCCCGGGCGCCGCGTGTGAATGGCGATGGGTTTTTGCACATCAGCCAAATCGATTATGCGGTGAATGTAGATCGGCCGATTTACGCGGTTTCCCCTCGGGCACAAAATGAAACGGATCAAAAGATAGGGCGATACATTGCCGAGATGGTCGAAGATGGCGCCACTTTGCAAATGGGGATCGGCGGAATTCCCGATGCCGTGCTTTCTCAACTCGGCAATCATCGTCGGTTGGGAATCCACACTGAAATGTTTTCCGACGGGGTCATCGATCTGGTGGAAAAAGGAGTGATCACGGGAGAAGAAAAATCCGTTTTGCCCGGGCGCATCACCTCTTCTTTTGTCATGGGCACCGAGAAATGCTATAATTTCATCGACCGGAATCCTCTGGTTATTCTAAAGGATGCCGCTTTTACCAATGACACGCGTTTGATTCGCAAAAATCCGAAGACGACAGCCATCAACTCCGCCATTGAAATCGACCTGACAGGTCAGGTTTGTGCCGATACGATCGGAAACGTTCAATATTCAGGGGTTGGCGGTCAGATGGACTTCATCCGCGGAGCATCGCTTTCTGAAGGCGGGAAGCCGATCATAGCCTTGCCCTCCGCAACAGCCAAGGGTATTTCCAAAATCGTTCCAACTTTGCGGGAAGGTGCCGGAGTGACCACAACGAGGGCACATGTCCACTACGTAGTGACGGAATACGGCGTGGCAAACCTTTATGGTTTGAACTTACGACAACGCGCCAAAGCCTTGATATCCATTGCGCATCCCGACCATCGCGAAAGATTGGAAAAGCATGCGTTCGAAAGGTTTGGCAATTACTGAATATTCACGTGTCTTTGAGGTTTATGAAAGGGAGTGTTTGTTATCTCCCTATATCCTTAAAGCATATTTATCTCGCGTATTTTTTCTTAAAAGCCGTGATCGAATTTTCATCCTTATCCTCTGTGTTTCTGGCAGTTCTTTTCTTATGACAAAAAACCGATGGGCTATCTACTCAAACTGCTCAGTTAACCACTGTACGCTCAGATTTTATGAATCCGATACCGAGATTTACGGGACACAATGGTGAAGCAATGTTTAACACGGTACCAATAGACCGCCACAAGTTTTAACGTATCTTTGCCTGAACTTAAATTATTTCATGAGCGCAGTACACATCAAATTCAACCGTAAAGATAATCCCGAGTTTCTAAAAGAACTTCGTACACGAGTCAACGACTATTTCACCACCAAGAACTTATCGATTCACGCCAATACAAACATGAAGCTAAAGACGGTTTTCATGCTGTCGGTTTATTTCGTTCCGTTGGTGGCCATGCTCTTTGGATGGATCACGGGCTTTTGGCCCATTATGGCCATGTGGGTGCTCATGGGCCTCGGCATGTCCGGCATAGGTACCTCGGTGATGCACGACGCTCTGCACGGGGCTTATTCCAAAAACAAGCGCGTGAATCAAGTTTTGGGCTTCATGATCCAGTTTATAGGTGGTACGCGCATCAATTGGAAAATCCAACACAATGTGCTCCACCATGCCTTTACGAACATCGCAGATTTTGATGAGGACATCGACGTGGGTGTTATGCGTTTTTCGCCCACACAACCGTGGAAATGGTTTTATCGTTTCCAAGCGTATTACGCCGTAGTGCTATATTCCTTAATGACCTTGCACTGGGCTTTTACAAAAGACTTCATCCAACTCAAAAGATACGATCGAAAAGACCTCTTGTCGCGACAAGGAGTGAAATTTAAAAGCGAGCTGGCAAAACTCATTACGCATAAAACGTGGTATTTTGCTATGGTCTTGGTGCTTCCGTTAATTTTCATCGATCTGGCTTGGTGGCAAATAGTGATTGGTTTCTTAGTGATGCATTTGGTGTGCGGATTGAGCTTGGCTTTGATCTTTCAAACGGCTCACGTTCTCAACGAGACTGAATTTTACGAATTGGACGAGAAGCAAGATGGTAGTCTTGAAAATAGTTGGGCCATCCACCAACTTAGGACAACCGCCAATTTCGCTCCCCGAGGTGGGGTTTTTTCTTGGCTGATCGGTGGACTCAATTACCAAATAGAACATCACTTGTTTCCAAACATTTGCCACGTTCATTATCGCAAGATATCCTACATCGTGCAGGAAACGGCCGATAAGTATGGTATCCCCTATTACCAACACCGCACTTTTGTGGGAGCGATTCGAAGTCACTTCTCACACTTGAATCAATTGGGGTCGCGACACACGGTCTGAACATTTTTCGCCCCTTTGCCGATAAGATGTATTGAAGTTTCGTGGATTTGAGGTCCGGGCTATCTGCAATCCGACAAACTACTTTCATGTACTAGACGACGTTGCGCATTAAAGGTATATGTAATGGCATGTCCCGCATAGCCGTCTTAATATCTCTTTCAAAGGTCAAAACAATGATTTACCGATCCATGTAACCATTTTTGGTTTCCATGGCGAAGCACAAATCAATCGCCTTCGATAATCGTCCATTTGGCCGGGCTCATTGAGGGCGTGTCGGCTTTTGAACCTCTTCGGCTTCCACATCCTTTGACTATCTTTCGGCTCCTTGTTTCATCAAGAAATAGGGAGATTCATGAAGATTCTACACACTGATAAATATAGTGGCTCAATGTCGAAAAAGTCGGAAGTCAGTCAGGGCGGGCTTGGCTTAGCGGTCGTAAATATCCCTTCCGAAAATTTTCTTTCTGCAGTGGTTACTCAATGGATGTGGCGCTGTGGGTTGTTATTCCTCGGAATATTCTTCGGGTTTTCCTACACCTGCCGGGCACAGTATCTTTCATCTGATGCCACGGTGGAGGAAATGAACGATGCCATTGTCTATGCCAAGAAAAACTTGTCTCACCGACCTCACGAGGGAATTCGATTGTTAAACGAAGTTTTGCAGTTTGCCGATTTGCATCCCGAGATTGGCACAGAAGCCCTCTTGGTAAAGGCCGGGCTGTTTTTGGATCTTTCTCGTCCCGATTCCGCGCTGCATAGTGCAAATCAAGCCTTGACTCTATGCGCACCCCTTAGCGAGGGACAACAAGTCTGTGCGGTATACAATACGCTCAGCACCATCTACTATTCCATGGAGGATTACGATGCCAGCGAAAAAATGGCGAACAAAACCGTCGAACTTGCCGAAAAGGGTAAATGGCCGAAACTTCGGGCAGATGCCCTCTACACTTTGGGTTCGGTATATGCTGCCCGCGCATTGGCGTCGACGGGTGATTCACTTGTAGTGAGTTATTCACGAACGAGTCGCAAATACTTGTCAATGATAATGTCGTCCAATGTCGAAAAATACGACAAGATGATAACTACGGCGGATTGGGCATTGATCGAAAGCAACTTGGGAAATTACTTTCTGGCAGACAGCTTATTCAAGGAGGCCATTGAATATTTTGGAGACAACGGGAACTTCATTATGGAGGCGAATACTTGGAATAATCGCGCGTACAATGAACTCGATCAAGAGCATAACGCCCTTGCCTTGGAATACATTCTAAACGCTTGGGATTTAGTCGATCACACTGACATTATGTACGACAAGCAATACATTGCGGAGAGTGTATCAGAAATATTTGAAAGGGCCGGAAGGTATCCGGAAGCTTTGGAATTTCTCAAGATATTCCATGGAATTAAAGATAGCCTCGCCACCATAGAAGTTAAGTCCAGTGCCGTCTTAATCCAGTCGCGCTTGGAAAACCAACTCTTGCGTGCGGAAAATGAAAAGGCGGAATTGAGAATCAGAATTCAGAGGATGTCTTTCTTGGGATTGGGCATTGTCATCGCATTCATGCTTCTATTCATGGTTTCGGTGATTAGGCAAAAGCGAAGAAAAGAAGCTTTATTGGCCCGTATTTCAGAACAAAATCGAGATCTAGAGGCACATAATCAGTTTAAAAGCAGGGTTATATCGATGATTTCTCACGATTTCAGAGTTCCACTAAACACACTGAAATCCGTGATAGAATTGGCAAATATAGGAGGCTTGGACAAAGAGGATTACCGGAAGCTGATCGCCGGCCTCGATGATCAGTTGAAGGAAACCGGTGACTTCCTGTCCAAACTTCTTCTCTGGGCGCGGGTTCAGATCAAAGGCGACTCCAGGGAGCCGGAAACTTTCAAACTTTCCGATGTGATCAAGTCCAACGAGAACCTGCTGCGACGCGAGCTGGACAAGAAAGATATCACTCTTCGAAAAAACCTTGACCCCGAAATGTTTTTGACCGGAGACAAGGAAGTGGTGAGTATGGCTTTTCGGAACGTGCTTCAGAATGCCATCAAATTTAGTCCCCCATCTCAAATGATCGATGTCAAGGGCTATACGGAAAATAAAATGTTGACTATAGATGTACGTGACTACGGTGAAGGAATGAGTCTTGAAAAGGCGAGAGACATGTTCGGCGACACGGGAAAATCGAGCCGTGGCACATTCAATGAGCGTGGAAGTGGGTTGGGATTGACCTTGACGCGCGATTTGGTTCAATCAGCGGGAGGGCATGTATTTGGTAAGAATTACCCCGGGGAAGGATTGTGTATGAGCATACAATTTCCATACATGGATCCGCTGACGCCATCTAACGGTTTGTGACCCTGCAGCACAACTGCAACGATAAATAAATCGTCGAGTACCCTCGCCGACGCCGCATAAGGCTTTGTGTTTTCGATAAAACCGAAAACCAGGTTTAAACCAAACAGACGAAGCTCCAAAAGCCTTACACTAAGATATTGAGAGATCAAGCATTGTCGTCGTGCCGTTCCTTCTCATCTTTCGCCGGCAGCTCAGTTTTGAATGGGATGATTCGTTTCCAACCATCCGGGCATCAATCACCCCGCCACGGTGAATGTCGCATTCGCCGTGGCGGGGTGAAGTATTGTTCACTTGAAGGGCGTACTTAGGATAGCCGGATTCCCGAGGCCATTAGATCCTGTTGTTCGGGATGTTTTTTGAGATAGGTCTTGACATAGGAACAGACCGGGATAATACGGTAATTGTTTTCGCGTGCATAGTCAAACACGTGTTGCACAAGTTTAGCTGCGATACCCTGTCCACGCAACGATTCAGGCACTTCGGTGGAGTTGAGAAACATTTTGCCTTCGCGATTGGATCGGTATTCCAATACTGCACGTTTATTCGTGTCCACCACAACCTCGAAAGTCATCCTTTCCGGATCGTGTTCAATTTGGAGATCTCCTACGTTTGCGTCTTTCCCTTGGGGATTGGTAATATTCTCTTCACTCATGTCCATTGAGATTTTAATGAAATTGTAGCAAGCGAAACATGATTTCACCTTTGGTGACAGGGAAGAAAACCCACCCAAATTCGCTCTGCACGGGATTGCACAAATTTACTAAGAACCGCGTTGCTATCCAATATTTTGGGTGGAAGGTTATGGAACGAGTGCCGCATCTCGATTTAAACTCGAGATTTCAATCCGTTTTTCCGGTTTTTCCGGATGTCTTCCAAAATTCCGAAACCTTCGGACAATCCGCATCCAACACTCAATACTTCTGTGAATCCAAGATATGTCAACTTTTGCCGGCACCCAAACCCCGGACTATCCCAATTTCAATCTTCAGGCTGTATCTAATCACCCCCCTGTATGACAACTCAGTATTTTTTTTCGGATAGAATGCGATGAAAACGAATTTTAGCACGGCTAATTGAGCACTTCGAGAACCTCAGTATACCATATTTCGTCAATGCAGTCGCCGGAAAAAGGACGAGTTGGGAACCGGGGAGCGTTTTTAGAGTTGCTCTTCAATAAGGACGCCCATTTTCCCTTGTTGGTAATCGCGCATCGCTTCGAGGATCT
>CAJDXB010000057.1_pt1 | contig 11354 bp, 11 predicted proteins | sample 7391691 | NCBI WGS metagenome assembly CAJDXB01 (sample SAMEA7055747, study PRJEB34461) | soil metagenome | biome: terrestrial ecosystem; feature: Peninsula; material: soil | place: Antarctica | collected 2016 | reverse complement strand
ATTTGAAAATCACCACCCTTTTTGCTCCATTCTTCCTCGTGGTATTCCTTGTGCAAAACACCGCTCGCCGCCGTCATCCATTGGATGTCGCCTTCACCGATCACTCCCCCTCCGCCGCCGCTGTCATGGTGCGCCACGCGTCCTTTGTAAGCTATCGTCACGGTCTCGAATCCCCGGTGCGGATGCACACCCACACCTCGCGGTTTGTCTGCCGGCGGAAAGTAATGGGTCGAATTATAGTCCAATAATATGAACGGATTCATGCGGGCCATGCTCATCCGAGGTTCGCCCGGGATGAAGTTGTGCACACGAAAACCGTCCCCCACAAAGTGGGGCTGCTTTGGTGCTGCGACGAATTCCACGGTTTTCGTTTTCATGTTTTTCAATTTTGGGACATCAATTTTGGGACAAAGATATCACGGCGGTCTCATTCGCACATTGATATTCGGTAGGAAATGAAGGGAAATAAGTGATTATTATGATTGATTATATGTATTTGGGCGTGTCCCCGACCCTTCCCGGGGGCCGGGGTCGGTCTATCGGCTTTATCTTTTTCTCGACTTGCGGGGTCTGTAAAGGCAAGCGGTGGCTTCCAAGGTCGCCCCGCTTCCCTCACATCCCTTCGCAAGTCGAGAAAAAGGATACCGCCGTCCGCCCTCACGCAAATCGCGAATTCCGCTTAATGCCGACGTCTGACCCATTGAGATTAATGTGAAAAAATCTGCGGCAATTTTAAAAGGTCGCTATACGAAAGTGGAGGGTATTGAAATCAGACATATCTTTAAAAAAATCCGACGATGTGAATGAATCATTCAATGTCACGAAATACCTCGTCCAAGTTGAATTGCAATTCGGGAAATGTCTCACTTTTCAAAATTTGTCCTCCGGCGAGCAAAGGCAGCAGACGGTATTTCCCGTCTTCCAACACGTGGATCAAGATGGTTCCTTCGGTGGGATGGACGATCCACAACTCTTTGACTCCGTATTCTTCGTAGAGGTCTCGCTTCTTGCCGACGTCTTTGGCTGCCGTGCTCGGCGACAAGATTTCCACCACGAGGTCGGGTGCACCGATGCAGCCTTTCTCTTCGATCTTGGCGGGATCGCAGATCACGCATAAATCGGGCTGAACGACATTCTTGGTCTCCTTCCAGTTTTTGCCGGAATGGATGAGGTACACGTCGAAGGGCGCGGGGAAAATTTCGCATTTTTTTGTTAAAAACCGATCTAACGCGACAATCAATTTCCATACTATTCTCTGGTGATTGCTCGTTGGCGCCGGCGACATTTTGAAGATCTTGCCGCGGATCAATTCCATGAGCTCCTCGGTTTTCCACGAGAAATAATCGCGGGCGGTGTAGGTGCCGGCGGCACTTGGCTCTTCGAGTTTTTGGGGTTGTTCTTCGGTTTCTTTCATAGCGCAAGGTATTTTGCCGTTAACTTGGCGAGGGAATTAAAGGTACACATAATCAAGTGTTTTCGATTCTGTGTCGGGCATCATCGATCAATCAATTTCCTGAAACACTTCGTCCAAATTGAATTGTAATTCGGGAAATGTCTCACTTTTCAAGATATGTCCTTTTGCAAGCAATGGCAGGAGTCGGTATTTTCCATTTTCAAGTACGTGGATCAATATGGTCCCATCCGTTGGATGGACGATCCACAACTCTTTGACACCATACTCTTCGTACAAGTCGCGTTTTTTGCCGACGTCTTTGGCGGCCGTACTCGGCGATAGGATTTCCACCACGAGGTCCGGTGCGCCGATGCAGCCTTTGTCTTCGATCTTGGCGGGATCGCAGATCACGCACAAGTCCGGTTGGACTACATTTTTAGTCTCTTTCCAGTTTTCACCCGGGTGGATCAGGTATACATCCAAAGGGGCGAAAAGGACTTCACATGGTGAGTGAAAATGTAAGTATAACTTATTGTTGATTTCGCGCAATATTCTCTGATGCCCGCTGGTAGGCGCCGGCGACATCCTGAAGATCTTGCCGCGAATCAATTCCATGAGTTCATCGGTTTTCCAAGAGAAATAATCGCGCGCGGTATAAGTGCCGGCGGCACTCGGCTCTTCGAGTTTCTGGGGTTGTTCTTCAGTATCTTTCATAGCGCAAGGTATTTTGCCGATAACACGGTAAGGGCATTAAAGATACACATAATCAAGGATTATCGATTTTGGAATGTGTGTCGAAAATTAGTCGTTGTCGCGGAAAACTTCATCCAAATTAAATTGCAAATCCGGAAAAGTTGCGCTCTTCAGTACCTGTCCCTTGGCGAATAATGGCAGCAGTCGGTATTTTCCATTTTCAAGTACGTGGATCAATATGGTCCCATCCGTTGGATGGACGATCCACAGCTCTTTGACTCCATATTCTTCGTATAGGTCTCGTTTTTTGCCTACGTCTTTGGCGGCCGTACTCGGCGATAGGATTTCCACCACGAGATCGGGTGCGCCGATGCAGCCTTTCTCTTCGATCTTGGCGGAATCGCAGATCACGCACAAGTCCGGTTGGACTACATTTTTAGTCTCTTTCCAGTTTTCACCCGGGTGGATGAGATATACATCGAGGGGGGCAAAGAAGACTTTACATTTAGGCAAAAGATGGTGCCGAAGAAAACTATATATATCGCCGGATACCCGCTGATGCCCACTCGTTGGCGCCGGCGACATCTTGAAGATCTTGCCACGAATCAATTCCATGAGTTCATCGGTTTTCCATGAGAAGTAATCGCGCGCGGTATAGGTGCCGGCAGCACTCGGCTCTTCGAGCTTTTGGGGTTGTTCTTCAGTATCTTTCATAGCGCAAGGTATTTTGTCGATAACTTGGCGTGGGCATTAAAGATACACATAATCAAGTATTATCGATCTTGGAATGTATATCGAGAATTAGCGTTTGCCGCTGAAGATTTCGTCCACGTTGAATGGAAATTTGAGAGAAGTCGTTTTTTAATGGATCCTCCGGTTCGATGGAAAAACTGCGTATGTAACGACTGAGCCGAATTTTTGGTCACCACCGTGGCTCACCACACTCCCAGCAGTCTTTTGCGAATACGCTTGGTCTGATTTTGGGCATTGTCGATCAGCCTCTCGGCAGTCATTTCGGTCAGGCCCATTTCTTCGGCTCTTGCCAGCAAGAAGATGCGCTCGTCGTCATCGATCACTCCGTCGAGATTCACGGCCTCGATCAAATTCATAAAATCGTGGTAATTCTTGGGAATGATGGATATTTCTATCCGATCGGCTTCCTCGGGTGAAAGTCCCAATTCCAACCGCTTTTGTTCCAGCCATTCCTTTTCTCCGGGCGTGACTTCCCAATCGGCCCACACTGCTTCCGCATATTTTCGATAGGTGTCTGTGGCCTTGTTTTGGTTCTCCGGTTTCATTCGTTTCATATCGCAATGTGGACAAATGCGGTGTTGCGGCAAAAGCTGTTTGCCACAACCGTGGCAATGGTGCTCGAGGTGCTTGCCACATTGCGGGCAAAAGTGAAAATCTCGGTTTACAGCTCCTTGACAATGCAAACAGCGCAAATCGAGGAGGTCCGGCGTTGGATTTGCGCCTGTGTCCATCAACCCGGTGTCGAAGAGAAACACCTTGGTGTAAAACATCATTTCCACCGATTCATTTCGGTCGTGAATGCCGATGTTGTGTGTGCTTTTGTTTCGCAGTTCTCTTACCCGAGTCCAATTTATCATTGGCATGAATGATAAATTACTGTCGCACATCCTTTTGACGATAACCCAGAACTTCTTGTGCTCGGAGAACAATATCATGCCACCAAGGCCCGCTTTTCGAATGTCAAAATCTTTCTTGCGTTTCCGGAAAAAGTCGTGTTGCAGCTTTTTAAATTCTTCTTGCAACCCCTTTTGGACGCAATATTCTTCGAGATCGCGGTAGAGTTGCTTAAGCCCCGATTCGAGGATACGTCCGCATTCCATGATGGCCGACTCATAAAAATGGTCTGACAAATGTTTTTGAGCCTTTCGGAGATGGTTGGGATAGTCACTCATAAATGAAAAAATCATGAAATCGGGAGGGAAGTTAGAAATATTATTGGCATTCTTCCACTATCCATCATGTTTTGAGTTGGTAAACGCTGCGGACACATGCTCTCGTCTCAGAAATGCCGTCCGATCCGAAGAATTCTTTCGGTTGACTCATTACTCTTTGGCTTTGTTCCGGTTCCGCGGCAAATAAGCGGTCAAGTCTATGCCGAAATATTTCAACGAGGCGAATAACAAAGAGGCCGCCGCCACTTCGTCGAGGTTTCCAACTATGGGTAAATTGTCCGGTAAAAGTTCGAAAATACCCGCTCCAAGATTTAATAGATAAGCGGACGAAATAATAATTCCAAGGATGGCTCCGAGTTTCTTCATGCCACTAAAATACGCAGATTGTCAAAAACTTCCGTTATCGAAGTGGATCTTTTGCCTCGGTCGGAAAAATAAAGGGTAGGAGCCGGGATCTGTGTGAGGACGGACGCCGGTATCCTTTTCTCTCGGCCTTTTTGGGGAGCGTAGGGCTCGCGGGGCGACCCTAGAAGCCCCCGCGAGCCCATACGCCCCGCGAAGGGCGGGGAAAAGATAAAGGCGGAAGACCGACCTCGGCAGAAGGAAGGTTGAGAAAGTTGAGAAAGTTGAGAAAGTTGAGAAGGTGGGGAAGGTGAAAAAGGTGGAGGGTATCTGCCGAGGGCACGCCCAAAAAAGAAAGGTGGAGAATGTCCGTCGAGATATTCAAAAACATGAATGATCAATGGACCGTGTCATCCGTTAAAAGTCATTCTTCAAAATATTCGTCGTGAAAATCACTTCACTTGGGTTTCCATCGTTCTCACTACTTTCGGGCGGTATTTTCAATTCATGAGCGCAAATCGCCTTCACATCGTCAGCCTCACGGTGCCTTGGCCTCCCGACTTCGGTGGGGCAATCGATATATGGTATAAACTTGTGGCGCTGCACCGCGCCGGGGTGCATATTGAGCTGCACTGCTTTCAATACGACCGTCCGGAGGCCGTGGAACTTGAGGAGGTTTGCGAGAAGGTGCACTACTACCCCCGTCCCCGAAAGTTGGGAAGTATGTTGAGCGCGAAGCCTTTTATCGTCGCTACGCGTGACCATCCCGACCTTTTGCACAATCTGGAAGCGACTCCGGGACCGATACTGATGGAAGGGGTTCACTCTACGGGGCTTTTGAATCATCCCCAACTGCAAAGCCGCGAATTTTGGATCAGGACGCACAACGTGGAACACGAGTATTACCGCGCTTTGTCACACACGGAAACCCGTCCGGCCAAACGTCTGTATCACATCCTTGAAGCGCACAAGCTCGAACGCTATGAGTCCTCGGCGTTGAAAAATGCACGCGGCATACTGACGATCTCCGAAGGTGACCATCAATATTTTGCCGCGCGATTTGCAAATTGTCACCTCATTCCGCCTTTTCACGGCAACGACAAGGTGAGCTCGAAGACCGGCAAGGGCCGGTACGTGCTCTACCACGGCGACTTGTCCGTGCCGGAAAATACCGCGGCGGCACGTCGACTCGTCGCGTTGAGCGGGCGTTTTTCCCTGCCTCTTATACTGGCTGGACGCATCACGGGTGAGGTCCCTAGCGGTTTGATCGCTGGTGTGACCGAAGTGCGTTTTGTGCCGAACCCCACACGTGAGGATATGGACGAGCTCATCGCGGACGCGGCCGCCATTCTTTTGCCCGCGACCCAAACCACGGGCTTCCGGCTGAAGTTGCTCGACTCGCTCTACAAAGGGCGGCACGTCATCGCCGAGCCGAACATGGTCCACGGTACGGGGCTCCGATCGCTGTGTACCGTCGTGCGCGACGAGGAGCAATGGATCGAGGCTGTAAACCGTTTGGGAAATACTCCCTTCACCGAAGAAATGAGGAGTGAACGTATACATCGGTTGAAACCTCATGATGACCGCATAAAAGCCGATAAAATCAAGTCATTGATCTTCGACGGCAATTGATGGAAGGGCAGTAGGGTACTTGGCGAAACTCGTATCCGACAACCGAAGCCAAGACTTGAAGCTTTATCTAAAGTGCCGGGAGCGAAGGTGGTCAGGTTCGGATTACACACTAGTAAACGGCTTTGAACTGAATCGTTTATGGATGATCATATTCATTCCATGTTTTACTCTTCGAAGCCCGACCCATTTTAATCGCATAAAAAAACCTCCTCGAAAATCCCGAGGAGGCTCTCTATTGGTTAAAATGATTGGTTAATTACACGATGTCTTTGGTTCAGGAATAAGATTCAAACAAGTAACTCATTTGGTATTCTTTAATCGTGAACATGGAGCTCACCGCGGAACATGGGTGCAATATAGAGTCTTTCGATGAAATACCAAATTTTCGGGATGAAAAATCGGATTATGGCCTCAAAGTGAACCGAGGTGAGCTGACCGGCGAAGGCATCAATTCGCAAAAGGATGGCGATCTGAAATTTTTGACGTAAAGCGCACTGTCTCCTTGTTATCGGCAATCCCGGAAATTGACGATGTGAGTTGACATTTTAACATATCACCCGGCGTCTCAAGTTTCATCTCTTTTTTACCCGTGTTGGGCCGAAGGGTTCTTTTTGCTTTTCACTACCTTCCCGTCTTCGCTATATTTGCCACAGAAAAAATTTCCATGATACAACGATCTCAAACCATTTACCTGATTTTGGCTGCGCTTTGTGGCGTTCTTACCTTCTTCGTGCCTTACGCTCACTTTTTGGTCGGTGACGTGAAAATATCGGAGTACGCCATGTTCGGATTGTTCAACTTACAGAGTCAGGTGGTGGAGAGTTCCGGGCCATACTTGTATCCCGCTTGGGCCATAGGTGCCCTGTCTGTGATTGTGCCGATTGCAGCGATATTCCTGTACAAAAATCGCCCGGCACAAGGGCGGGTGGTGCGTTTGGCTTATCTCATCGATTTGGGATATATCGTGTATTTGTTTTTCGCCATTGATGCTTTGAGATCTCAATTCTACGATGAGTCGATGAGCGTGCTTCACCACGTCGGCTTTTACGCTCCCGTCGCAGGAATCGTTTTTGCATTTCTCGCTGCGCGGGGCATCAAAAAAGACGAGGCCCTGGTGCGGTCCCTCGACCGATTGAGGTGATGGCCCATAACGTCCGAAAATGAAATCCGATTCGGATTACTTTTTTCCACCCGATTTTCCACATTGGGAAATATTCGGAGCCGTATCCCGGAAGCTCATATAAATTTTTTCTATTCGATCATGCGCGCGTAGCTCGGGGCCCCAACTCGACGATGCGCATATTTTCCACCCGACCGGCGCTCAATTCGAACTTCAGCAGCGTGCGCACTTTGTGGAAGCCGTGCCAACCCGCCGCACCGGGGTTGAGGTGCAAATGTCGGTGTCGCTTGTCGAATTCTATCAGGCATATGTGCGAGTGACCGCACACGAACACGTCGACCGGATGAGCCTCCAAGCCTTCTCGGATGCGGCGATCGTACCTGCCCGGGCGACCTGCAATGTGCGTCATCCATACCCGCACCCCTTCGACTACAAAGCGTGCGTCGAGCGGCCATTCCAGTCGCGCCTCGCCCGAGTCGATGTTGCCGTAAACCGCCCGCACCTTTGCCAAGGCCATCAGCGGCTCCATCACGGCGCCGGGACCAATGTCGCCGGCGTGCCATATTTCATCGCAATCCGACAAGTGCGCGAGGATGCGTTCGTTCATCGCTCCGTGCGTGTCCGAAATCAATCCGATTCGTTTCAAAGCGTTGTCTTAATTTTGCACGAATTTAACCCGAAGAAATTTGCCGAGGTATTTTTTGCATTTGGCTTACGATGGCACCAATTACCGCGGTTGGCAAACCCAGCTCAAGGTGCGCACCGTGCAGGAAACTTTGCGAGATGCGCTCACCGTACTGGTCAAAGATCACCTCGGCGTCACAGGCTGTGGCCGCACCGATGCAGGAGTCCACGCTATGAAGTTTTATGCCCATTTTGAGACCGACGCGACGCCGCCGCCGGAAATCGTGTACAGGCTCAACGCCATTTTGCCGCTCGACATCGCCGTGTATGAATGCTTTTTGGTGGATAATGATATTCACGCCCGATTTTCGGCGACTTACCGCGAATACACTTATTACATTCATTACTCCAAAAACCCGTTTCGCAATCACTATTCGGCTTTTCATCCATACACGCTCGATGTCGATCGTATGAACCGCGCCGCCAAGCACCTGATCGGCAACCGTGATTTTACGAGTTTCGCGAAAAGCGGAGCCCCCACCAAAACCAATCTCTGCAATGTGACCTTGGCGCATTGGGAACCGCGCAAGGATGGCGCGATTTTCCGCATCGGTTCCAACCGGTTTTTGCGCAATATGGTCCGCGCCGTGGTCGGCACCTTGGCCGAAGTGGGCGAGGGCAAGATGAACGAAGACGAGTTTGTTGAGGTCATAGCCGCCCAAGACCGCGAAGCCGCCGGAAAGTCCGCCTACCCTCAGGGTCTTTTTCTCACCGATATAAAGTATCCATTCCATGGCTCGGGCAACGACAGGTAATGCTTTCGACACCGGCTTGTTGACGCGCGTGATGCGCTTCGCCAAGCCGTATATGAAGATTTTTTATTTCGCTTTGTTTCTCACCATCGCCTTGGCCGCTCTCGGCGTGGCGCGGCCCATCCTCATCGGTCGGGCGGTAGACATATACGTCATCAACGACGACCCCAAGGGACTTCTATACCTCATGTTGATTGTCGCCGGATTGCTTTTTCTCGAAGCTGCGGCGCAGTTTTACAATACCTATTACAGCAATTGGCTCGGTCAATCCGTCACCATCGATTTGCGCACCAAGCTCTTCAACCACATCGCATCGTTCCGGTTGCGCTACTTCGATCGAACCGCCATCGGCACCCTCGTTACGCGGTGCATCAGCGACATCGAGACCATCGCGCAGATTTTTTCACAAGGCCTGCTCACCATCCTCGGTGAATTGCTCAAACTCATCGTGGTCATCGCCGTGATGTTCGTCATCAACTGGCAGCTCACCTTGTACGCCTTGTTGCCCATTCCCTTGCTCATCGTGTCGATGGTCATTTTCAAAAATGCCATAAAAAAAGCTTTTCAGCAAGTGCGCAACCAAGTGGCGCGGCTCAATGCCTTCGTGCAAGAGCACATCGTGGGCATGTCCATCGTGCAAGTGTTCAACCGCGAAAGGCGCGAAAGGGAAAAATTCGTCGCCATCAACCGCCAACACCGCCACGCACATATCCGCTCGGTTTGGGCCTACTCGATCTTTTTCCCGGTCGTCGAGATCCTGTCGGCCATATCTTTGGCATTGCTGGTGTGGTGGGGCGTGGGAGGAGTCCTCGAAGGAGAGGTCACGCGCGGCGATTTGGTCACCTTCATCCTGTTCATTTACATGCTCTACCGGCCCATCCGCCAATTGGCCGACCGGTTCAACGTATTGCAAATGGGCATGGTCGGCTCCGAGCGCGTATTTCACGTGCTCGACACCGATGCGCAAATCCAGGATTCCGGCAGCGTGCAGACCGGCATCCGCGGCAACATCCGTTTTGAGGACGTTTGGTTTGCGTATAACGACGAGGAATGGGTGCTCAAGGGCATCGATTTCGAAGTGAAGGAGGGCGAGACCGTGGCCTTCGTTGGAGCCACCGGCGCCGGCAAGTCATCGGTCATCAACCTGATCAATCGGTTTTACGAATTCCAAAAGGGCGACATCACCATCGATGGGCGATCCGTCCGCGAATACGATCTGGAATACCTCCGCAGCCAAGTGGGCGTCGTGTTGCAAGACGTCTTCATGTTTTCCGACACCATCGCCAACAACATCAGCCTCAACGACCCCCACATCGATATCGAAGACATACGCAAGGCCACGGAGGCGGTCGGCGCCCACGAATTCGTCGAGCGGCTGCCCGGCGGTTACGATTACGACGTCCGGGAGCGCGGCGGCATGCTCAGCGTCGGCCAGCGCCAGCTGATGAGCTTCATCCGCGCCTACGTGTACAATCCCAAGATCCTCATCCTCGACGAGGCCACTTCCTCGGTCGATACCGAAAGCGAACAGCTCATCCAAACGGCCATCAACAAGCTCACCGTCAACCGCACGTCCATCGTGATCGCCCACCGCCTCAGCACCATCCAAAAAGCCGATAAAATCATCGTGATGGAAGCCGGCCACATCATCGAGCAAGGCACCCACGACGAGCTGCTGCGCACCGACGGCCATTACAAAAAGCTGTTCGACCTGCAGTTCAAAGACCGCGTGGACACCGAAGAATAAGGGTTATTGTTCACGTTCGGACGCTTTCGATCAGGCCGGATAGAAGTGTTTCAAATAGTTTATTTCTTTTGGCCGCGTCCCCTTGAATTTCTCTCCGGTTCGATCGTTCTTGTCAATCGCGTTTTGTCACCGTTCCATTCAGCGTTTCTAAAAGAGTCGGGGACCGGGCTATCCGCTGTAGCCGGCACCCCGGCGGCAGGGCCAGGCACGCGGAGCGGGGGCTTCTACGGTCGCCCCGCCCCGTCGGCCTGCCCCAATGCCGCCGAGGCGCCGGGCTGCCGCTGCTATCCCTCGCGGGGTACAGGGAGTTCGTTTGATTTTACAGCATTATTACTCGGCGCCCGCATACCCTCGGTAAAAGATTTCGATTCGAATAATCGGAGGCCGTATGATCGGAACATCCTCCGGGAAAATCCAACGCGGTGATGACACGCGCCACTTGACTTTATGGCCAAATACCTGAATATTTATTTAAGGTTGGTCGATTCGAAAATTCATCCGATTCTCACCCCAACTTCCGCCGCACATACTCGCCCGTAGCGCTTTCCTTGCACTCGGCCAATCCCTCGGGTGTGCCGGCAAAAACGACGTGTCCGCCTTTATCGCCGCCTTCCGGGCCGAGGTCGATCACGTAGTCAGCCACTTTGATCACGTCGGGGTCGTGTTCGATCACGATCACGGAGTGCCCCTTGTTGATCAACTCATCAAAACTGCCCAAGAGCTTCGCTACATCGTGAAAGTGGAGTCCCGTGGTCGGCTCGTCGAAGATGAAAATCGTATGCGGCTCCCGGTCGCCCTTGGCGAGAAAAGCCGCCAACTTGGTGCGCTGGGCTTCCCCACCGCTGAGGGTGTCCGAAGACTGGCCGAGCTTGACGTAGCCCATGCCGACCTTTTGCAAGGGCAGCAGCTTTGCGGCGATCTTGTCGGCGACATTGGTATTGCCCTTGTCGGTGAAAAAATCCACCGCGTCGTCAACGGTCATGCCGAGGATATCCGCGATGTTCTTGTCGCGGTATTTCACCTCGAGGATTTCCTGCTTGTACCGACGTCCTTTGCAGGTCTCGCA
>CAJDXB010000056.1_pt1 | contig 11391 bp, 7 predicted proteins | sample 7391691 | NCBI WGS metagenome assembly CAJDXB01 (sample SAMEA7055747, study PRJEB34461) | soil metagenome | biome: terrestrial ecosystem; feature: Peninsula; material: soil | place: Antarctica | collected 2016 | reverse complement strand
CACATTCCTCACCGAAACCGGTGATTACAGATTTCTCGAAGGAACAATCATTCAAAACAAATTATACTTAAGCACCTTTAATGGAAGTCATGCCTTTTACTTCGCGGCCGGCATACGTGGCAATCAGCTTACAAATGGAATATTCAAATCCGGAATCCATTACGAAACGTCGTGGTCCGGCGTAGCCGATACCGTTTTTACTTTAACTGATCCTACCACGCTAACCACCCTAAAGTATGGAATGGACACCATCGATTTTCGTTTACCCAATGTGGCCGGTGATACCATGACTTGGTCTGATCTCAATTTAAAGAACAAAGTAGTCATCGTCGAAATCACAGGTAGTTGGTGCCCGAATTGCATGGATGCCAATCGGGCCTTAAATGATATCCTCAAAGGGTATGATAAAAACTTGGTAACCGTATTGCCCATCACTTTCGAGGCGACGGACGACCTGGAAAAGTCACTTCCCTCAATTAAAAGAATGCAGGCCTCCACCGGCATGGAAGCTTCCTTCTTGTTTGGTGGAAAGGCCGACCGCAAAACCGTCGAACGTGTACTTCCCATGCTCGATGGATTCATGTCTTATCCCACCTTGATCTTCGTTGGAAAAAATCGCCGCGTTGCACGCATATATACAGGGTTTTACGGCCCCGGAACAGGTCGGCATTATGACAAATTCATGAATGACACCAAGGCGCTGCTCGATAATTTGATTGCGGTAAAACCGGTAAAATGATAAGTTCCCTCTTGGGAATATCCGTTTGTGTTGCGGATCCCATTATTTTAAAAGTTCGACTTTAGTCGCATCTCGCGATTGGCAACCGCCCAAGAGGTAAAAAACACCAACCGGCCGACTTTCTCAATGGTATCGAATTCTATTTTCTCAATGGTATCGGTAGGTTTGTGGTAATCGTCGTGTAGACCACGGAAATAGAAAATGACCGGTATTCCATACCGCGCAAAATTGTAGTGGTCTGATCGATAATAGAGCCGCTGGGGATCGTTGGGATCATCGTATTTATAGTCGAGCTCCAGCCGGGTATGACGCTCGTTCATCTCTTCGCTGATTTGATGCAGCTCCTTGGAAATCCGATCAGATCCGATCAAGTAGATATAGTCTGTGGAGTCCGGACCGTAAAGGTTATCACTGCGTCCGATCATATCTATATTTAGGTCCACCACCGTATTATCCAAGGCCAGTAGGGGATGGTCGGTATAATACTCCGATCCAAGCAAGCCTTTTTCTTCACCCGTAAAAAACAAAAACACCACTGAGCGGCTCGGCCCCTTTCCCTCTTTGGCCGCCTCGGAGTATATCCGTGCCAGTTCGATGACCATCGACGTGCCGCTGCCATCGTCATCCGCACCATTGTATATGTCCTCACCCCGCACTCCCAAGTGATCGTAATGAGCAGTAATGAATACGTATTCGTTGGATTTGTCCCGTCCCTTCACGTAGCCGATCACATTCTCTGTACGCACCTTATTGGCTCGACCAAAAAATTTGATTTCCGTCGGTACTTGGGCAGCTAAATCAAACCTTTCAACGCCGTCCAAAAGGGATTTCCTAATTTTCGTCGGCTTGCTTTTGGGAAAAATCTTGCTGAACTGCTCGTATCCAATTCTCAATCCGGGGATACCTTCACCCATGGGCATATCCAACTGCAAACGGGGTTCTCGTAAATAATTCCCTACACGTGGCAAATACAAATCAAAATTGGGTTGAACCATCATCAAGGCCACGAGGCCCCTTTCACGGGCCAGCCGCACTTTGGCGCCGATGTCCGCTTCCGGTGAAGGTTGTGTCGTTCCACTAAGTGTGTATGTGCCATCCACTTGCGGTTCTCCTTCAAAGACGACCCCGATCTTTCCCGTATAATCCTTGGATCCATAATTGTCATAATTCTCCGCTGACAATCCATACCCCAGAAACACAAAATCCGCTGCCGATATCACCGTATCCATGAAGGTGGAAAAAGTGTAAAAGTCTTCGAGGACCGTCCATGTCTGCTCTCCAAATTTTATGCTCACTTTGTTGTAAGGAACGGAGTACAAGTCAAATGGCTGAAAAAATGAAGAGTCCCCCGGAACCCTCTCTATTCCAAATTCCTCAAATTTGGCACGTATGTATCGCGCCGCTTTTTTCTGTCCCGGTTCTCCGGTTTCACGACCTTCCATATTGTCTGCGGCCAAAACCGATAAATAGGAATGAATGGAATCCTGCGAAATACGATCGGCATAAATCGCCGCGGTGGAATCTATTTCAACATTCACCAGCTGCGCTGAGGTGGAGATGGCAATCAATAAGCCGGAGACACCGGCGATGATTCGGTTAATATTCATGATCGTGCAATTTTATTAACTCTGCGTTCGTGTCGACCTCCTTCAAAGTCTGTGATTAGAAAAGTTTTCACCATATCGGCGGCCTCATTTCGCGATAAATACCGTGCCGGTAGCGCCAGAATATTTGCATCGTTATGCTGTCTTGCCAATTTGACTATTTCCGAGTTCCAGCAAAGTGCACATCGTATACCTTGGTGCTTGTTTGCGCTCATGGCCACACCGTTTCCACTGCCACAAATCACGATGCCAAATGACGCCGTTTCGGCCGCCACGCTATCCGCCACCGCATGGGCATATTCAGGGTAATCCGTGCTTTCCGCACTTGTGGTTCCCTTGTCGTCCCACTCATGACCCAAGCCTTCCAAATAAGATTTCAAATATTCCTTCAAGTCGTAACCTGCGTGGTCACCGCCAATCGCAATCTTCATCTCGTCCGTCGTTTAGCAACAAAGATACATTTTACGCGCATTGCCGGTAGCGTGTCATATATTGGTTCCTTTTTTATTTGGGCGTGCCCCGATGGAATTGGCTTGGCCGAGCCTGCTCCACTTCCATCGGGTCGGTCTTCCACCTTTATCTTTTTTTCGGCCGTAGGGGTGCGGAGCCGCGCGTGGGCTTCTTGGGTCGCCCCGCCCGGCTTCCGCGCCCCAATACGCCCGCTAAAAAAAGGATGCCGGTGTCCGTCCTCACGCAAATCACGTCGTGACTTTCCGGCTTTTTTAATGTATAAAATTCAAATCTGCGATAATCGGGACATTAAAGAGTACTCCATACCACAGAGCAAAAAATCGTCTATCCTTGACAAAAATAAAATCCTTCGAATGCGCGAGGACGAAAGGCGGTATCAAGGTGTTTCGATCGCGTTGCGGAGGGCGTCGGTGACACAGCGACCGGCGGAAGCTCGTGTCACCGACTTGCCCACGCCGCGATCGAAACACCTTATAAAGCCTGTAGACCGACCCCTCGATCAAGATTATCGCGATTCCAAAAACTTTCACTCATCACAACATTATTTTTGTACAACCAAGATAAATTGGGGCGCGCCCAAAACTTAAAAATACCGGCAAATGAAAATCGACGAAATCCCATAAGCCGCCATGAGAAAACCCACTTCAAAAAATACGAACCGTCATCAATCAGCGTTTTTATATGCAATACAACGAATGAGAGCGTAATAATCTCATTAACAGAGTGCATCCCATTCATTCACAAGGAATACATTCGGTTCCCGACAGCCGACACATATGCACATCATGAAAAATCCGGTAATTAGAACCTTGATAATCAATGTCGAGGATTTAAAGTTATCCAAGCTTGACATCCAAAAATTGTGAATGAAAAGTGCAAAACCGGCAATAACTTTATTAGGCCACTTGAATAAAAAATGCAATGCAAGACATGGGGCATACCCTCCAAGGAAAATGAAAAATAAGTTATGCCCAAAAAGCGGTCATTCATCCACATCGTTCCGATACCCTTCCACACCGGAGTTATTCAGGTGCCTCCGAAAGTCATAAATTGTGAATAAGGACTAATCCCGCTAATAATGAGATGGTAATACACAGGCAACTTGTCACACAATGTTATTAACTTTGAATAAGTCGATATTGCAAAAAAACATGATGGGAGATATCCACGGTATCAACAAAGCTATTACATCATTTCTTTTTAGAATTAAAAAGATATATGTATTAGAGCGTAAAATCTCAATCTTGATTCTCGCAATGATGCCGATATTTGTCTCGGCGCAGCCAACCGAGGAAATTTATGAAGTGTACCGGTACGACAATGGAAAGATTTCAAGTGAAGGCACGATGGTCGATGGGATGCCGGAGGGGTATTGGAAAACCTACTACCCTACGGGGCAGTTGAAATCCGAAGGAAATCGTGTAAATCATTTACTGGATTCCGTATGGATTTTTTATGACGAAAGCGGTCTGCCCACCACGGCCATCAATTACGAGTTGGGAATGCGTCAGGGGGAAACCATCACATACCGAGAAGGGGTAAAATACGAGGTTGCAAATTTTGAAAATGATTTAAAACAGGGATTTACAACACTTTATTATCCGACCGGTGAAATTCATCAAGAGATCCCATTTATTGAAAGTCAAGAGAGTGGAGAGGGATTTGAGTACGGTCGTGACGGACGGATCATTACTTTGCTGACATATCGGGATGGTTATTTGCGCCATGCGGAAAAGGTGAACCGCTACGATAACGATGGTCGCAGAAGGGGACCGTGGATCGAGTATCATCCCAATGGGGTGAAGGCCATGGAAGGTACTTACATGAACGGTGAGAAACACGGCATCTTTAAAACGTATGATCGAAAGGGTAATTTATTGACCTTGATAAAGTATAAAAACGGTGAACCCGTCGTCGATTCCGAACAATCGGTCATACTGGATTTGAGAAATACCTACTATCCGGATGGTACCGTAAAATCTACCGGTGGATATGTGGAAGGAAAGAAGGAGGGCACGCACCGATTTTATGACCTCGATGGTAGCATCACCGGTGGTGCCGTTTACCACTTGGGAGAAAAAACCGGTGAGGGCATTGTTGATGAAAAAGGGAACTTACAAGGGGATTGGAAACTCTATTACGATTCGGGACAACTGAAAGCGGAAGGGGATTATGAAGACAGTAAACGAACGGGGGATTGGACATTTTACCACAAAAATGGTGCTGTGGAACACCGTGGAAAATACGAGGAAGGACTGCCCCAGGGCAAATGGTTATGGTACTTCGACAATGGAAAATTACGGAGAGACGAGTTTTATCGACGGGGAAGGGAAGATGGATCCGTCGTAGAGTACGACATCGAAGGGGAAGTTATTTCCAAAGGAGATTTTACGGCGGGATACAAGGAAGGTGAATGGTTTTACCACGTTGGTGACCATACCGAAAAGGGGGCGTACCGAGATGGCGAACGAACGGGAGAATGGGTGTATGAGTATGCCAATGGCAAAGTGAATTTCCGTGGGGAATTTATCGCCGGCTTACCGGTGGGGCGCCATCAATGGTTTTATCCAAACGGTCAAATTAAAAAGGAAGGGAGATACTCGAGTGGAATTCGCGTGGGCACTTGGAAAAAGTACGATGAGGACGGATTACAAACCCTGACGGTGAGGTATAAAAGCGGGCTGGAGTATAAAATCAACGGAAGAAAAGTTTGGTTGCCGGAGGAAGAGGAAGCCGCAGCGGATATTTAAGTTGTGTGACCATATTCAAATCGGTGAGTGATCCATGGATAGCAATTAGGGAGTCTCCGGAGAATCAGATGTAATCAAACATCATGGGTATTATCTATGCCGTATCGCGCACCTAATTCAAAACTTACTTCGCATCTTTGAACCAAGAAGGTGAAGCTGCAAATAGTATATGTGGCCACCTCAATATATCGGGAAAGAAAATCATCGTGGAAACAAACGAGAACCTAAAGCCGGAAGACAGAAAATCATCGTTGGCTCGGGGCATGAAGAAAGATGTGAGCCGAACGGTCCAAACTGACGATAATATGAAAGATCAAGCCGCCAAGATCAAGGCAATATTTGAAAGTGGATCTGTTATGCTTTGGACGGTGAATCGGAATATAGCATTGACTTCATACAACGAGAGATACGCGGAGGCAATTGAATCCCAATACGGCATAAAACCTGAGGTCAACAAGGATCCGAAAAAACCCAAACGGGAATTTGCCACGAAGGCCTATCACGACTTTTGGAACCGAAAGTATGGAGAAGTATTTCGAACTGGGGAGAGTTTGAACTTTCAAACAAAAACTACGGATATGAAGGGCAAAATTCATTACCGAGATATCCATTTGAACCCAATTAAATATGAAATTTCCGGAGAAGTGAAGGAAGTGGCCGGAATGGGAATTGACATCACCGAAAAAAAGGAAGCGGAAAGGAATTTAAGTGAGCAATCACTGAAGATACGAACCATTTTCAATTCGACGAACCATATGATTTGGTCCTTGGGTACCGATTATAAACTCACTTTCTTCAATGAAGCGTATGAACAAAAAGTATTGGCGCGTTTCGGAATTCGGGTTCTGCTCGGAGACAATGTTTTGGAAACCTTTAATAAGCAGCTGGACATTAATGGAGAGAAGTGGAAAGAGATTATCGACGAAGTCTTCTCCGGGAAGAAAATACAATTTGAAGAGGAGGTTACTGATCTACGTGGAATCAAGCATATAGAGGATATTTCATTGAGTCCCATCTTGAACGAACGCGGGCAGGTTATGGAAATAACCGGTTTGTCACAGACAGTGACTTTCAAGAGAGCTGCCGAAAAAAAGCTCCGCGAACAGGCGGCAAAAATCCATGCGATTTTTGACAGTACCGCAATGTTGATTTGGACGGTTGACAGGGATTACCGGATTTTGGCTTACAACAGGGTCTTCGGGGACAAGCACAATCAATTTCTCGGCCATGAGGTCAGCATAGGCAGTAACTTTGTTGAAGTCTTGCACGATCATCTTTCCGAAGAAGGCCGTGAAGATATGGAGAGACATTTTACCGCGGCCTTCAATGGTAGAAAACAACAATTTGAAGGAAAGCTACAAGGTCTAGACGGGCAGACGCGTTGGATGGAAACTTATTTCGGCCCGATATATTCCGAAGATGGAACCATCAAAGAGGTTTCCTGTATTTCACATGAAATCACCGACAAGAAAATTATCGAGCAGCAAATGCGAGACAATATCCGAGAGAAGGAGGTCCTTTTGCAAGAAGTGCACCACAGGGTGAAAAACAACCTTCAGGTAATCAGCAGTATTCTCAATTTGCAAACCTCTTTTGTAAAAGACAGCGAATCGTTGAATATTCTGAGGGAAAGCCAAAATCGCATCAAATCGATGAGTTTTATACACGAATCCCTGTACCAAACAAAGGACTTTTCCGGTATCGAATTCAGTGATTATATTTTATCACTTTCCCAAAATCTGATACATACTTATTCTCTCAACAAGACCGAGATCATCTTCAAAACCGATTTGAGAGAAACCAAATTATCGTTGGATCAAGCTATTCCCTGTGGGCTTATTGTTAACGAAATCGTTTCAAATGCATTGAAGTACGCTTTTCCAAATAGAGATAAGGGTACTGTGTTTCTGGGTATACGGGAGAAGAAAGGGAAAATCCACTTGGAAATATCCGATGACGGAATCGGTATGCCGGAAGGCATAGATCCGGAAGATGCCGACACTTTGGGAATCCAACTAATTTACACGCTCATAGAGCAACTTGATGCCACGATGGAATTAAAGATAGATGGGGGCACAAAATATTTGATTACTTTTGAAAAACAACCGAAATAAACACCACCATGAGCAAGATCAATGTACTCGTCGTTGAAGATGAGAGTATTGTATCCAAAGATATTCGGAACACGCTGAAAAAACTGGGGTATAATGTGGTAGGAGCAGCATCGACCGGAGAAAAGGCAATCGAACTCGCGATGGAACATCACCCGGACATCGTCTTGATGGATATAATGCTTAAAGGAGAGCTTACCGGAATTGACGCCGCAGAAGAAATTCGGGCTCATCTCGACATTCCGGTGGTTTACCTTACCGCCTATGCGGACGAATCTACCTTGGCCAAAGCGAAAGTTACAGAACCCTATGGATATATTATCAAACCTTTCAAGGAGATAGATATCCATACTTCCATAGAAATGGCCATATATAAACACCGAAAAGTGTCGGAAGTACGAAAGGAACGAGATTTTCTGTACAAAGTCGTCGATTCAAAAGATGGCAAAGAATTCATTTTCGTCAAATCGAATTCTCGATTGGTAAAATTGAAAACGTCTGATATTTATTTTGTGGAGGCACTGAAGGACTACGTGGTGATCAATGTCCTCAACACGCGATACACCATTCACTCCACGATGAAAGATATCGAGAAAAAGCTGCCGGCAGACGACTTTATCCGAGTACATCGGTCTTTTATCGTAAGATTGGATAAGATTGCCGCCATCGAACAGCCCAACCTTATTTTGGAAAATGACAAGAAGGTCATTCCCATTGGAGGTTCTTATAAGGATGATCTGAGCAAACGTATCAACCTCGTGTGATAATTGAACTGGAAGGCTTCTTAATCTTTCTTGTGATCGAAAGAATTTCGTGAAATCGCCGGTGTTTAAGCCGCGATGTTGAACTTGGAGCTTGGCAACCCGTGGTGAATTGGAATTTACACGATTCGAAAGTCCAGTTGCTTGAGCATTAAGTCTGCGGAATGCACTCGAATGCGGACTTTATCTCCGAACTCATATATTTCCTTGTATTTTCTTCCTACGAGCCTGTTTTTTCGCTCGTCGTAGTGATATACGTCATCACTCAGGGTGTTGACCGGCACCATTCCTTCAATTTTAATGTCCGCCAGCTCGATAAACATGCCCCAACGGGTCAGTCCATTGATGGTGCCATCATATAATTGGCCCACTTTGTCAAGCATAAATTCCACTTGTTTGTATTTGATGGAAGCGCGTTCGGCATCAGAGGCCTTTTTCTCCATGGCGGAAGAATGCTTACAGTCCCGCTCCAAGTCGGCGATCGAAGGGGGACTTTGTCCGTGTTCATACCTTTGAATCAATCGGTGAACCATTACATCGGGATAGCGTCGAATCGGCGAGGTAAAATGTGTGTAATAATCAAAGGCCAAACCGTAATGACCGATATTTTCGGTCGAGTAAACGGCTTTTGACATGGTGCGTATTGCCATGATTTTTACGACATCTTCCTCGGGTTTGCCTTCCACTTGTTTGATGAGGTCATTGAGTGCATACGATGCCTTTTCGGGTTTTGCGCTTTGGAGTTTGTATCCCAGTCGGCCAACGAAATCCTTAAGCATCAATAATTTCTCTGGATCCGGCAGATCGTGTATACGATAGACGAAGGGTTTGGCCTTTTGGTCTTTTTTCGCTTTGCCAAAATGGGCCGCAACGTGTTTGTTGGCCAGGAGCATGAATTCTTCGATGAGAAAATTGGCCTCGCGCATCTTTTTCTCATAAATGCGGATAGGTCTTCCGGCCTTGTCAAGTTCGAACTTCACTTCAACACTGCTGAATTCCAAAGCGCCACTCGCAAAACGCTCCTTCCTCATCTTTTGGGCTCGGTGGTGCAATTCCAGAATTTCCTCCGCAAATTCATCTTTTCTTCCCTCGATGATGGCTTGTGCATCGTCGTACGTATATCGCTTATTGCTGTTGATGATTGTTTTCCCGAACCATTCGCGGTGAATTTTGCCCTTGTCATCGATGTGAAACACAGCCGACATACACAGCTTGTCTTCTCCGGGGCGGAGTGAACAAACAAAATTGGACAAAACCTCGGGCAGCATAGGTACTACGCGATCGACCAAATAAACCGATGTGGCCCGTTTTTCCGCTTCGCGTTCAATGATGCTTCCGGGTTCTACATAGTGGGAGACGTCTGCAATGTGTATTCCTATTTCCGTGAGCGTTTCGTCGAGCTTGCGAATGCTCAAAGCATCGTCGAAGTCCTTGGCATCGTCGGGATCGATCGTGAAAGTTGGAAAGGAACGAAAATCCTTCCTGCGCGATACCTCATCGGCGCTTATGGTCACATCGATCTTTTCTGCCGCAGCCAACACTTCTTCGGGAAATTCATACGGTAAACCAAACTCGATTAAAATGGCGTGCATTTCGACCTCATTGTCACCCTGAGGGCCTAAAACGGATACGACTTCGGCAAAAGGTGAAGAGTCGGCATCCGTCCAATCCAAGAGTTTGACCACGACTTTTTCGCCGTCTTTCGCACCCTTGAGCTTGGAACCATCTACAAAAAAGTCGACATGTACCCGAGGGTTGGAAGCCACGACAAAAGCGTGTTTTTTGGTCAATTCAATCACGCCGACGTAGTTATCTGCCAATCGATTGATTACACTGATTACCTGTCCTTCCGGCTGCCCGTTGCGCACGCCGGTGATGGAAACTTCCACGCGGTCACCATGCAATGCGAAACCGGTACGTCCGCGCGACACGAAAATGTCTTCTCCATCTTCGTCGGGGATTACGTAGGCCGTACCCGATTTGGTGAAGTCGATGACTCCTTGGATCACCGCCAATTGAGAAGGATCGACGGAAAACCTCCCTCTTTCGGGTTCGCGCAGCATTCCCGCTTCCACAAGTTCATTTAAACTCTCCAGTACAAGCTTGCGATCTTCTTGACTTCGCGCCCCCAATCCGGCGGATATCTGTTTGTAGTTGGATATTTTATCTTGGGATCCTCGAAACAGGTTCATCAAATCACTCCGAAGATTCTTTTTGTTTAAACTCGGGGATTCCTGTTTCGAAGTGAAGTGCTTTTTCTTATTGGTATTCTTTTTCTTTTTGCTCATATCTTACTGCGAAGGTAGAGATAAACCAAGGCAATGCGTTTAAATTGAAGATAAATGCCAAGGAATTTGGCCGACTTTTTCCATTTGGGTTTGAAAATGGCTTTGGACGGCAAAAATTCGAGAAAACCAACCAAACGCAATGACCTAAGACAATCCTTATTTTCTAAATGGCATTCGTTTCGGAATGGAGTAGCGGCATTTGAATTGTCAAGTTGAACCTAGGTATGAAAGTGGATGATGGGATCAATCAATTCCGAAAATTCCATCGATTGCCATATGGGCATTTCCAACACCACCTTGAAATGACAACGAAGTAGTCGGGAAAAAGGACCGGTGGGTAACCGAGAGGGTTTTTTAGACTGCCCTTATATTGTAAAGCAGTCATTTGAAACCGCTGCCCAAGGCTTGGATATTCCCTTTAATATGCGTTTGTTTGATGAAATACCCGTATAGGGCTGCCGGATAATACATCCATTGGATAAATCATCTCGAAAAGAGTAAATGTTGTCAAAAACGATTGAAAAGGCATTGAATGAACGCTCACTGGTTTAATCCTATGGATATCGCTGGAAATCAATGTTCTTTTGACGTAACCAAGCTAAAAGTAACGCCACAGGATAACCCGACCAGTGAGAGCCTGAAATCCGGCGGTGAGAAAAATATAGCC
>CAJDXB010000139.1_pt1 | contig 11405 bp, 12 predicted proteins | sample 7391691 | NCBI WGS metagenome assembly CAJDXB01 (sample SAMEA7055747, study PRJEB34461) | soil metagenome | biome: terrestrial ecosystem; feature: Peninsula; material: soil | place: Antarctica | collected 2016 | reverse complement strand
TTTTCCATTGTTGAAGGCGTGAACCACGAAATCATCTCCGGCTTGTTGATGGAGCACCTCAACGAGCACTTTGGCGGAAGACTCGCCACCGGCATCGCGATATTCAAAAACGAATACCCCAAGCACTTCCTCCACCAACTCGTCAGCAGCCAACTCGACATGGATCGGCTGGATTACCTGTCGCGCGACAGTTTTTACACAGGCGTGTCGGAAGGTGTGGTGAGCAATCAGCGCATCATCAAGATGCTCGACGTGGTCGGCGACCGATTGGTCATCGAAGAAAAAGGCATATACAGCATTGAGAAATTCATCGTCGCCCGACGGCTGATGTACTGGCAAGTGTACTTGCACAAAACGGTGGTGTCAGCCGAGAAGCTCTTGATCAGCATTTTACAACGGGCCAAGGAACTCGCGCGTGACGGCGCCGAGCTCTTCGCCTCCCCGGCCTTCGCAGAGTTTCTGTACCGCGATGTGTCGCGCACCGATTTTCACGACAAAGACAGTCCCATTCTCGACACGTTTTGCGCCTTGGACGATTACGACGTCATGGGTGCCATCAAGGTTTGGGTTCACCACGAAGATTCCATCCTGTCGGACTTGTGTACGCGGATGGTCGACCGCAAGCTGCTGCGGGTGGTGTTGAGCAAGGAACCTTTTTCACCGGCCATCATGGATGAAGCCCGATCCAAAGCTCTGGTATTGGTCGGCGGGAATGAAGAACATCTGAAATATTACTTCCAAGTGGACGAGTTGGTCAACAGCGCCTACGACAATGAATCGGACCGCATTGAAATAATGACCAAAGCGGGGAAACTGCTCGATCTGGCGGAAGCCTCGGACAATCGAGCCTTGTTGGCGCAGACACGTTCGGTGAAGAAGTATGTGTTGTATTATCCAAAGTAGTATCCGGATCATAAAATCCAATAGCTACACTTAGATCAAACGATCTCTTTCAATTCATAATTCGTGCTTCTCCCACCTGCCAATTCTTTCTGCAATACACCTTTGTCCATCAAATCATTGATGTCTCGTATTGCCGTATCACGGGAACACTTGGCAATCTTCGCCCATTTGGAAGAAGTCAGTTTTCCGTCAAATCCATCAAGTATTTTATTCAATAGCTTCTTTTGCCGCTCGTTAATCAAAGTTTTGGAATGCCTATTCCAAAATTCCGCTTTAAACAAAACGCCGGTCAAAGCACTGTCTGTTGATTCCAAGGCGTTTATCAAACAATTCAAAAACCACTTAATCCATTCCGATATTTCGAGGTCTCTTTTCTGCGTTTTTTCCAGCATTTCATAGTATTGCTTTTTTTCAAGTCTGATTTGAGCTGACATACTGTAAAACCGCTGCGTACTCCTATCGGATCGAGCCAATAGCATATCGGTTAAAGCTCTCGCTATTCTACCATTACCATCATCAAATGGATGAATGGTGACAAACCATAAATGGGCAATACCGGCTTTAATTACCAAGTCGGTCTCTTCATTATTGTTAAACCAATCCAAAAACAGATTCATTTCATTTTCAACCAAAGGCGAGTCGGGTGCTTGAAAATGTACTTTTTCTTTGCCTATCGCGCCTGATACAACTTGCATTGGCCCGGTTGTATCCTGTCTCCAGTTAGCCACGGTTATCTTGTACATTCCGCTTCTGCCCGTTGGAAATAACGCCGCGTGCCAATCAAAAAGCCTGTCGACCGTCAATGGTTTAAAACAGTTTTCCGTGGCATCCAGCATCATTTCGACAACACCATCAACGTTTTTGCCCGATTCGACGGAACCTGCGATTTCCAGTCCCAACCTTCGGGCGATTGATGAACGTACTTGACCGGGGTTCAAAAATTCACCTTCAATTTCAGAAGTCTTTAAAACGTCCAGAGTTAACGTATCGAGCAAGGCTTCATTTCTGAGATCAAATCCCAATGATTCCATTTTTCCAATAAGTCTACCTTGCAAATTTCTCGCCTCACTCAGTAGCTTCACGAGCTCGTCATTGTTCCATTTGAAATTGGGCCAACCATCTCGCTGATGTATGTATCCGGACATTCGTTGCATATTTTGCAACGAAAGTACACAATAATCGTCGCATTTCAAAATTATTCGTTGCATTTTCTGCGTCGATTAACGTATTTATTCGTTGCACCGGGAATCACCATGCTTGAAAACCACATCCATATATAGAGTCTATCAATACAGTCAAGTGTCCGATTCAGAAAGTCCAATAGCTGCATTACGCTCACCACTTGAAACCGGTGAGTCACCGCCGGTTGCTTCACCCAATCGCGTGCGCGCTCATTGGTCCTCTAGGCCCGTCTGTGGTGCACAATAAATTTATATATTTGGGCGATGAAATTTTCGGCCCATAAAATAGCGCAACTGATTGATGGCAAGTTGGTTGGCGACAAAGAAGTAGAAGTCTCGGACTTGAGCAAAATCGAGGAAGGCCGGCCCGGCACGCTTTCCTTTCTCGCAAACCCCGCTTATGCCGAATACATCTATTCCACAAAAGCGAGCGTAGTCATCGTTGGCAGCAACTTCCATTCGGAACGTACCTTGCCTGAGGGACTGACCTTGATATACGTTGAAGATCCCTATGCGGGATTCGCCAAACTGCTCGAAGTATACAACCAACTCAAGCACGACCGCAAAGGCATTGACAAAGGAGCCTTTGTAGCCGAAGACGCCACCCTCGGGGCCAACGCTTACATCGGCCACGGCACTGTAGTAGAGAGCGGAGCCGTCATCGGTGACGACGTCAAAATATACCCGGGTTGTTTTATCGGCGATGGCGTAAAGATCGGTTCGGGTTCGGTTCTGCATCCCGGAGTTCGAGTTCTTTCGCGCTGCGAAATCGGCGCTGAGTGTGTCATACATTCCGGCGTCGTGATCGGAGGAGACGGGTTTGGGTTTTCACCCAACAGCGAGCACAATTACAGCAAGGTTCCCCAAATTGGCAACGTCATCGTGGAAGACCGCGTCGAAATCGGCTCGAACACCACCATCGACCGAGCGACGTTGGGCCACACCATCATCCGCAAAGGAGTCAAAATCGACAACCTGATCCAGATTGCCCACAATGTGGAAATCGGTGAAAACACGGTGATCGCAGCACAAACGGGCATTGCGGGCTCGACCAAACTCGGCAAAAACTGCATGATCGGCGGACAAGTCGGCATCGTCGGTCACCTGACCATCGCCGACGGCACAAAAATAGCCGCCCAATCGGGTATTGGCAACAGCATAAAAGAGCCCGACACGATTGTTCAAGGGTCTCCTGCCTTTGGCATCGGCGATTTCAAAAGATCGTACATCGGCTTTCGCAAACTTCCGGCACTCATGAAAGAGATCAATGATTTGCGCAAAGAACTGGAAGCCTTTAAAAGCAAAACCCAAATATGAGTACCAAGCAAAGAACCTTGGCCAAACCGGCGGTATTGGAAGGCATCGGTTTGCACACGGGTGAAAAAGTCAAATTGATCATTCACCCCGCACCGGAAAACCACGGCTACGTGTTTCAGCGGACCGATTTGGAAGGTCAGCCACTCGTCCGCGCCGACGTGGACAATGTAGTGTCTACCAACCGCGGCACCACCATCGAAGAAAACGGCGCTCGGATATACACCACCGAACATGTGCTGGCGGCCATATACGGCAGCGCAGTAGACAATGCGCTCATATCCATCGACGGGCCCGAAACACCAATTATGGACGGTAGCGCCCTGCTATTTGTCGAGGCGATCGAAAAAGCGGGCATCGTAGAGCAGGACGCCGAACGCGACTATTTTACCCTCACCGAAAACGAGTACTTCGAAGACGAAAAGGGCTACGTCGAATTTCTCGCCGTCCCCACTCCGGGAAAAGAATTCCGCCTCACCGTCATGGTAGATTACAATTCGCCGGTGCTCGGTACCCAGCACGCGTCGATGTATAACTTGGGTGAGTTCAAAAAGGAAATTGCGCCATGCCGCACCTTTGTATTTCTTCGCGAAATCGAAGAGCTGGCCAAAAACGGCCTCATCAAAGGCGGAGACCTCGACAACGCCATCGTATTGGTCGAAGAGGAACGCACCCAAGAAGAATACCGCGCAATTGCCAAACTTGTAGGCAAAGAAGATCTCGATATCAAAGTCGAGGGCATCGGCGTACTCAACACGGTAAAGCTCAAGTTTGAGAACGAGCCCGCGCGCCACAAACTCCTCGACATCGTCGGTGACTTGGCCTTGGTGGGCAGGCCCTGAAAAACCTGATCAAAGCCGAAAAGCACAAACCGCCACAATTTGACCTCACCAAGGAGCCCATTTACGACATCAACCAAATCATGGGGATATTGCCCCACCGGTATCCGTTCTTGCTCGTCGACAAAATTATCGAACTGTCGGACAATCACGTGGTGGGCATCAAAAACGTGACTTTCAATGAACAGTTTTTTCAGGGTCATTTCCCCGGCAATCCCGTGATGCCGGGTGTATTGCTGGTGGAAGCCATGGCCCAGGCCGGCGGCGTACTCGCCCTGCACAATGTCGAAGAACCGGAAAAGTGGAGCACGTACTTCATGAAAATCGACAATGTGCGTTTTAAGCGAAAAGTCATGCCCGGCGACACCGTTGTGCTTCATCTCGAACTCGCCTCGCCCATCCGTCGCGGCATCGTACAAATGAATGCCAAAGCTTATGTCAACGGCCAAGTGGCCTCTCAAGGCGAACTCATGGCCCAAATCATCAAAGACAAACCTTAAATGCACCACCGCTGGGCGGACATACATCCAGACGCCAAAATCGGGGAAGGCGTAGAAATAGGCCCCTTTACCTCCATTCACGGCGATGTAATGATCGGCGATGGCACGCGCATCGAGGCCAACGTCACCATCATGGATGGCGCGCGCATCGGTAAGCACTGCCACATATTCCCCGGGGCGGTCATTTCGGCCATCCCTCAAGACCTAAAATTTGCCGGTGAAGAACGCGGCACGGTCGACCGCCACAAAACCACCGTAGGAAATCACTCCTTATTGATGGCCTATACCCATTTGGGACACGACACTTTCGTTGGCAACCACTGCATATTGGCCAATGCCGCGAACATAGCAGGGCACGTAACCATAGATGATTATGCCATCCTCGAAGGGGTGGTCGCGGTGCAGCAATTCGTCCACATCGGCACCCACAGCTTCATCGCAGGCGGTTCTCTGGTGCGCAAGAACGTTCCCCCATACATCAAAGCCGCTCGTGAGCCGCTTTCCTACGCGGGAGTCAATACCGTCGGCTTGCGCCGGCGCGGTTTCGAATCCGAAACCATCTCTCAAATAGAAGAAGCTTATCGGTACATCTACATCCGAAACAAAAACTTGGAAAAAGCGATAGCTGACATTCAAGAAAATATGCCTTCGACCAAGGAGCTCGAAGAGATCATGCACTTTGTCCGACAGTCTCAACGCGGCATTATCCGCGGCGTCCAAGATGTTTGAAATCGAGCTGACCAAGGCGGGAAAACGGTACAATCAGGACTGGATATTTCGCGGGGTCAACCGCACTTTCCAATCGGGTCAATCTTACGTCATCCTCGGAGGCAACGGTTCCGGCAAGAGCACTTTCATTCGCGCGCTTATCGGCTACGCTCCATTGAGCGAGGGTGAGTTGAAGTACAGATCATCGGGCAAGCCGCTGAAATCGAGTGCCGCATACCGCCATGTTTCGTTTTGCAGTCCCTACCTCGAACTTTACGAAGAGTTGACTTTGAACGAGATGGCCCGATTTCATTTTTCGCTGAAACCTGCTGCCGCTGGTATCACCCCTTCGAATTTCGCTACAGAAATAGGCCTGGAGCACGCCGCCGACAAAGCCGTTCATTTCTTTTCTTCGGGCATGAAGCAGCGCGTGCGCATTGGCCTGGCCTTGCTCAGCAAGACCGAAGCGGTATTTCTCGACGAGCCCACCTCCAACCTCGACCGCCGTGGAGAAGATTGGTACGGTGAAATGGTGCAAAACCACGGCGTAGACCGCCTCGTGGTAGTCGCATCCAATCATCGTCAATCGGAGTATTTCTTTTGTGACGAAACCATCGACATCGAAGACCACAAGCCAGAGATTTCTTCAAGAGGTTGAATTTTTTGCCAAAAAGAAAGCGATTGGGTTTTATGCCATTTTTGAAATTCACCATTAACCATTAACCATTGACGAAGGACGGACTCCGCGCGAGGGCGAAGGGCGGCATCCCGTGCCACGGAACGGCGCGGCGCCGTGGGCGGGCGTGAGCGACGAAGAAGCTCCACGCCCGCCTTACGGCGCCCGGCGCTCCGTGGCGCGGATACAGCCCGTAGACCGACCCCGCCCACCGATGAAAGAACAACGTGTGGTTGAGGGAATTTGTCGAGAAAACGGAATGCGCCCATCAACATGCGGGGACGCGCCCAAAAAATTAAAATCATATAAACACTCTCATTCGACGGCTCACCTGTAATGCTGTTTAGTTTTGCTATTTTTGGGCCACTTTCAAAAACGAGAATTTCATGGCCACTACAGCGGATATCAAAAATGGAATGTGCATTCGTCACAACGGTAAGCTTTTCAACATCATCGAGTTTCAACATGTGAAACCGGGCAAAGGGCCGGCCTTTGTGCGGACCAAACTCAAAAGCCTCGATACGGGGAAAGTCCTGGACCACACGTTTTCGGCCGGCCACTCGATCGACCCGGTGCGCATCGAAAATCGGCCTTACCAATTCTTGTACGCCGAAGACAGCGGTTACCACTTCATGCACACCGAGACTTTCGAGCAGATATTCATCGAAAAGCAACTTTTGGACAAACCGGAATTTCTGAAAGAGGAAATGGTGGTGACCATTATTTTCAACGCCGATGACGAGATGCCGCTCACGGTGGAGCTGCCCCAATTTATAGAAGCAGAGGTGACTTATACCGAGCCGGGCATCAGGGGAGATACGGCCACCAACACCATGAAACCCGCCACGATAGATACCGGGGCGGAAATTCGCGTTCCGCTCTTCATCGACATCGGCGACAAAATAAAAGTCGATACGCGCTCGAGTGAGTACAATGAGCGCGTGAAACAATAACGGATTCTCACGTACCGAAATACGGTTTCGAAAGACGGTAATGTCGGGCTCTTGAACCGAATGTCTCGACCCTAAGCCTGCCGCAGAATATCGGTAATGAGATAGGAAATCAGTTTTCCCACAACGATTTCATCCTCTTCCACGCCTTCTTTTGGGGCTGCCTCACAGATGTGCACATAGCGCATGCGCGGGCTTTTTCCGATCATATCCACCAATCGACGCATCTCTCGCACGGTCCATCCCGACGGGGTATATGCGCTGGACGGAATGTACTCGACGCAGTCCAAGTCGATCTCTAAACCGAAACCGTCATCGGCGACGAAAGCGGTAGCCAGAATGGCTTCTGTTTCGAGGTTCCGTTCGGCCCGTACCTGAATGGCTTCATAGGTATTGTAGTTCACCTGTTCGGGCCGACTTTTGATTTCTTTGTAAATCGCTTCGGAATTGTAATTCTCATGCAAGCCGAACACGAAGTACCGGTTTAGGAAACCTTCGTGAAGCGCGTATGAAAATCCGTTGCCGCTGTGCCGGTAGTCGCGGGGGCGCATGTCGGCGTGGGCATCGATGTTCAATGCGTTTACGGCGTGGCCCATCGCTTGGGAAGTACCCTTCAACATTCCGTATGCATTGTTGTGTCCCCCGCCGATGGCGATGGGTATTTTGCCGGCGGCCACTATGATCTCCGCCAACGTGGCAACCACGCCGTCGATGTGTGCGACGGAGTCATGGAGATCCCGCGGTTGAATATTTTCAGCGCCGTGGGCCTTTTTCATCAAATCCGAAAAGTCGAGATGGCCCAGCAAAATCGTTTTGGCCATGGTGTTGTCCGGATTCTGCTGCACGTTGACGAGCCTCCTCAAAGCAACACCCCAGGCGCGCGCCGCTCCCGGCCGACCATAATTGGCCATCACGCCGATGTCTTCCTCAATGCCGAACAATACGAAATCGGCATCGCTTTGGGACAGCTCGTCCGCGAGGGTCGTCTTGTCGTTAATGAAGGAAAAGCCTTTGCCCAAAACGACCTCACCGATGCGATCATTCATAAAGGGTCGAATCGTTTCGGCGGAATATATTACGAGTTCATCAATCATGTATGCGAAATTAACCCACTTTATTCGAAATTAGACTACTCTATTCCAAATTAGAATAAAAGAGGGCCGCTTGCAGACGATAAGTGGGTTGGGGTGCGCGGGCCAATCCATAAAGTATCTCTCAGATTTGTCCAAACGCTTACTTTTAAACCCATGAAGCTGGTTTTTCTTTATGTCGGAGCTACTGATCGCGGCTACCTGTCGGAAGGCATCGATCTGTACATCAATCGTATAAAATACTACGTCTCGGTAGAGGAACAGGTGATTCGCGAGGAGAAAGCTTGGAAAAACCTCGACTCTTCTGCGCGATCGATGGCGGAGGGCAAAGCGATCGCCGCAGCGCTTCAACCTTCGGATGATGTGATCTTGCTGGACGCAAAAGGCAAATCATTCACGAGCATCGGTTTCGCGACATTTTTGCAAAAACGGTTGAATGTCGGTGCCAAGCGATTGGTCTTCATCGTGGGAGGAGCCTATGGTTTTTCGTCCGCTCTTCGCAAGGAATTTCCCTTGCATGTTTCGCTGTCGATGATGACTTTTTCTCACCAAATGATTCGATTGCTGCTTGCAGAACAAGTCTACCGCGCACTGACGATCTTGAAAAACGAGCCCTATCACAATGAATAGGGAATAACTCAAAAAGTGCGTGAAGAATATTTTGAAAAATCCTGCATAAAATACGTTGAACCAACGAACGAGCTCGTCGATTGTCCATTGTTGTAACCCCGTTGTACCGAGTTTCGTAAAAGTTCCGTGGTCATTTGAACGCGCTTTAAAACCTGCAAGTTCCTAAACACGTTCCTTTAAATACCCGGAAAGGCGACCACACCCTTCCACTGCGGACTGAACCCACGCCGCAGTCGGCCATTCAAAATTTTTCCGATACCGATAGAAAACCCCGACCGCAATGCGGTCGGGGTTTGCCGGTTTTGTGTTGATCGGAAAAAGGAATGTATCGAGGTCTTTTACACGCACCAACTTCATGGCAATTATCGACCGTATGGTTGGAGCCGACTTTCTTGTCGTCTTTTACGCGAATCGCAAATAGCTTTACTTTGCGTCCCCATTCACCGCGTATTATTCGCGATATGATCAAAGACCTGCGAAACACCTTTCGGCAAACGGCCATCTATGGGATGAGCAATATCTTCGTCAAAGCGGCGGGGCTGATCATCTTGCCGATATACACTTCGACATTATCGACGGAAGAATACGGGGTGTTGGTAATGTTGGAGGTCATCTCTCAATTTTTCGTCGGCGTCATTTCTTTCAGCATACCCACGGCCATGCTGCGGTTGGGCAGCGATCACCAAGACAAAGCCGAGCAGAATAAAATCTATTTTACCGCACTCGTATTCTTATTGGCAGTGGTCATTTGCTTCTTGATCATTTTCCTTCCCCTCAGCGAGGTATTCTCACGCATCGTCTTCGACATAGCCGATTACAAAGTGTATTTCCAACTGCTTTTCTTGTCCATCGGCATGGAAATTCTCGGAATGTTGCCCTTGCAGTTAATGAGGCTCAAAGAGCAATCCAGTCGGTATTTGATCTTCTTCTCCTTGAAGCTGGTCGCTTTGATCGGTTTGGTCTGGTATTTCGTTGTGTTCCGCAACATGGGCGTGTACGGCGCCATGTGGGGCATCACTTTGGCCAATGGAGTGCTCTTGGTCGCAACTGCCATATACCAACTTAAAAACATCCGTCCGGTTTTTGATCGTCGGGTCGCGGTGGACATGTACCGATTTGGGGCGCCGCTGATCTTCACAACCATCTCCGGGATCTTGCTTACCATCGCCGATCGTGTGATAATAAAAATATACGGCACGCTGAGTGACGTAGGAATCTACGGACTGGCCTATAAGGTGGGTAGTGTTTCAAACCTATTGATCATAGGCAGCTTTGCTTTGGGATTCTTGCCGATCGCCTTTAAAAAATTTGGTGACGAAAACTTCAATCGCTTCTTCAGTAAGATGTTCACCTATTTCATCGGCATCACCGCAGTGTTGACACTCGTGGTATCTCTTTTCAGCCAAGAGGCCATCAAAGTAATCAGCAGCGACGAACCCGATTATTGGAAAGCCGTTCTCTTGGTGCCATTCATCGCATTCGCATTCGTCTTCAAGGCCATGCACAATTACCTGGCCTACATCTTCTTGTTGATCAAGCGCACGAAATTTCACGCATTTGTTACGATAGTTGGCGTCATTATCAATATTGGGTTGAACTTTCTCTTGATTCCAAAATATAACATGTATGGGGCGATAGCCGCAACGGGCATAAGTTTTGCCCTGATGGCCTTAATCACCTATAACGTTGCGCAAAGAAGGTATCCAATTCAATACGAAATGTCGCGTATCGGATTTTTGCTTTTGGCCGTCGCCGCATTCATTGCCGCGGGCATTTGGGCCAACGGTTTACCTACGGAGATGCGATTGATCATAAAATCATTGTTCTTGATCGTTTTTGTCTTGTTGCTCTACTTCGGTTTTGCCGATAAAGTGGAGCGCGAAAAAATGCATAAAATCCGGACGACGCTCAGAAAAAAAGGTTGGAAAAAACTGTTTCAGGAGATCGCAAATGATTGAATGACCCGAGCTCGGTCTCATTCGACAACCGTGAAAAAAATATACGGAAGATTCAAACGGGATAAACGTAGCCCTTCTTTCGCGTACAGTGTACGATATAATACCTCTTGGTAAATCGCCTTAAAATCGGTCGTACACCAAAATTCTTGAGGTCTACCGAAGTCCATTTTTCCGAAGCTTGGATTTCCCAACCCGATCGGTCGAGCAACATGTCGAACTGCCGCGGTTCGAATTCGTGGTAATGTCGGTCCCATACTTCGGTGGGGTTCCAGTACGCCGTGGCAAACCACAGATTCAAGGGTACGGATGCCACCAGTTGATCGCATCGGATGGCTCGGAGAATATTAAACGGTGCGAGCATGTGTTCGAATATCTCAAATGACGTTATACAATCAACTTTAGGGTCAAGATACGGGCCGTAATCGTAGTCGAGATTCTCTCCGGAAGTGTTTCTGACCCGGTAGCCTTCTTCCTGCATCCTTTTAGACAGGGGATTGGGCACTCCCAAATCGAGCAATGACTTGTTCTCCCCGATGTGCTTTTTCAAAAAAGCGAGTGTACTTCTATATCGGACTTCCTTCATATTTCTTTGTGTTTACCCAGTGTCCGTCCATAAAGTCCAATAGCTGCGTTACGCTCGCACCTCGAAATCCTC